>Ga0075163_10010273_pt1 | contig 12251 bp, 7 predicted proteins | sample JI1023141ADNA_FD_71478 | JGI IMG/M metagenome (GOLD analysis project Ga0075163, IMG submission 71478) | Wastewater effluent complex algal communities from Wisconsin, to seasonally profile nutrient transformation and Carbon sequestration -... | ecosystem: Engineered > WWTP > Effluent > Algae...
CTCGCCGCCGCCCGTGCCACCGCCGACGCCGCTACAGCATCTCGAGCGTCAGCGGCGCCGACGATCGTGCCCATGCCGCGTCGAAGGCACGCGTGACCCAGGCCGCGTCCGCGGTCTTCTTCTGCGCCACGAGGCTTTCGCGCAGGCCGAAGAGCGATCGCGGATTGCGCGGGAAGCGCACCAGATCCTCGCGGAACACCTTCTCGGCACCGGCGGCGTCACCCGACAGCAGCAGCGCCGCGCCCAGCGACTCGCGCACCGGATAGAACCACACCGGCGGCTCGTCGTAAGGCACCGCATCGGCCAGCGACACGGCCCTGCGCCACAGCGCGATCGACTGTGGCTTCGATCCGCGCGCCCACGCGAGACGCGCGTCGAGCACCACGCCAGCCAGCGTCAGGATGGTCTTCGCGCTCTCGAGTCCCGTGCCACCGAAGAGGGCACTGTCGGGAACGGCGGCCGCGGCGGCCTGCATCGCCACCTTCTCCTTCACCGCCTCGTCGACCCTGCCGCTACGCGCCAGCGCCACGCCGCGCATGAAGTGATACCACCCCGTCTCCACCGCGTGATCGGCGGGCGGCGCCGGCATGGCCAGCGCGTCGTCGTGCTTCGCGAAGCGCAGCGGCACCGAGTAGCGCATCGCCACCATCGACTCGCCCATCGGCATCATGCCGGTGTGGGGCGCGAGGCGCGCGGTGAGATCGGCGGCGGCCTTCGTCGCTTCGGCGTAGCGGCCCTGCATCATCTCGGAGTCGGCGAGGAAATGCAGGTTGTGGGTGTAGTACGCCATGCCGTAGAAGTTGTCGGCCGGCTTGTCGGCGAGGAACGCGCGATCGGCATCGGCGCCGGCAAGGTTGGCCTTGGCGGCGCCGTCGTGATCACCGGTGCGCGCCAGGATGTGCGCCGGCATGTGGACGAGGTGCCCGGCCCTCGGCGCCAGCGTGCGCAGCCGCTCGGCGCTCGCCAGCGCGCGCGCCGGCGTGGGCGAGGCTTCCACCGTGTGGATGTAGTAGTGGTTGGCGCCGAGATGGCTCGGATCGCGCGCCAGCACGCCTTCGAGCACGCGCACGATCTCGTCGGTGCGATCGGCGGGCGTGCCGTCGAGGTTCCACAGCTTCCACGCCCGCAGGTTCATCAGGCTCTCGGCGTAGAGCGTGGCGGCGTCGAGATCATCGGGATACTGCCGCATCACCGCGCCCATGCGATCCGCGTACTGGCGGGCGAGGGCGGCGCGATCGGCCTTCGGATCGGGCGAGAAGCGGATCGCCATCGCCTCGACGTAGGCGCGTTCCTCCGCCGGGCCGTTCTTCGCGAGCGCCACCGCCTGCTGCATCGCGTCCCAGGCCTGCTTCGACCGCGCGTCGTCGATGTCGAGGTTGTAGTTGGGACCGATCGCCCACGCCACGCCCCAGCGCGGCATCGCCGCCGACGGATCGAGTTCGGCCGCCCTCGCGAACGCCTTGGCGGCTTCCTCGTGATTGAAGCCGAACACGAAGTCGAACCCGCGATCGAAGGCCTGCTGCGCCTCGGGGTTCTTCGTGGCGATGGCGTGGTGATGGTGGCCGAAGCCCGGATCGGCGGCGGACACCGCGGCCGGAGCCGCGGGTGCGGGCGTGGTCGCTGGCGGCGCCGGTGGTGTCGCGGGGCTGGAACACGCGACGCCGGCCGCGACGGCGCCGGAGACGAGCATGACGAGGGCGCGCTGCCGGGCCGAGGGGGTGCGGGTCGACATGCCGCGCATTCTACGCCCCGTCACGTGTGTCACGATCGCAAGGTGGCTGTTCCCACGCGTGTCCGACGCACGACCAATCGCCGGCAGCGCTTCCCGCGATCGCGTGATGGCGCGGCCACGGTCGAGATGCCGATCGCGCGTGTGGCCGACAGCCCGCACACGCCGATCATGCTCGCGGAAGTGCTGCGCTGCCTGCAGCCGCGGCCGGGTGACGTGGTGGTGGAGGCGACGCTCGGCGGCGGCGGGCACGCGCAGGCCCTGCTGACCCGGATCGCCCCGTCGGGCACGCTGCTCGGCCTCGACGTCGACGGCGTGGCGCTCATCCGCACCGCGGAGCGCCTGCGCCAGCTCGACCTCGGCGGCGCGCGCCTGATGGCGCAGCAGGCGTCGTTCGCGGACCTCGCCGACGCGATGCGTGCGGCAGAGCTGCCGGCGGCCAACGCGATCCTCGTCGACCTCGGCGTGTCGTCGATGCAGATGGACGATCCGGCACGCGGACTCTACTACAAGGCGGTCGGTCCGCTCGATCTGCGGCTCGACCTGACGCGTGGCGAACCGGCGTCGGCGTGGCTGGCGCGTCAGGACGCCGCGACCCTCGCGCGCGTGCTGCGCGACCACGCCGACGAACCGCATGCGGCGTTCATCGCCGCGCGCCTGCTCGAGGCGCGCGTCGCGACGACGCACGCCCTCGAGCGGGTGGTGCGGACGAGCCTGATGCAGGCGTATCCGGATCTCGCGCTCGCCGACGCCAAGCTGTCGGTGCGCCGCACGCTGCAGGCGCTGCGCATCGCCGTGAACGACGAGTTCACCGCGCTCGATCGCCTGCTCGAGGCGTTGCCGCGCTGCCTGACGCCGGGCGGACGCGTGGCCATCCTGACGTTCCACTCGGGCGAGGACCGCCGCGTGAAGCTGGCGTTCCGCGAGGGACGCCGGGCCGGCGTCTACAGCGCCGTGGCCCGCGAGGTGATCCGCTCGACGATGGAAGAGACGCGCGCGAACCGCCGGGCGTCCTCCGCCAAGCTGCGCTGGGCCGTGCGCCGGCGCTGACGCCAATCGCGCGACCGGCGATCCGCACGGTCCAGGCAAACCCCATCCCTGGCCCCACCGACCTTCCCGCGCATCGTTTCCGCTCTTGAAACGGAGGGGCGCTGCGCACGGCCGACCGGCCTGCTGGCAGACGCCACGGGGAGACAACGGATGAAATCTGGAATCGGGGCGTGGGCCCTCATGGCATGGGCATGCCTGTGTGCCGCACCGCTGCCGGCTGCGGCCCAGAGCGGCGCCTACAACTACAACGGCTACTACGTGTGGGGCACGGCGACCTCGAGCGCCTTCAACGGCAACAGCCGTGTGGGCTACTCGTACAACTACCAGCTCACGAACCCCGCGCTCATCGGCGGCGGTCTCGATGACGGCGTCGTCGGCGCACCCCGCCGTGGCCTCTTCGGGGGCACGGGGACGGCGGACGGCACGGGCCGCGGGCGCGACCTGAACATCAGCCTGCACTCGTCGGAATACGACTGCGCGGCACTTGGCAGCAATCCGTGCGGCACGCTGATTCCCCGCCCGCTCACGAGCGCCGTGGCGGTCACGGCGGACCTGAGTACGGCCACGATCGGCATCGGCGTGACAAACAGTGTGGACGGGACCTACCGCGGCAGCCGCGGTGAGGCGGTGCTCCACGACGTGCTGCAGTTCACCGTGGCGGGCGCCACGGCGCAGACGGTGACACGCGTTCGCTACAAGTTCGCGGTGACCGGCGTGTGGAGCAACACCGTGGGCACGAACGGCAACCCTTCGGCCAACAACACCGGCTCGGTGGATGCCTACCTCTGCCTCGACAACTTCCAGAGTCAGGCGTGCGCACTGGAGTCCGCCGGCGCCACCATCACGCTGAACGGCGCAAATCCAGGTGTCCCGGTGCCAACGGGCGTGTTCGCCGGCACCAACGGCAGTTGGACGACCCGTACGGGCGACACCCTCATTTACGAAGGCTTCTTCGACATCGTCGGCCCGTCGATGACGATCCGTCCGACGCTGCGGCTGACGGCACAGGCCGAAGTGCAGGCGTCGGTGACGCATACGGCGCGATTCACCTTCGAGAACCTGCCGGGCCAGGTACGCTACACGTCGGACTCCGGCGTGTTCCTGCCGCTGCCCACCAACACGGGCGCCCCGGGCGCACCCACCAACGTGCAGGCCACCGCCAGCGGCAACCTGCTGAACCTGACGTGGGGGGCACCGGCCACCGGCGCCCCGACCACCAGCTACACGCTGCTCGCTCGCACCGCGCCGAACGCGCCGCCCGTCGTGGCGCTGCCGCTCGGTGCCATCAACAGCTTCGCGGCCACCGCCCCGAACGGCACATTCCTGCTGAGCCTCACGGCGTCGAATGCCAGCGGCACCGGGCCGGAATCGCCCGTGTCCACCGTGACCTTCCCGGCCGCACTCGTGCCACCGGCCTCGCCCACGGGATTCGGCGTGAGCGTGGCGGGCAGCACGGCGACGTTCTCGTGGACCGCGCCGGTTTCAGGCGGTGCGCCATCCGGCTACGTGCTGCTCGCCGGAACGTCCCCGGGCTTCAGCGTGCCGTTCGCGGCACTGCCCGTGCCGGCTTCGGCCACGAGTCTCGTCGTCCCCGGCGTGCCCGCCGGCACCTACTACCTGCGTCTCGTGGCGCAGAACGCCGGCGGCACGAGCCCGCCGTCGAATGAGGTCACGCTGACCGTGGCGGGCCTGACGGCGCCCGGAGCGCCGACGCTCAGCGCGAGCGTGAGCGGGCGCACGGTGAGTGTGTCGTGGACGCCCGGCAGCGGCGGAGCCCCCGCGGGCTACACGCTGAGCGCCGCCGTCTCACCGGGCGGTGCGGCCGTTGCCACGGTGCCGCTTGGCGGCACCGGCGTGTCGTTCCCGAACGTGCCGAGCGGCAGTTACTATCTGCGCCTCACGGCCACGAACGGCGCCGGCACGAGCCCGGCATCGAACCAGGTCACGGTCACCGTGCCGTAGCGGCCGTCGCGTGGTGGCCGGCGGGTGCCGCGTACCCCCGCCGGCGCTACGTCCCGCCATCGGGCTCGCGGTGCAGGCGCACTTCGAGCCAGGCGCGCGCCAGCCGGAAGTCGAGCTTCGCGGTCGTGAGCGAGATGCCGAGCACGTCGGCCGCTTCACGCTGGTCGCAGCCGAGAAACGCGCACAGCTGTACCATTTCGGCCTTGCGCGGATCGAGCGCGGCCAGCTCCGTGAGTGCGCGGTCCAGATCGAGGATGTCGTCGTTCGTCGGGTCGACGAACTGCAGACCGTCGGTGAGCGGCACACGCACCCGCTGGGCGCCGCGCTTCTGCGACTGTGTGGCGCGGATGCGATCGATGAGCATGTGACGCATGGCCGCCGCGGCGAAGCCGAAGAAGGCGCGGCGGTTCGGAAAGTTCGCGCGCTGCTGCTTCAGCAGGCGCAGATAGAGATCGTGCACGAGCGCCGTCGCCTGAATGGTGCCCGGGCGTTCGCGGCTCACATAGCGCGAGGCCATGGCGTGGAGCTCGGGGTAGACGTCGGGGATGAGGCGCTCGAACGCCTCTTCGTCGCCGCCACTCCACTGGCGGAGCAACTGCGTCAGGTCGCTCGTGGGCTCGGGCATCGGCGAGGCCTATAGTATGACCGAACGATCGTGAGCGATTTCACACGCTGGCAGCGTGTCGAGGCGGTGTTCCACGCGCTGGCCGACGACGTCCCGGGACCTGCCCGCGAGGCGCGTCTCGCGACATTGTGCGACGGTGACGCGGAGCTCGCGTCCGAGATCTCGGCGCTGCTGACCGCCGACGCGGGCACGGCGGAGCGGGCCCAGGCGCCCGCCGCCGACCCGCATGTGGGGCTGCGGCTCGGCAGCTACGAAATCACGCGCTTCATCGCCCGCGGCGGCATGGGCGCGGTCTACGAGGCTCGACGCGCCGACGCCCAGTTCGAGCAGCGCGTGGCCATCAAGATCATGGACCTACGCCTGTCGGCGCCGGCGCTCGTCGCGCAGTTCCGCGCGGAACGCCAGATTCTGGCGGGCCTCGAACATCCGGCGCTGACGCGCCTGCTCGATGGCGGCGTGACCACGCTCGGCGCACCGTACCTGGTGATGGAATACGTGGACGGGCAGTCGATCGATCGATACTGCGACGCGCAGCAACTCGATCTGCCCGGACGGCTGCGGCTCTTCGCGCAGGTGTGCGACGGCGTGGCCTACGCGCACCGCAGCCTGGTACTGCATCGCGATCTGAAGCCGTCGAACGTGCTCGTGACGGCCGATGGCCACGCCAAGGTCGTGGACTTCGGCACGGCCACGCTGCTGCAACCCGATCGGCTGGCCACCGTCTCGACGGCGCCGCTCACCCCGGCGTATGCGAGCCCCGAACAACTGACCGGACGCGCCGTCGGGACGGCAAGCGATCAGTACAGCCTCGGGCTCATTCTGTACGAGCTGCTCACCGGGGTGGCCCCATACGCCGGCAGCTCGCTCATCGCGGCGATGGAACGGGCGATGACGCGCACGACGACGGTGGCGCCCCAGGCGGTCGTGACCGAGGGCGCGGCGGCGGCCCGCCGCACCACGCTGGCCGGGCTGCGCCGCACGCTTACCGGCGACCTCGGCACCATCGTGGGCAAGGCGCTGGCCTACGAGCCGGCGGCGCGTTACGCGAGCGTGCAGCATCTCGCCGACGATCTCGGCCGCTCGTCGCGTGGTGAGCCCATCGAAGGCCGCGCGCCGTCGATGACCTACCGCGCGGCGCGTTTCGTGCAGCGCCACCGCGTCGCCGTGGGCGTCGCCGCCGTGCTAGTCGTGGCGCTCATCGCCGCCACGGCAGCGTCCGTGCAGCAGGCGCGGGTGGCGCGTGCGGAGTCCGGGAAGGCGCGTCAGATGAACCGTTTCCTGACGCAGATGCTGTCGTCGGCGAATCCCAGCTGGTACAACGCCAACGCTGGCCAGGCCGATTCGATCACCGTGCGCCAGGTGCTCGACGGCGCCAGTGCCCTCATTCCGACCGAGCTCAAGGACGCGCCCGAAGTAGAAGCCGAGATGCGACGCACGCTCGGCCGGACCTACATCGGCCTTGGCGCCGCCGACGCCGCCCTGCCGCACCTGCAGCGCGCGCTCGCGCTCTACCAGGCGCAGGGCGACGCGTTCGGCGTGGCGTTCACGCAGATGCTGCTCGGCGAACACAAGCTCATCACGGTCGATTTCAAGGGCGCTGAAGCGCTGCTGCGAGACAGCGTGAGGTACGTCCGGTCACGGGGAGCTGACGCCGATCCCGAGCTGCACATGATCGCGATGAACGACCTGGCCGTTGCGCTGATAAGCCAGAGTTCTGGCAGCGCCGAGGCGCTCGGCCTGCTGCGCGAGTCGATCGCCGTGGCCGATCGCCACGGCATCAACCCGGCCGGCACCGCGGTGGTGCTCGGCAACGTCGGTGCGATGCTGCTGCAGGCGGGCCGGCTGGATGAGGCCGAAACCGCCCTGCAGGACACGGTGCGCCGAATTCGCGCGCTGCCAGTGCCGCCGTCGGTCAGCGCGGTGTTCTACTCCTACCTGTCGACCCTGGCGCGAGTGCGCGGCCGTCATGCGCAGGCCGAGCAGCAGGCGGCGCTGGCGATGGAGGCGGCGCGCTCGCTGCCCGCCAGTCATCCGTACGGCGCCATGATTACTTACAGCTGGGGACGGGCGCTTGTGAGCAACGGTCAAGCCGATCGTGGACGGGCCGCACTGCTCGAGGCCTATGACGCCTACAGCCGCACCCGGCCGGCGCGGCATCCGGATCTCAGCGGGCCGCTCATCGGGCTCGGGATCGCCTACCGACTCCTCGGCAACCTGCCTGAGTCGGAGAAGGCCCTGCGCGAGGCCCGCGCCATCCTGCAGCCGCATCCGGACGCCAAAGACCGGATCGCGGCGGCGGCTGGTGAACTCGGCCTCACGCTGCGCGCGCTCGGGCAGACCGCCGAAGGCGATGCCTTGCTGAAGGAAAGCTTCGACACCTTCCGCGCGGCCTTCGGCGACGCCTATCCGCTGACCGTGGAGGCGCTGGCGCGCCTGAAAGACGCCGGAGCCCCTCGCGAGGCTCCGGCCGCTCCCGGGGTCAGTGCTTCGCGAACACCGTCCGCGCGCCGCCCTTCGTGAAGGCCACCGTGTCGTACGGGTCTTTCGCGTTGCCCTGCTCCATGCCGGGCGACCCGACGGGCATGCCGGGCACCGAAATGCCCGTGACCTTCGGCCGTTCCTTGAGCAGTTTCCGGATGTCGGCGGCGGGCACGTGGCCCTCCACCGTGTAGCCGTCGACCTTGGCCGTGTGGCACGAGCGCAGGTCGTTGGTGACGCCGTTCTCGGCGGCGACGGCATCGAGCCGCGCGTCGGTCACGTCGTGGGCTTCCACCTGGAAGCCGGCAGTCCGCAGATGCTGGATCCACGAACCGCAGCAGCCTCAAGTGGGGGACTTGTAGACGACCACCTTGACCGGCGCGGAGGCGGGCTTCTGTGCCTGTGCGGCAAGCCCGAATCCGGTCGCGACCACGGCAGCCAGGGCGACGAGAGCTCTGGAGCGCATGTCCTCTAGTGTGCCATCGCTCGTCGATCGACGCGAACTCCTCCGCGGGCGGGTGATTCGCCCCGACGCCGCGGGGCCGCGGCCAGCAGCTCAACCGCCAATCAGCGCGAAGGCCGTGGCGCACGAATTGCTCGACCCACCCCGACGCGCGCCGCGTGGATGTCGTCGTCTGTCACGACGCGTGCCGGAGGAGGTCCCATGCCCCGTTCCCGCTCCCGCTCCGTCGCGGCGTCGCTGTTCCTCGTCTCGACCCTGTGGTGGTCGGGACACGGTGGTCCGCTCGCCGCGCAGGCGCCGCCGCGTACCGTCGAGATGGACGCGCTGGCCCGCCTCCGCTGGCGCGAGATCGGGCCCACGAACCAGGCCGGGCGCGTCTCGGTGTTCGTCGGCGTGCCGGGCGACGCCAACGTGATGTACGTGGCCGGCGCCAACGGCGGCATCTACAAGACCACCAACGCCGGCGTCACCTGGCGGCCGATCTTCGAGAAGCAGGCGGTGCTGTCGATCGGTGCCATCGAGCTCGCGCCCTCGAACCCGAACGTGCTCTACGTGGGCACCGGCGAGGGCAACCCGCGCAACAACGCCTCGTTCGGCGACGGCGTGTATCGATCGAACGACGGCGGCGAGACGTGGACGCACCTCGGCCTGCGCGACTCGGATCGCATCGCGCGGATCCGCATCGACAGCCGCAATCCCGACATCGCCTACGTCTGCGCGATGGGCCGCGAGTGGGGGCCGAACGAGGAACGCGGCGTCTTCCGCACGGCGGATGGCGGGAAGACCTGGCAGAAGGTGCTGTATCGCGACACCAGCACCGGCTGCTCCGACATCGACATCAACCCCGAGAACTCGAACGAGATCTACGCGGGCATGTACACGTTCCACCGTCAGGCGTGGCACCTGCGCAGCGGCGGCGGCGAAACCGCGCTCTACAAGTCGATGGACGGCGGCGCCACCTGGACGAAGATGACCGGCGGCATCCCGTCGATGCTCGACCGCATCGGCGTGTCGATGTCGCGCAACAACCCGAACATCGTCTACATGGTCAGCGAGACCACCGACTACGGCGGCGAGCTGTGGCGCACCGACGACTCGGGCACCACGTGGCGGCTCGTCAGCAAGGACCCGAACATCAACTTCCGGCCGTTCTACTACGCCGACATCCGCGTCGACCCGCAGGATCCGAATCGCGTCTACGCGCTGTCGGGGGCGCTCTACCTCACCGAGGACGCCGGCCGCACCTTCCGCACCATCGGCCGCGACGTGCACGGCGACCATCAGGCGCTGTGGATCGATCCGACGAACCCGAAGCGCGTGCTGAGCGGCAGCGACGGCGGCTTCCAGATCTCCTACGACCGCGGCGCGAACTTCGAGGTGCTCAACACCGTGGCGTTCACGCAGTTCTACCATGTGCACTACGACCTGCAGCGGCCCTACATGCTGTGCGGCGGCCTGCAGGACAACGGCACCTGGTGCGGCCCCAGCAACTCGCTCGCGGCCGAGGGCATCCGCAAGAACGACTGGTTCACGGTAGGCGGCGGCGACGGCTTCTTCGCCGTGCCGGATCTCGCGAACCCGTGGCGCGTCTACACCGACCTGCAGGGCGGCGTGATCAGCGTGATCGACACGCGCACCGGCGCGCAGCGCACCATTACGCCCTACCCGAACCGCGTCGGCTCGGTGGGCGACGCGATGGAGAACCACAAATACCGCTTCAACTGGGACTCGCCGATCGAGCTGGCGCCGACAGATCCGAACACCGTCTACTTCGGCGGCAACGTGCTGTTCCGCACCACCAACGCCGGCCAGTCCTGGGAGGTCATCAGCCCCGATCTCACCACCAACGACAAGAGCAAGCAGAAGTCGTCGGGCGCGCCGATCGTCACCGACAACACCGCCGCCGAGTTCCACTGCACGATCATCGCGATCGCGCCCTCACCGGTGGATCCGAACGTGATCTGGGTGGGCACCGACGACGGCAACGTGCAGGTGACGCGCGACGGCGGCAAGAGCTGGACCAACGTGGTGAGGAACATCACGGGCCTGGCGCCGAATGCGTGGATTCCGAGCATGGAGGCGTCGTCGGCCGATGCCGGCACCGCCTACGTGGCCGCCGATCACCACCGCGAGAACGACTACACGCCCTACTTCTTCAAGACCACCGACTACGGCCGCACCTGGACGAAGTTCACGGTGGGCGCGCCCACGGTGGCGGGCTGGTCGCACGTCATCCGCGAAGACCCGAAGAACCGCAACGTGCTCTACGCCGGCACCGAGCTCGGGCTGTGGGTGTCGTTCGACGGCGGCGCGCGCTGGACGTCGATGCGCAACAACATGCCGCCGGCGCCGGTGCGCGACATCAAGATCCACCCGCGCGACAACGACCTCATCGTCGCCACCCACGGCCGTGGCCTCTACGTGCTGGATCGCATCGCCGCCGTGCAGCAGATCGGCGAGGCGCTCAAGGGCGACGCCATGCTCTTCGACATCGCGCCGGCGGTGCGCTGGACGGTGTGGGGCAAGGACGCCAACCTCGGCCAGAAGGTCTACAAGGCGCCGAATCCACCGCAGGGCGCGGTGATCGACTACTACCTGAAGGGCGCCGTCACCGACGCGGTCACCATCGCCATCACCGACGCCGCCGGCAAGCCGGTGCGCACGCTGCGCAATGCGCCGAAGCTCGGCGGCGTGAACCGCGCCACGTGGGACCTGCGCTACGACGGTCCGCGTCAGCCGGCCGCCGCCCAGCGCCGCGACGACGAGGACGACGAGGGCTTCGGCCGCTTCGGCGCCGTCGGCCCGTGGGTGCTGCCCGGCGACTACATGGTCACGCTCACGGTGGGCGCGCGCAGCCTGAAGAAGACGGTGAAGGTCGAGATGGATCCGCGCACGCAGGTGCCGATGAGCGACCTCACGTCGCAGTTCGAGACGGCGATGGTGCTGCGTGATCTCACCGAGCGCGTGTCGTCGACCATCGACCGCACCAACGACGTCATCCAGCAGCTCACCCAGCTCGCTGAGCGCGTGAAGCCCGGCGGGCCGGACGCCGGATCCGCCAGCGCGCGTGGCGCCTACGAGCTGACCAATGTCACCATCGAGCTGCTGAAAACGCTGCGCGACGAGCAGATGGTGCGGCCGATCCCGAATCTCGGCTACCGGCAGTACCCGCGCCTGCGCGAGGAAGTGCAGTCGATCTACGGCATGGTGACGCGGCCGCCGAACCGGCCCACCGACGGCCAGGCCCTGCGCACGAAGGAGCTGCTGCAGGAGACCGACACGGTGGTGGGCGCGCTGAACCGCATCCTCGCCGATCAGGTCGGACGGCTGAACGGGATGCTGACCGGATCGCCGCGGATCAGCGCGTCGCCGGTGAAGTAGCCACGCGGCCGCCGGCCGCGCGGGCCCGATCGCGCACGCGCACCGCCTCGGCGTGCCACGGGCTGCCGGGGTTGAGCGGCTGCCACAGATCCACGGCCGCCTGCGCGTGCGTCAGCGCCTCGCTGGCCCGGCCGCGGGCCACGAGCAGACGCGCCAGCGCCGTGCGCACGTCGGCGTGCCACGGCGTCTCGTTGGTATAGGCCGCCTGCAGCGCCGCCAGCGCACGCTCGAGCGCCGGTAGCGCGGCGTTGGCGTCGCGCTGCATCACCGCGCGCTCGGCCTGCACCTGCGCGGCCAGGCGTCTCGACTCGGAATCGCTGGCCACGGCCTCGGCGAACAGGCGCTCGGCGCGGGCGTCGTGGCCGAGCAACGCCTCGAGGCGCGCCGCCGCCAGCACCACGCCGGTCATCGGCGGACCGGCCGCCCGCATGTCGGCGAGCACGCCGCTCATCAGCCGCTCGGCTTCGGCGTGGCGACCCTCGTAGCCGTGGCCGAGCGCGATCGTCGCCCGCTCGGTGATCGGCATCACGTGCGTCGGCCCGAAGTACTTCGTGGTGGCGGCC
>Ga0075163_10010274_pt1 | contig 12251 bp, 10 predicted proteins | sample JI1023141ADNA_FD_71478 | JGI IMG/M metagenome (GOLD analysis project Ga0075163, IMG submission 71478) | Wastewater effluent complex algal communities from Wisconsin, to seasonally profile nutrient transformation and Carbon sequestration -... | ecosystem: Engineered > WWTP > Effluent > Algae...
ATATCATTATTTGCAGGCGAAGCAGGTAAAAAAGCTGGAGAATTTTACACGCCTTCAGAAGTAAGTACGCTATTAGCAAAATTGGTAGACCCTCAACCCGGCAATCGCATTTGCGACCCCACTTGTGGTTCTGGTTCTTTATTAATAAAAGTGGCTAAAGAAATCAATGGTAAAAACTATTCCCTCTATGGGCAAGAAAATAATGGTAGCACCTGGGCTTTATGCCGTATGAATATGTTTTTACACGAACAAGATAGTGCAACTATCGAATGGGGCGATACTATCAATAACCCTCGTTTGTTAGAGAACGATAGTTTAATGAAGTTCCATATAGTAGTAGCCAATCCACCATTTTCTTTAGATAAATGGGGGGCAGATACAGCTATTGCCGACCAGTTCAATCGCTTTCATCGTGGTGTACCACCTAAAAGCAAAGGCGATTATGCTTTCATCAGCCATATGATAGAAAGTACTTACGAAGATGTAGGCAAATTGGGCGTTATTGTTCCTCACGGTGTATTATTTCGTAGCAGTAGCGAAGGGCAAATTCGTAGAAAATTAATTGATGAAAACCTGTTAGAAGCTGTAATTGGTTTACCTGCTAACTTGTTTTTTGGTACTGGTATTCCTGCTGCTATCCTCATTTTCAATCGCAGCAAAGGCGATAATAAGGATGTATTGTTTGTAGATGCAAGCAAAGAGTTTGAAAGTGGCAAAAATCAAAATAAACTTAGAGCAGAAGATATTAACCACATTGTAAACACATTAAAAGCATTTAAAGCTGCAACACCACTAACTACCGATAAAGGGGCTGTAATTGAAGATAAATATGCTTACAGGGCTACTATCAACGATATTATCGAAAACGACTACAACCTCAATATACCTCGTTATGTAGATACGTTTGAAGAAGAAGCCGAAGTAGATATTAAAGCCACACAAGCCACTATTGTTGAACTCAAAAAACAGTTAATCGATGTGGAAACTCAAATGGAAAACTATTTAAAAGAGCTCAATTTAATTTAGATAAAAGCAATATGCAATTCAGCAAAATACAATACGCTTCCGACCTACATTTAGAATTTCCTCAAAACAAGGCTTTTCTAAATGCCAATCCATTAGTGCCAACTGGTGATGTGCTGTTGTTGGCTGGCGATATTGTACCCTTTGCTGTAATGGATAAGCACAAAGATTTTTTTAGTTATATAGCCGATAATTTTCAAACTACCTATTGGGTGCCAGGCAACCACGAATACTATTATTTTGATGCTGCCACTAAAACTGGTGAGTTGTTTGAAAAAATTCGCAGCAATATTTTTTTAGTTAACAATACGGTTGTCAAACTTCAAAATAGCAACCTTATATTTTCAACGCTATGGTCAAAAATTAACCCAGCTAATCAATGGCAAATTGAACGTGGTGTAAGCGATTTTCAAGTCATTAAGTACAATGGTTTTCGTTTTTCTGCCGATAAATTCAATCAGTTGCACAATAGTAGTATGGTCTTTATTACAGAGCAACTTCAACTGCTCAACAACAGCACAACAACGGAACAACACCGTAACAACTCCAATAAAACAATAGTAGTAAGTCACCACGTACCCACATTGCTCAACTATCCAGCTTTGTATAAAGGCAATGATATAAACCAAGCATTTGCAGTTGAACTGTTTGATTTTATTGAAGCGTCAACTATTGATTATTGGATATATGGGCATCATCATTATAACACCCCAACCTTTACTATTGGTAATACACAAATGCTTACCAATCAGTTAGGGTATATACAACGCAATGAAAATCAATTCTTTAGTAATAACAAGTGTATTTAGATATGATTTACAATATAATAAACCTATTTTTGCACAATAAACCTGCTTACTTTATTGAGCTTATTTAGCTTTATTAATAGCCGAGTATGAAACAAGCAATGCATTATATAAACCAAGTATTAGGCACAGATGCCACAAGTTTACCTATTCAAAAAGATGGTTTAGGCAAGCTGCCTATGTTTATTACTGAGGCTTATAAACTGTACGAAGCAGTACTATTAAATAGGGAATTGATTCTAGTAGAATTAAGAAACAACGAAGATTTTAGCATACTGCAACTTGAAAAACATTGTCAGTTACTAAAAACTGTTTTCAATAAAAAAATTGTATTCATAATACCTGCACTTGCTGCATACAACCGTAAAAGGCTAATTGAAAAAGGGATCAATTTTATTGTACCTGACAAGCAACTTTTCTTGCCCGAATTACTAATCGATTTAAGAGAAAGCTATACAAATCCAAGGGCAAAACAAAAGAATGAAAAATTATTGCCCTCTGCACAGTTCTTGGTTATTTATCAAATAGTAAATAGGTATAACAAGTGGAAAATAGAAGAACATTCTTTTAAAGAGATTGCCAGTAAACTAAACTATACGCCAATGGCAATTACAAACGCCATAGACAATTTAAAGTATCACGATATAGTAGATGTAGCGGGCGATAAAGAGAAATATATAAAATTTCGTTTTGAAAGGCACGAACTGTGGAATTATCTGTTGCGTAGCAATTTGCTCATAAACCCTGTACTAAAAACAGTATTTGTAGATGAGTTGCCTAAAGGTGTTTATATGCTGCACAGCAACGCATCTGCGTTGCCTGAGTACACAAGCTTAAACCCAAGCAGCCAAAAATATTATGCAATAGAAAAAACTGTGTTTTATGGTTTGAAAAAAAATAACCCACTGTTAAATACAAACGATTATGAAGGCAATTATGCCTTAGAAGTATGGAAATATAACCCATACCCTTTAATAGAAGAAATAAATAACGATGATTCAGTTGTAGACCCATTATCGTTATACCTAAGTTTAAAAGATAGCCACGATGAACGTATAGAAATGGGGCTTGAACAAATAATAGACAATTTTATATGGTAGTAGGATTAAACACATTTAGCGAATACTTTAAAGAATTTCAAAACAGTTATTTAATAATTGGAGGCACTGCCTGCGATATTATTATTGAAGATGCTGGCTTTACACCAAGGGCTACCGATGATATAGACATCATTCTTATTGTAGAAGCACTAACGCCAGAATTTGTAAAGCAGTTTTGGACTTTTATAAAAGATGGCGGTTATCAAGTACAGCAAAAAGAAATGGAAAAGAAAAACTGTTATCGTTTCAATAAACCACAAACTGCAAACTTTCCCAAGCTAATAGAACTTTTTTGTAAAGTTCCTGATGTTATTGATGCTGCAGAAGATGCACACCTTATACCCATACCAGTAGAAGAAGGCTTATCTAGCTTGTCAGCCATTTTATTAAACGAAGACTACTATCAATTCACCATTCAAAACGCCCAAACAAAAGATGGAGTACATTTTGCAACACCACATAGCATTATTTGCCTTAAAGCTTATGCCTACCTAAGCAACAAATTATTAAAAGAACAAGGAAAGAATATTACCAAGTGGAATGTAATAAAGCATAAATATGATGTATTTAGAATGGTGTTTCTGCTGCCACAAGACCAAGTGTTTGAAACACCCGAAACAATAAAAGCAGATTTACAAACATTTGCCAACACTGTAAAAACCGATTTGCCCGACCCTGCCATTTTTAAAGACAATGGTTTTGGTAATCAAGATATGCAAGCCATATTCAACCAATTAGTACACTCCTTTAACCTAACTACATAATGAGTATAATTAAAATATACTATTATAATTACCCTTATGGCATTATGCAGGAGTTAACTGTACTTGAAGCAATTGCCAATGGTTTAGTAAAAGAAGTGGTTGAAGGCTTAAAAAGAGATACAATTAAATAACAAAAAAATTAAAATATGCTTTCGCAAGAACAAAAGAAACAGTTTAATGAAATACTCGAAGAGTTAGGTGAGAATTTAGATATTTCAGAAACTCAACACAAGGCTATTGAAAAAAGCTACGAAGCTGTTGGTGATTGGCTTTCAAAAGAAGACTCAGAATTAGCACCATACAATCCAATTATTAGTCCACAAGGCTCTTTCCGATTAGGGACATTGATAAAACCCATTAACGAGAAAGATGATTTAGACATTGATTTAGTTTGTGAACTAACAGGCAAAAAGGCAAGTTGGACACAAGCAGATTTAAAGAAAGCTGTTGGCGATAGGCTTAAAGCCCACGATACCTACAAAAAAATGTTGGATAAAGAAGGGAGGCGTTGCTGGACTTTAAAATATTCAGAAGCTGCTAACTATCATATGGATGTATTACCTTCTATTGTAAGCAATAATTATAAAGTACTTTTAGAAAATGCATTTTCGGATATTCAACAAACAGACGTAAGTAATTTAGCCATTAAGATAACTGATACTAAATTACTTCCAGGATATTACATAGATACTAATCCTGACAAATGGTTAGAAAGTAATCCATTTGGTTATTCAAGATGGTTTTTTAATAGAGCAACACTAGACGGTGTAAGGCTTTTTTCTTTAAACGAATCAGTTAATCCGTTGCCAGACTTTCAATCACAAAAAACACCATTGCAAAGAGTTGTTCAAATTTTAAAACGTCATAGAGATATGATGTGGTTTAATAGAACTGATAAAGACGATAAACCTATTTCAATAATTATCACAACACTTGCTACAGAAGCGTACAATAAGGAGAGTAATGTTATAGAAGCATTGACTAATATAATTCCTAAAATGCGTACTTATATCAGAGATCGCAATCCTATTACAGGTGCTGTAGAAAAATGGGTTGTCAATCCAGTAAACAATAAAGAAAATTTTGCTGATAAATGGAAAGAATATCCAGCACGGAAAGATAACTTTTATGATTGGTTAGATAATGCAGAAAATGACATAAAAAATATTGTTGCATCAAGCAGCAGAGGGGTTCAAAGTATTTCCGAAACAATGAAAAAATCATTTGGAGAAGCTGTGGTAACAAGAACCTTTTCAAACATTGGTAACCGTCAAAGAATATTAACAGAACAAGGCAACACTCGTTTCGATACAAAATTGGGTATTGTAGCTGGTGCAGTTAATGCTATTAAGCCACATAATTTTTTTGGAAATGAAGATTAAGCCATTATCTATAACCATACAGGCAATTAATTTAAAGGGTATGTATAAAGATGCTGTTGTAAATACTTTCCACGATAGCAAACTAACTATGCATTATTCATTAAAACCAAGCCCATTGGGTGATACTTATAAAATTAGATTAGAGTATGCTTTAAACGACAAACCTACTGTATTTGTAGTATCGCCAAAGCCATTGCCTTTAGCAAAAGGAGAAACAAAATTACCACACTGCTACGATACTAAAACGCAGCGTTTGTGTTTGTATTATCCAAAAGCAAATGAATGGAGTAAGGATATGTTGTTATCAAAAACAATTATTCCTTGGGTGTACGATTGGTTGTATCATTACGAAATATGGGTAGGTACTGGCGATTGGACTGGTGGAGGTATTCACTTAACAAGTAAAAATTAAATTGAAATTTAGTGAGTGTAAGCAACAATAAATACAAACAAACATCAATTGGCTTAATCCCTACAGATTGGGAAATAAAGAAATTGGGGGAGATTGTTGATTATAAAAAAGGCTTTGCTTTTCAAACATCACAATACAAAAATGAAGGTGTTAGAATTATTAGAGTTTCTGATACAAATGCTGAAGGTATTAAGAGAGATGGAAATGTTTATATTGATAGTGTCGAAGCAAAAAATCATAAAGAATATCAATTATTGGAAAACGATATTGTCATACAGACAGTGGGTTCAAGACCACCTTTATATGATAGTATGGTAGGTAAAACAATATTGGTTAACAAAGAATTTGAAGGAAGTTTATTGAATCAAAATGCAGTGAGATTAAGAGAGAAAAATGGGAATAACTATTTTCTATTTTCATTATTTAGACGAAAGGAATATTTTGATTTTATTGAAACTTTAGTGAGGGGAAATGCAAATCAAGTTAGCATAACCTTGGAGGATTTATTTAAGTATCAAATACCTTATCCAAAATCACTACCAGAGCAACAAAAAATAGCTACTATACTTTCTAATTGGGATGCTGCAATAGATAACTGCAAAGTCATTATAGATAGATTACAAGAACGCAACAAAGGGTTAGCTCAACAATTACTTACGGGTAAAATGAGAGTACAAGGGTTTGAGAAAAAATGGAAACTAACACCATTAAATGAATGCTTAAATTTTACACCAAGAGAAGTACCAAAACCAACAGGAAATTATTTAGCATTAGGTTTAAGGAGTCACGGCAAAGGTATTTTTCACAAACACGATATAGACCCAGAAGATGTAGCTATGGATGTGCTTTATGAAGTAAAAGAAAACGACCTTATAATAAATATCACATTTGCTTGGGAACAAGCAGTAGCAATAGTAAGCAAGCAAGATGAAGGTGGTTTAGTTTCTCATCGTTTTCCTACTTATACTTTCAATGCAGATAAAGCAATTCCAGAATTTTTTAGGCACTTCATTCTTCAAAAATATTTCAAGTTTTTAATGGAACTTATTTCGCCAGGTGGTGCAGGTAGAAACAGAGTGATGAGTAAAACTGACTTTTTAAAATTAGAAGTAAAGCTTCCTGATGTTACAGAGCAAAAGGCTATAGCAAATATTTTAAATACAGCCACTGCCGAATTAAGCCAATACCAGCAAAAACTACAATTCTTACAACAACAAAAAAAAGGTTTGATGCAACAATTACTTACAGGAAAAATTAGAGTTAATTATGAGCGATAAAAAATTTAAAATATTGTCAATAGATGGTGGTGGCATAAGAGGTATTTTCCCTGCTATGTACTTAGCACAAATTGAAGCTAAACTTAAATCACAGGGCAAAAAAGATTGGCAGATTTATCAAAACTTCGATTTGATTTGTGGTACTTCAACAGGCGGTATTTTAGCTATTGCTTTATCCCTTGGTATTCCTGCTATTGAATTAGTTAATCTATATTACGATAATGCAAATAAAATATTTGGTGATAAAAGGTCTTTCTTTAAACAAATGAGAAAATCGTCTTATCAAACAAAGGCATTGGAGAAATTGATTAAAGATAAATTCCAAGAAAAAAATAATGGTATAGACCCAATATTGAAAGACTGTAAAATTCCAACTTGTGTTACTACTTACGATATGCAAGAAGGTGTTCCTTCGGTTTTAAAATCAAAATATCACGATGCTTTTGTAAGAGATTATCACATACCTGCTTATATAGCTGCTTTAGCTACTAGTGCAGCACCTACTTATTTTGACCCATTATTCACTTCTTATAAAGATTCAGACAAAATTGAAAAGCCATTTCACAATAAAATTGACGGTGGTGTTTTTTGTAATAACCCAACCTTAACTGCTATTATAGAAGCTCAAGAAGCCTTTAATATACCATTAGAAAACTTAGCTGTTTTATCTATCGGTACAGGTACACAAAAATTTAGTGATTCTGGCATTGTTTCAAAAATTGGCTTTTTTAAAAGGTTATACCACAAAATATTATCAAAAAAAATTGATACACAACGTAGAAAGTGGGGTATTATTTATTGGATGTGGAACAAGGGAAGAAAGCCGTTAATAGAATTATTTATGCAAGGTCAAAGCCAGCAAGTTCAAAACCTTATAAGTCTGATGCAGAAAGGCATTGGTGGGTTAGTTCCTGAAAGGTTTGTGTACCAGAGAATAAATACTGAATTAGATGAAAATTGTAAGATTGATTTAGATGAAACAGATAAGTTCAAGCTGGATAAATTAAAAGAAAAAGCTGTTAGAGAGTTTCAAGTATATGGTCATAAAACATTAACTACCTTCTTTTAGTATCACAACAAAATCAATCAGTACAATGCCAGTTTTGCATACCAATTTCTTAAATTTTGAAAAGAGTATTTCAATTACTTATACTAAAAAGCTAAAGCTTAATGCATCAAGAAAGGCTCTGCAAAAAAGAATACTTGACTACTTTAAAACAAAACCCAAACTACCTACCCCAAAATTTTCAACCCAAGGTTCTTATAAAATGGGCACAATGGTTTTAGGTAAAGATGGCGAGTATGATATTGATTTGGGGGTATATTTTCTTGCAAAGCCAAATGTAACACCAGCTACTTTAAAATCAAATGTTTTTGATGCTGTTGACGGTCATACAGAATATGGCGTAGAAAACCGAGATAAATGTATCAGAGTTATTTACTCAGGCGATTTTGATATAGACCTGCCAGTTTATTATAAAAGCTCAACAGATATGCATCCTTTTCTAGCAACAAAACAAGGTTGGATGAAAAGTGATCCAAAAGAATTATGTGATTGGTTTGAAAAAAAGAAAGATCCAAATGGCCAACTAAAAAGGCTTGTAAAATACTTTAAATATTGGGCAAATAGGAAAAATCGTAAAATGCCTAGTGGTATTGCTTTAACAGCTTGGGTATCTAATAATTACAAACCAAATACTTATGATGATGTTGCTTTTTACGAAACTGCTAAAGCTATAAAGGAATCTTTTTGGTGGAGCATTAGTTGCACAAATCCAGCAACCCCTAATGATAATTTAATTGAAAAATTAGATGCAAACCAAAAAGCTAATTTCAAAAAATTTCTAACGGAGTTAATACAAGATGCTAAGGATGCAATAGAAGAAAAAGACTCAGCTAGAGCCATCAAAATTTGGAAAGGTCAACTTTCGGATAGGTTTAAATAAAGAATATCTTATTATGCTGAAAAACATATCAAAGTCACTAAAAAAGTTTAAAGAAGATGTCGTTTCAAAAATGATTTACGACATTCTTAAATGGCTTATACGGCTGATAGTAATATTTGCCTTTTCAAAGTTTATTCCAAAGGGTACTACATTTCAATCTGCAATTTCAACCCAGATTAGCCTTACTGTGTATCAGATAGTGCTTTTTGTATTTGCTATAATTACAGTAACAACCATTAGTATTTATGCAGTATTCAATTTAAAGTATAATAAGCTAAAATCAGATTATCATACTGATAAATTGACTGGCTTGAAAAATCATATAGCTCTAGAACAGTACTTACAAAAACAAATTCAAATTGCTAAAAAAGATGGAAGCTTATTGTCTTTAGTCTTAATTGACATAGATAACTTTAAGCAAGTAAATGAAAAGATTGGTTACAATCTAGCTGATGACTTATTAAGAAAAGTTGGTGAAGTTCTGGGTAATGATAAAAGAGCTACCGATGAAACATTCAGATACTTTCAACGTGGTGATGAATTTCTAATTGTGTTAAATGAAACGTCTTTAGACGGTGCAATGAAAGCAGCAAACCGTAAAAAGCAACTACTCAGTAAGGTAAAATTTGAAACTAATGGTTCAATGCAGCAGTTAACTGTTTGTTGCGGTGTAACTGAGTTTAATAGAACAAATGACGATTATGCGTCACTAACGGAAAGAGTAAATAAAGCTCTTTTAGATGCCAAGAAAGTATTAGGCAAGAATTGTGTTAATAGTATTATCTAAAAAATATGACAACCCCATCATACATAGAAGACCATATTTCGCAAATACCAGCATTGCAAATGCTCATTAAAATGGGCTATACCTACCTCACACCAGATGAGGCAATGGATTTGCGTAATGGCAGAACAAGCAGTGTTTTATTAGAGCCAATTCTAAAACAACAGCTCGAAAAAATAAACAGCATACAATACAAAGGCAAAGAGTTTGCTTTTTCTGAAACTAATATCAACACAGCTATTATAGCTTTAAGAGAACTACCCATACAAGATGGTTTTATTAAAGCCAACCAAGCCTTTTACGATTTAATCACCTTAGGTAAAAGTTTAGAGCAAACCGTTTTAAACGATAAAAAAAGTTTCTCATTCCACTACATAGATTGGAAGAATATCGAAAACAACAGCTTTCACGTTACAGAGGAATATAGTGTTTTGCGTAGCGATAGAAACGACCATTACAGGCCAGACCTTGTGTTGTTCATCAATGGCATTCCAATGGTAGTAATAGAATGTAAAAGCAATGTAATTAAAGAGCCAATTACCGAAGCCGTTTCACAACACCTACGCAACCAGCAAGAAGATGGCATTAGGGCATTATACCAGTACAGCAACATCGTTTTATCATTAGCAGTAAGCGAAGCTAAATATGCTACAACAGGCACAGCCAAAGAGTTTTGGAGTGTTTGGAAAGAAGTGTTTAGAACAAAAGACGAAGGCACTCAATATGCAAATGCTATCAAAGAAATAAAAAATAACGAACTACCAAATACAGAAAGAACAGCCATCTTTAACCAGCGTTTTAAAAATGTATTACACTACTTTAACCAATTAGAAAAAGAAGAAGTAATTGTAACCGAGCAAGACAAATTATTATTTAGCCTTTGCAGAAAAGATAGGCTTTTAGACCTCATTTATAACTACATTCTATACGATGATGGCGTAAAAAAAATTACACGTTACCAACAATATTTTGCCATTAAAGAAACCCTAAGAAAAATTAGTAAAGCAGATGCCAATGGCAAACGTACAGGTGGCGTTATATGGCACACACAAGGCAGTGGAAAATCGCTAACAATGGTATTGTTAGCTCAACTTATTGCCTCAAAAAGTGAGATTAAAAACCCAAAAATTATTTTAGTTACTGATAGAATAGACTTAAACACACAAATCACCGAAACCTTTCAAAAATGCCACGTTCCGGTACAAGAAGCACAAACTGGTAAAGATTTGGTGGAATTAATTAGTAGCCCTACAGATGCAGTAATTACAACACTTATACACAAGTTTGAAGCAGCAGTAAACCAAGCAAAAGATGGCTTTACTTCACCTCACATTTTTGTACTAATAGATGAAGGCCATCGTAGCCAGTATGGCACATTCAACGTAAAAATGCAAAAGGTATTTCCCAATGCCTGTTTTATTGCATTTACAGGTACACCTTTAATGAAAAAGGAAAAAAGCACAGCAAATAAATTTGGTGGAATGATTGATGTGTATTCTATTACCGATGCTGTAGAAGATAAAGCGGTAGTGCCTTTGTTATACGAAGGAAGACACAACATTATTGAAGTAAATGAAAAACCTTTAGACACTTTTTTCGATAAAGTGTCAGAACCACTTACACCTTATGGCAAAGCAGCTTTAAAAAGAAAATACAGCACACCCAACCAACTCAATAAAGCCGACCAAATTATTTATGCAAGGGCTTGGGATATTAGCGACCACTTTGCAGACAATATACAAGGCACAGGCTTTAAAGGGCAATTAGTAGCACCCAATAAAACCACTGCAATAAAATACAGAGAGTATTTAAAAGAGATTGGAAAAGTAAGTTGCGAAGTATTAATTTCTGCACCTGATGTGAGAGAAAATTATGAAGATGCTTTTGAAGAAACAGAAGATGTTGTATTGAAATTCTGGAAAGCAATGATGAGCAAGTATGGCAAGCAAGAAGCTTACGAAAAGGCCATCATTAGTGCTTTTAAAAAACAGGAGCAACCAGAAATTATTATTGTGGTAGATAAATTGCTTACAGGTTTCGATGCACCCAATAATCAAGTATTATACATCACTCGTAGTTTAAAAGAGCATACCTTATTGCAAGCCATTGCAAGGGTTAACAGAGTAGCACCAGGCAAAGAGTATGGTTTTATCATAGATTATTTTGGCAACCTCGAAAACTTAGACAATGCTTTAAATACTTACAGTGGCTTAGATGATTTTGAGCAAGAAGAATTGGCTGGAACTATTATAAACATTGCAAAAGAGATTGAAAAATTACCACAGGCACACAGCGAATTGTGGGATATTTTCAAAACTATCAAAAACAAATACGATGCAGAAGCGTATGCCGAATTATTAAGTGATGAAAGTATCAGGCATCTATTCTACGATAAATTATCAGCCTTTATTCGTTTGTTTAAGTTAGCTATGGCATCCGTAGAGTTTAACTATGCCAGCAATGAAAAAACAATTGATAAGTACAAAAAGGATAGTAAATTTTTCTTACAGTTACGAGTTGATGTAAAACGTAGATATTTTGATGACATTGATTATAAAGAGTACGAACCACAAGTTCAAAAGTTAATAGACAAGCATATTACAACTGTAGGCGAAACATTAAAAATCACAGAACAGGTCAACATTTTCGACAAAGAAAAACGAGAAGCAGAAGTAGAAAAAATTACAGGCAATGCTGCAAAAGCCGACCATATTGCTACACGTACAATTAAGGCAATAAACATAAAGATGAATGAAG
>Ga0075163_10010275_pt1 | contig 12251 bp, 9 predicted proteins | sample JI1023141ADNA_FD_71478 | JGI IMG/M metagenome (GOLD analysis project Ga0075163, IMG submission 71478) | Wastewater effluent complex algal communities from Wisconsin, to seasonally profile nutrient transformation and Carbon sequestration -... | ecosystem: Engineered > WWTP > Effluent > Algae...
GTCGGCCTGTTTCTGTACATCAACGGATTTGGACTCACGGCAGATCAAGCCAGCGCAACGCATGCCATGCTCGCCGTTGCCGCCGGGGAATTGGACGAAACCGAGTTTGCCGCTTGGCTGCGCGCCAATATCGCTGCACGTTGCTGATCTTGCTCACGCCATCGCGCTCGTTGTGCTCTGCCTGGAGCCTGCGCGGCAGAAGCCGACCGGTCGCCAAAGCCGTCTGCGTGGTCCATTATTTCCGCCGATTCTTGGCCCATAGCCGTGCGATGGACCGGCAAATCGCCGAAAATCTGTCCTTGCGCAGCCGACGTTTCGCCTCGATCGTTTCTACCGTGCAGGCTCCTGGCCTGTGTTCTTCGCCCGGCATTGATGGCTTATGACAGCGACACCCGCGCATTCCCACCTGACCCAGCCAACGGCCAGCCAATGTACGTAACAGCACGCGTGCTCGGCATGCTGATCGGCTGGGCGCTGGTTCGCCATCCGGCGGGCGGCGTGATCGGCTTTCTATTGGGCTGGGCGATTGATGCGGGCTGGTTCCACAGTTCGCAGGGCAGACCGACGCCAAGCGCCCGCAAAACGCCGGATTCCAGCGATCCGTACCGCCTGCTCGGTGTTTCGCGGCATGCCAGCATGGCGGACATTGACCGCGCCTGGCGCAAGGCGATGTCGAAGGTGCATCCCGACCGCTTCGCACGCGCCGATGCGGCAACCAGAGCCAAGGCCGAGGCGCGCGCGCGCGCGGTCAATGCGGCCTACGACGCCATCGTGGCGGAGCGTCGCGGCGCAGCGTGAACCACACCGGGCTATCCTGTGTACTTTGAATGGGAGTGATGTGATGGACTGGAAAACCACTGATCTGTGCGACACCCATGGCGACGCCGTGCGTGTGCTCGAAGAGCCGCTGTCGGACTTCGGCGGTCGCCTCGCGTTTTGTGGCCCCGTCCACACCATTCGCGCTTACGAAGACAACGGCAAAGTGCGCGAAGCATTGAGCGAAGCAGGCCAAGGCCGCGTGCTGGTGGTCGACGCGGGCGGCTCGATGAAACGCGCGATGTTGGGCGACGAGTTGGGTGCGCTGGCCGAAAAGAACGACTGGGACGGCATCCTGATCTTCGGTTGTGTACGCGATTCTGCGGCGTTGGCGGAACTCGATCTGGGTATCAAGGCGATGGGCACCTGCCCGCGCAAGACCGACAAGAGCGGTCAAGGTCTGCGCGATATAGCGATCCGCATTGGCGGCGTAGACATTGTGCCTGGCGACTACGTGTATGCCGACGAGGATGGCGTGATCCTGTCCAGCAAGCGTCTGCCGGATGTCGACTAGGTCAAGCTGCGGTCTGTGGCGCCAGTTTGGCACCACAGACGTTGCGTCTGGGTCAGGGGGCGGGGGTTTCAAAACCGTCGGCAAACAGGTCGACGGGCGGGAAGTAGGTCACCCGCAGGTTGTCAACATAGGTGGGGCCGGTGGTGGTGCGATCCACGCCCAGATACACCGCGCCAACGCCCAACGCGCCGCTGTATGTCGGACTCGCCGGGCGCACGATGACCCCATCGACGATTATTTCGACGGTTCGGGCGTCGAGATCAAAGTTCAGCGCCAAGTCCAGCGTCTCTCCGTCGGCGTAACTACCGAGGCTCGTCGACGCCGTGCTGGCGTCATTCCAAACCAGATTGCCTACTTCGGAGATCGTCAGCGAGCCCCAGTTTGCGGCGGCGCCGGCATTTTCGCGGACATAGAGCAGGAATCGGGCGCCGAAGGGCTGAAAGATGGCCGCTTCCACCACCACATTGCCGTCACCGGGTTCGGCGTCGCCCGGAAACTCGAACACGGCAAAGCCGGCAACGGATGAGGCGTCGTGACCGATTTCCAGCGCGCGGTTGATGCCGCGAAGGGCAGGGAAGGTCTGTTCCACGACGGTGGCCGTAATCACGCTGGAGACACTGACCGGCTGCCCGGGTCCACCGGTGCCAATGGGCCCCAGGGACTGACCTTCGAAGGTTGTGTTCAACAAGGTGAAGCTGGGCAGGGCTCCTGCATGTGCCCTCTCAGGCCCCGGCAGAAAAGCGCAAATGGCGATGAGCGAGGCGCACCACCGCAGTGCTCGGATGGGCATGATCATTGTGGCTCCTTGGCGATCTCGATAGGCCAGCAAGATTCCACCAACTGCCACGGCACAAGGGTTATGAGCACTCTCAGCAGATGATCAGCGTTTGATCAAACCATTGATACGTAGAGGAATTGCCGATCGTCAACTAGGCCCACTGGACCAGCCGTTGCTCAGAACGCGCTACTGGGCTGGGCTGCCAATGCGCCCGCATCCACATCCTCCGGCTCCGGCGGCGTGTCGCGCTCGCCACTCCGGCGTTTTGCCCATTGCGCGGCGAGGGCGTAACCACGCTGTTCGGCGCGCACCGCGAGCACGCTCAGGTGAACCGCATCGTCACCCAGCCACGCGTCCAGCATGTCGGCTTGTAATGCCAACTCGGGGGCGTGCAGGTCGGTCAAGGCCGCGTCGAGATCGCGCAGCACCTGACGCGCTGCCGGCAGATCCGCACTGGCAATCAGGAGTTCAACTTCCGTCAGACCGGCACGCACCAGATCACGCCGATCCTGTTGCCCGCTACGTTGCAACTCGCGCCGAACCACACGGACCCTCGCCAATGCCTGCTCGCGTTGCGCGGGCTGGCGACCCAGCGAGCGTGTCTGGCGAACGCTGACGAGGTGCAACCAGTCCTGTAGCCCCGCCGCCGCAAAGCCCTGTTCGGCCGCCAGCAATTGCGCGTCGCAGGCCGCACTGTCGCCGCGCACCTCATGCCAGCGTGCCCACGCCAGCGAAATTCGCGCGTCGTCATGGCTTGCCAATCGGTCCCGATATGGCTGCAGGCGTTCGAGCTCACTGTGCGCGCGACTGAGGTCGCCCGCGGCAATCAACAATTCGGCAGCCTGTACCGTCGCCCGGCTGGCCCACACATGGGCTTGCGCGTGCATGAAGTGCGCATTGGCCTGCAACATCAGGTGCAGTGCCGTGGCGTGATCGTCGAGGCGCTGTTCAATGATGGCTTGGTTGTACTGCGCTCGACCCAGTTCGGCCCGATCGGTCACTTCCTCGGCGATACTGACCGCCTCCCGGTACAGCTCCTTGGCCCGAGCCAGTCGGCCTCGGCGCGATTCAATCCCTCCCAGATTGGTGAGGTTGACCAATTCACCGCGACGATCGCCACTGTCGGCGAACAACTGTCGCGCCTGCAGAATCTTGGCCTCGGCTTCGTCATACCGCGATTGCAGCGCGAGGCGCATGCCAAGGCTGGTCAGGACCGAGGCAATGCGCGCACGGTCGGCAGTTTGCTCGGCATGCACCAAGGCCGTCTGCAAGGCATCCTGACTGCCGTCCGCATCGCCCAGCATGGCCAGCAATGCGCCCAGAGCAAGTTGCAAATCGCTGATTGCGCGCGGATCAGCTTGCTGGATTGCCAACGGCAGGGCCTGATCGAGCACCGCACGCGCTGACGTGGGATCACCGCGGCGGCTGAGAACCAAGCTGTACTCATAGCTGGCCTGATGCATGATCCGCCACGCACCCTGCGCTTTGGCCTGTGCAATCAGCCCCGGGTAGCCGCCCACCGGTTCGCTTTGGCCAACGCCCAAGGCGACGCTGCGCAGGCTGAGCAAACGCGTGTCGAGGCGCGTGTCCAGCAGCGGATCCAGCCATTCGCGCAGGCTATCCAGCGCACCCTGTCGACGCAGATCGTCCGCCAGTTGGATACGCCACTGATGCGCGGTCGCTGGTGACATGCGGGCAATGAGCGCCGCCAGTGCGGCGCGTCGCGTGGCGTGCGCACTGGCATCCATCGGATCGATGCGCAAGTGCGCGAGGATTGCGGCAGGCTGCCGTCGCAGTTCGGTCGACAAGCCGTTCAACAGCGACTTCGCCAGTCGATGTTCGCCACGGGCAACGGCAGTGGATAGCCGCAGCAATGCCGCCTCGGCGTCCTGCGGTGCACGCCGCAGCCAATGTGCCAAGGGGTCATCCGGTCCAATCGGTTGACCTTGCTGAATCAAACTCAGGAAGCGCTCGAATGCGGCCACGCGCTCACCGAGTTCCGAGCTGTCGTGTCCCTCGGGCGCAGGCAGTGCCATTGCGGACCAGTCGCCCTGACGCATCAATAGTTGACGCAACGAGAAGCGCACCATGGGGTTGCCGGGATGTGTGCGCAGCAATGCCTGCCAAGCGTCGCGTGCGTCGCTGAATCGCTCGTCCGCTTCCGCCGACACCGCCGTTTGCCACAGCGTCCGCTCTGCCTCTTGCGTTGGCCAGAGGGCGTGCAGTCCGACCTCGCGGCGATCGGTGATCGACTGCACTGCAACCAACAGATGATCAAGGTCCTGCCAGCAGTGCGATGGCCTCAGTTCGCCCTCGTGACTGGCCCGATGCGAGGGTGTGCGATACAGACGCCAGTGCAGGGCGCTGCCACTAAGGTGCATGCGAAGCAGCGGTAGCGTCGCCTCCCGATCGTCATTGCGCAGATCGGTTTCCCAGCGCAGGACATGTTCGATCAGCGGCAACATACCCAGCGCTTCCGCAGACCCATTGCCCTCGCTGAGCCACACCCACTGCAATGGCGCTGGGCCATCAGGCGCGGCAGTGAAGCGCTCGCGCAAACCCAACCATAGCCCCGCGACCACCAGCAGTCCGAGCGCCAAACCAATCCAGCGAGCCCTGCCGCCTGTGGCAGTGATCGCAGCCTGTGGCACACCGCCAGACGCTTCGGTGACGAGCATCGCCTGTGCCGGGCGCGACTCGGCCGTGCCGGCAGGCAGGTCATCATCGCGCTGTTGTGTTTCGGCGATCCATCGATAGCCTCGTCGATGGCGGGTTTCGATGAATCGCGAGGGCTGCGCACTATCGCCCAACGCAATGCGCAGATCGCGGATCGTCTGTGGCAGGACATTGCGCGACAGCGCCGAATGACCCCACACCGCATCGATGATGTCGTCCTGCGCTGTCAATGCAGGCGCGCGCTGGAGCAGAAACAACAGCAGGGCATAGGCCTTCGGACGCAGGCTGACAGGCCCCTCAGGGCCGATCAAGCGGCCCTGCTCGGTATCGAGTTCGAATCCAGCAAAGTGGTAGCGCATGCGCGCAGTGTAAGGTCAGTGCGCGGCAATCCATGCGAGGCAAGATGTACGCAAACGGTCGATTGTCGGTTGGGCGCCGAACCCCCGGAAGCTTTCGCGACAACGATGTCGTGCTTGCGCGGTCAGCGCAGCAAGGTAAGCACGCTCTCAGCGGTGTTTCGGCGCAGGCATTTTATCTGCGAGCGCCGCGAGGCGTTCGAGCCGCCGATCGGCACCCAATGCGCTGGCAGTGTTCCGATTCTTACGTGAACCGAATGGCTTCCATCCGCTTCGCCGCCGCCTGGTATTCGTCCACCATGCGCTCGATCAACTGTTGCACGCTGGGGATGTCGTGGATCCCGCCGACACCCTGACCGGCGCCCCAGATGTCTTTCCATGCTTTGGCGTCGGTGTTGCCACCGGAGCCGAAATCCATCTTGGTTTTGTCCGCTTCGGGCAGGTGGTCGGGGTCCATGCCTGCACGGGCAATGCTTGGTTTCAGGTAGTTGCCTTTGACGCCGGTGAAAAGTGAGCTGTAGACGATGTCTTCGGCTCGGCAATCGACCAGCATCTGCTTGTAGTCGGGCACGGCATGCGCCTCCGTGGTGGCGATGAAGCGTGTGCCGAGATAGGCAAGATCAGCGCCCAGCGCCTGTGCGGCAAACACGTCGGCACCGCTGGCCATCGCGCCGGAGAGCAAAATGGTGCCGGTGTAGAACGCGCGAATCTCGCGCAGCAGCGCAAACGGACTGAGCGCGCCCGCATGGCCACCCGCGCCGACACAGACGGCGATCAAGCCATCGACACCCTGTTCGGCGGCCTTTTCTGCGTGGCGCCGACTGATCACGTCGTGGAACACCACGCCACCGTAGCTGTGCACGGCCTGTACGACTTCCTTCGGGGGCGACAGGCTGGTGATGATCACCGGCACCTGATGTTCGACCACCAGCTTGATGTCATCGGCCAGTCGATTGTTACTGGCATGCACGATCAGATTGACCGCGAAGGGGGCAATCGGGGCCTCAGGTTGGGCTTGTTGTGCCGTGCTCAGATCCGCCTTGAGTTGGTGCAGCCATTCGTCCAGTTGCGCCAAAGGGCGCGCATTCAGCGAAGGAAAGCTGCCAATCACACCGGCCTTGCATTGCGCCGCGACCAGTTCGGGACGCGAGACCAGAAACATCGGCGAGCCCACCAGTGGCAGACGCAGACGACCTTGCAGTAGGGCAGGAATGGCCATGAAAAATCTCCGAAAAAGGATCAGGAAAGGCGTGCGAGGAAGTCCTCGACCGCACGATTGAAAGCATCGTTGTCATCGCCGGCCACCATGTGTCCGGCTTCGCGCACATCAATGCACTCGGCATTGGGGATGCGCTGCAGGAAATCCTGTACGCCATCCTCACTGACCAGAGCGCTGCGCCCGCCGCGCACCAGCAGGGTCGGTACGTGAATCTGCGCGGCCGCTGCGCAGAGGCGCGCGTAGGCAGGCTCAGGATCAGGCACCCGCTCGCCCAGCAGGAAGCGTGGGTCCCAATGCCAGCGCAGGCGACCATCCGAATGCAAACGAAGGTTCTTGCGCAAGCCGTCGCTGGAGCCACCGCGTTTGCGACCGGGCAGATATTCCGCCACCGCGTCGGCGGCGTCGTCCAGACTGCCAAAGCCATCGCTGTGCGCCAGCATGAACTGAACGATTTGCATGACGCCCTCACGTTCCAGTTTGGGTACCACGTCCACCAGCACCAGCGCACGCAATTCAGGAAATGGCGCTTCGCCAGCGGCTAGCATCGCACTGAGTCCACCGAGTGAAGCCCCGACCAGCGCAGGTGGCTGAGGACAGTGCCCAATGACGGCACGCACATCGCCAGCAAAGGCATCGAAGCTGTAGTCGCTGTCTTCACTCCAGGCGCTGTCGCCGTGTCCGCGCAGATCAAGGCTGATGACCCGTCGTCCGGCCAGCACCAGGTCACGCGCCGCGTGTCGCCAAGCATGCCGGGTCTGCCCGCCGCCATGCAGCAGGATGACTGGCATGGCGTGCTCGGGACCGCCGACGCTGGCTGCCAGACGCAGTCCGGCGTGGCCGCTAAGAGACAGGGTTTGCATGACGCGATGGTGGCGAGCTTGTGTGCGGGCGTCAATACGCAGACGTATGGTGCGCTGCCCGCTATTGCGCCGCTGCCGCGAGTCCACGACATTGCGCATGGCAAACTCTGGCCACCTCAGGGTTGCCGCAGGCCAAGGAGGGTCTTGTCAGATCATTTCACGGGAGCCTGCAGCGTTCCGCCATTCGGGAGAAGGGAGATGACAGCACGCCGCATGCGGATGCCGGTCTGGGTTGCGTTGTCGCTCGTGTTGAGCGTGCCAACCGCACCGCTTCAGGCCTGGGAGCTGCAGGGTCAGGTGCGCGTGACCGCGCAGGGCCGTGCGCTGCGGGCCAGCGAGGCGCAGCAGGTGGTGGTCTATCTGCAACCCACCGACCCCGTGCCACTGAGTCCGCCCGTCGAGCCGGTGCGCATCGTGACTTCACGCAAGCAATTCGCGCCGCGGGTGACGCCGGTGCTGCGCGGCACCCGCGTGGTGTTTCCCAATCAGGACCCGATTCTGCACAACGCCTTCTCCAGCACGCCGGGCGCGGTATTCGATGTCGGGCTGTTTGGTCAGGGCGAGCAGGGTGAGCCGGTCACTCTGCTGCAGCCGGGTCTGGTCAATGTCTTCTGCAATGTTCACCACAGCATGCGCGCCTACGTGCTGGTGCTGGATACGCCGTACTTTGTGCGTCCGGATGCGCAAGGGCGCTTTGTTCTGCGTGATTTGCCTGCACAAGGTGGCATGCTGCACGCTTGGCATGAACGTTCGGCTGCTTGGAAGTTGGCGATTGCCGGTACCCAGCAAGCGCCAATCGATGTGACTCTTGAGTTGACCCGACGTCGACTCCCGGCGCACCTCAACAAGCTCGGCAAACCCTATCCGCGGAGCCATGACAATGCCTACTGATCGTCCACTGCCGAGCGCGCCTGCGCGTAGTTCGTTTCGTTGGCGCGTGTTCGTCGTGCTGGTCGGATTGGTGGTGCTGGCGCTGGGTGCGGTGCTTTGGTTGGTGTGGCGTACTGGCGACCGTTTGGCCACCCAAGCCGTGGAGCAATCCATCCAGGACAGTGCTGCGGCGCAATCGCGCTACGAAGAGCTCTCGGCAGAGCGCCTGCAGTCGATGGCACAGGCGATGGCGACCGATGCTGCCGTCATCAACTATCTGGATGCCGCGCTCAACGCCGACACGCAAGCTGTCGCGTTGGACGGCACCGAAACCGCCGCGACACCGGGTGAGGACGCTGGCGGACAGAATCTGTCGATTCGCGACCTGATTCTGGAGCGTCGCGACAGCATCGGGTTCGGATTGGCACTGGTGCTCGACGCCGAAGGCAGCCTGGTGGCGCACAGTGGCGAAACCGAAGCCTTTGCCGATGCCTATCGCGACGATCCTTTGCTCGGCAGCGTGTTCGATTCGCTTGAACCGGCGATCGGTTATTGGCGCGAAGCCGACGTGATCTATCACGCCGCCGCCACGCCGATTGCCAAAGGTGATCTGCTGGTCGGTTTCCTGTTGATCGCCATGCCGGTCGATGCAGCCTTTTGCGCGCAAATACACGAGACCAGCGGCGCGCATGCGGCCGTCTGGCGCATCGAGCCGCAGGGCTTGCGACTGCAAGCCAGTTCGTTGCCAGCGCCGCAAGCCCAAGCGCTGGCAGAGCAAGCGCCGGTGTTCGCCGCATTGGACGCATCCGCCGCCAGCCTGCCGATGACTCTGCAGGGCGAGCAATTCCTGACCCGCAATCGAGCCATGCGCGGGCAGGCCGATGGCGAACCGGTTGCCGTATTGATGGCGCTCGGTTCGTCCGATGCGGCCGCAGCCGGCTTCTTGCGCTTGCGCGAGCAGATCTTGATTGCAACCGGCATTGCAGTCGTGGTGGCCTTGTTGCTGGCATGGTGGTTGTCGCGGCGTCTGGTGTTGCCAGTGCTGCGCGCTGCCGAGGCGGCGGAACTGGCAGCGGCAGGCAACTATCAGCAGAGTCTGCCCGACACAGGACGCGATGAACTCGGGCGTTTATCGCAAGCGGTCAATCTGCTTCTGAGCGACTTGCGCGAGCGTCGGGATGTCGAAAGCTACGTCGGCAGTCTGCAGCGCCTGCAGGCCGAGCCGGTGCGGGAAACACGCAGTGTGCCGAGTATCGAACCCAAGCGATTCCGCGACTGGACCCTGTTGGCGCTGGATCTGCCACAGTTCGTAGCGACGCCAGAACTGGCACAAACCGAGCGGCATCTCGGCGTGCTGGAACAGCACGTGCAATTGCTGCGTGCCGCAGGCGAGTCCAATGCGGGTGAGTTGTTGGGTACCCAGGGTCGTCAATGGCTGTGGGGATTTGCTGAATTCAAGGATGCCTTGCGTTGCGTGCAGGCCCTCGCGACCTCGCGCCTCGGTAGCAAACCGGCAATGGCCATTGCACAAGGTGAAGTCTTTCGCGCAGCGCTCGATGCGCAGCATCCGCAATGGTTGGGCAAGCCCTTGGCCATGGCCCAGAGACTGTTGGTCGACAGTGCGCCGGGCGTGGTGTTGTTGTCACCGGAGGCGGCGACGGCGACGCGCGGCGTGTTGGGTGACAAAGCGGTATCGGTGGCGACCGGCAGCCTGAGCGGCAAGCGCTTTCATGCGCTGTTGGCGACCGGCGAAGAAGCACGTGTCGCCCTCGCCCTGCTACCCGCGCGACAGGACCGACCGACAGATTCGCAGGCCACGGTTGTCACTCCCGCCGACAGCGTGGCACTCACGCGCGGCGGCAGCGCTCGTCTGCAGCCCGGCAGTCTGTTCGCGCGGCGCTACGAGATCGACGCCGTGCTTGGCAGCGGTGGCATGGGAATGGTGTATCGCGCTCGTGATCGGGAGTTGAAGGATGTCGTCGCGCTTAAAACCTTGCGGCCCGACGCGATGCTCGACATCGAGCATCTGGAACGTTTCAAGAGCGAGCTGAAACTGGCACGCAGCATCAGTCATCCCAATGTCTTGCGAACCTATGACTTCGGCCAGTCCGAAGGCCTCCCGTTCATCTCGATGGAATACGTGCGTGGCATGACCCTGCGCTATCTGTTACAGCAGCCGGACAAGGTGCCGTATTCCGCAGCGCTGCGTCTGGCGCGACAACTCTGCGCGGGCCTGGCCGCAGCGCATGCAGTCGGTGTCCTGCATCGGGACATCAAGCCGGAAAACCTCATCATCGATCCGCAGGGACATCTGAAACTGATGGACTTCGGGATCGCCCGACAATCCGTGCGGACCTCGGGCTTGACTCAGCAAGGCATGTTCGTGGGGACACCCGACTACGCCGCACCTGAGCAATTGATGGGCGAGGAAGTGGACGTGCGTGCCGATCTATACGCGGTCGGTGTCACGCTGTGCGAGTTGTTCTGCGGCAGTCTGCCGTTCCGGCGTGGCAACAGCACGGAAGTGATGCTGGCCCATCTGCAGGAAGAGCCCACCTTGCCATCGGAGCTTTGGCCAGAGATTCCACCGGCCTTGGAGAAAGTTCTGCTGCGCTGCCTGGAGCGTCAGCGCACGCAGCGTTACGCCAGCGCCAATGCCTTGCTCGAAGACCTCGCGGAATTGCGCGCATGAGGCATGCAATTTTCGCCGTGCTGCTGAGTGTGTGGATGCTGCCTGTCGCCGCGCAATCCGGCTTCAGTGCCGATTTGCGCCTGCGTGCCGAGCATACCGATGTGCCGAATCGCGCACTGTTGCAACGCGAACGAGCGAATGCACGCTTGCAATGGGAGGGCCTGTGGGGCGAATCGATCGAATACGCTACAGGCTTGCGGCTTGCCATCGGCAGCGACGCCAATGTCGACAACGGCGTCAATCTGGACAACCAGCGCTCGGATGCGGTCGAGCTGGATCGTGCTTTCGTCCGCGGTCATTGGGGTGAGGCCCATGCGTGGACGCTGGGCCGCGACGTGTTGCCGATGTCGCTCAGTCCGCTGCTGTGGGACCCGGACTTGCGGCCCACCGGCGTGAGTGTGGATCTGCATTGGGGCGTGCGGGACTTTGACGGTCTGCAAGTCACCGCAGGTGTCTTCGAGCCGGGCCTGCGCATCGGCAGCGAGGCGCGTCTGGCGGCATTGCAGATGGGCTACCGCTGGCGCGATGGTGCGCCGTGGCGCATGAGTCTGCTGCTCAGTCTGTTGTATTTCGATCATCTGGATGCCTTGCCTGCCAATGGACTGGCGCGCACCAATCGTGTGCTCAACGCACGTTTGCTGAGTAACTACCGTCTGCACGACGTGCAGTGGATCGGGCACGGCGAAGTCGCGGGCCAGGCCATGCAGCTACACATCAACTGGGTCGTCAATCAAGGCGCGCAGGATCACAACCAAGCGGCACGTATCGCGTTGCAATGGGGTGATCGGCGTCAGCCTCAGACTTGGGAAATCGGCATTGCCCAGCAGCGCCAGCAACGTGATGCGGTACTGGCCGCGGTCAGTGACGACGAGTGGTGGTTCCACAGCTTCACTCGCGGCAGCATGCTGTGGCTGGGCTACGGTATCAGCGAGCGGTGGTCCGTGCGATTGGCCGGATTCCGCGAACGTCGAGACGACGCCGGCGCGCATGCAGCGCGTGTCCTGCTGGATCTCGAAGCGCGCTGGTAGCAGGTCATCACCAGGGAATGGCCTGTCCATCCCACGCAAAGAACTGTCCGCTGTCTTCGTTGTGCAAACCTGCGATAACCCGCAGCAGGTGCGTCGCTGAAAGGGCGGGAGTGAACAGCCGATCAGCGGCCACATTGGCCTTGAATGGCGCCGCCAGCGGTGTATCAACCGTGCCTGGATGCAGGCTGACCACACGTAGATTGGGATGGCTACGACGGACTTCGATCGAAAGCGTGCGGAACAGTTGGTTCTGCGCCGCCTTGGAGGCGCGATAGCTGTACCAACCGCCGAGCGCGTTGTCACTGATGGAACCCACCCGTGCCGAGATCGCGGCAATCACACCTGCAGGCGCCTGTCGGAACGCGGGCAACAGTGCCTGGGTCAGCAGAATCGGCGCAATCGCGTTGACTTGCAGGAGTTGCACGAGTGCGGGTTCGTTGAG
>Ga0075163_10010276_pt1 | contig 12250 bp, 11 predicted proteins | sample JI1023141ADNA_FD_71478 | JGI IMG/M metagenome (GOLD analysis project Ga0075163, IMG submission 71478) | Wastewater effluent complex algal communities from Wisconsin, to seasonally profile nutrient transformation and Carbon sequestration -... | ecosystem: Engineered > WWTP > Effluent > Algae...
CGGATGCGCGCAGTGATGCCCGGAACGCACCGCCACGCCTTCGAGGTCGAGCAGGGTGGCGAGGTCGTGCGCGTGCGCGCCATCGACCAGGAAGCTGATCACCGCGGCCTTGTCGGGTGCGGTGCCGATGATGCGCAGGCCGTCGATCTTGCCCAGATCCTCGGTCGCGTGCGCCAGCAGTTCGCCTTCGCGCGCGGCGATGCTGGCCATGCCGATGGCCGAAAGGTAATCCGTCGCCGCGCCGAGCCCGATGTGGCCGGCGATGTTCGGCGTACCGGCCTCGAACTTGTGCGGCGGGTCGTTGAACACCGTGCCGTCGAAGCGCACTTCCCGGATCATCTCGCCGCCGCCGAGGAAGGGCGGCATCGCATCGAGGTGCTCGCGACGCGCCCACAGCGCGCCGGTGCCGGTCGGGCCGCACATCTTGTGCCCGGTGAAGGCGTAGAAATCGCAGCCGATCGCGGCGATGTCCACCGGCATGTGCGGCATCGCCTGCGAGCCGTCGACGACGGTGGCGATGCCGCGACGTCGCGCTTCGCGGCAGATCTCGCGCACCGGGTTGATGGTGCCGAGCACGTTCGACACATGGGTCACGCCGAGGAGCTTCACGTCCGGCGTCATCGCCGCGAACAGCGCGTCGAGGTCGAGCGTGCCGTTCTCGCGGATCTCCGCGACCTTGATGTTCGCGCCGGTGCGTTCGGCGACCAATTGCCACGGCACGATGTTGGCGTGGTGCTCCATGCGCGTGAGCAGGATGGAATCGCCGGGCTCGAGCCGCGGCAAGGCCCATGAATACGCGACCAGGTTGATCGCGAACGTGGTGCCGCTGCACAGCACGAGGTTGTCGGCGCGGACGTTGGCGAAGGCGGCGAGCTTGCCGCGCACAGCCTCGTAGGCCTCGGTCGCCTCGCCGCCAAGCGCGTGCACCGCGCGACTGACGTTGGCGTTGTGGCGGCGGTAGAAATCGTCGACGGTCTCGATCACCGAGGCCGGCTTCTGCCCGGTGTTGGCCGAATCCAGGTAGACCAGCGGCTTGCCATGCACTTCGCGCCGCAGCAGCGGAAAGTCGGCGCGGACCGCGTTCCAGTCGATGCCTTCGACTCCCTCCCCTGCGTGCAGGGGAGGGTTGGGGTGGGGTCGCCTTTCGCCGTTCATGCTCATTCGCCCAACCGCGACAACGCGCGACCAAGCGCCGCGTCGAGTTGCGTTCGCAATGTTTCGTCCTCGATGCCGGCCACGATTTCGCGGCAGAACGCGGTCGTGAGCAGCCGACGCGCGTCCGTTTCCGGGATCCCGCGCGAACGCAGGTAGAACAGCGCGGTCGGATCGAGCTGGCCGACGGTGGCGCCGTGCGCGGCCTTCACTTCGTCGGCGTGGATTTCCAGCACCGGCTGGGTGTCGATCTCGGCGCCTTCGGTCAGCAACAGGTTCTTGTTCGACAGCGCGGCTTCGCTGCCGTCGGCGCCGGCGCGGATCACGATGCCGCCGTGGAACACCGCGCGCGAACGTCCGGCGCCGAGCCCGCGCCATGTGAGCGAGGACGTCGTGTCGCCGGCGATATGCTCGATGCCGAGGCGGGTATCGACATGCCGGCGTCCGTCGGCGAACAGTACGCCGTCGGCCCGCAGCTTCGCGCCTTCGCCTTCCAGCCGCACGTTGAGTTCGTGTCGCGACAGCGCCGCGCCGAGTTCGAGGTCGATGCGCCGGTAGTCCGCATCGCGCGCGAGCACCGCGTCGGTGCGCGCGAACAGGGTCGCGCCGACGGAATCGTCCTGCACTCGCGCGTGGCGCAACGTGCTGCCGGCGGCGAGATGCACGTGCACCAGCGCGTTGCCGAGGTTGGCGTGCGCGCCCTGCGCGAGGTGGTGTTCGACCACGGTCGCGGAGGCGTTGCGGCGGAGTTCGATGAAATGCCGCGCGTGCCAGGCGACGTCCGATCCGGTCGCTGCGCCGACGAACACGAAATGGATCGGTGTTTCGATGCGGACATCCTCGGCGATGCGCAACACCGCGCCCTCGCGGGCCAGCGCCGCGTTCAGGCGCGCGAATACCTCGTCGGCGCGTTCGTAGCGGCGTTCGAGGAAATTCGATTCGCGCGCGTCGCCGCGCAGCGCCTGCGACAGCGGCCGCAGTTCGACGCCGTCGGGAAGCCCGTTCGCATCGGAAAGATCGTCGGCGTAGCGGCCGTTGACGAACACCAGCCGCGGCGCCGGGATGCCGGCGAGCAGGGCCGGGTCGATGGCGACCGGTTCGGCCGCGTCCGCGAACGCGCGCCGTTCCAGCGCGCGCAGCGAGGTGTATTTCCAGCGTTCGGTGCGCGGGCCGGGCAGGCCGTCGCGCAACGCGGCGTCGAGCGCGGCGCGACGGATGTCGTCGCCGTCGAAACCGGCCGCGAGCGAGTCGAGCAAGGCGCTCATGTCAGACGGACGCCCCGGGCGCGACGCGATCCTTGATCCAGGCGTAGCCGTGCGCTTCCAGTTCCAGCGCCAGTTCCGGGCCGCCGCTTTCGACGATGCGGCCGTCGGCGAGGACGTGCACCACGTCCGGCCTGATGTAGTCGAGCAGGCGCTGGTAGTGGGTGATGACCAGGAAGGCGCGTTCGGACGAGCGCAGCGCATTCACGCCTTCGGCGACGGACTTCAACGCATCGATGTCGAGGCCGGAATCGGTTTCGTCGAGGATCGCGAGCCTCGGTTCCAGCACTGCGAGCTGGAAGATCTCGTTGCGCTTCTTCTCGCCGCCGGAAAACCCTTCGTTGACGCCGCGGTTGAGCAGGTTGTCGGGCAGGTGCAGCACCTTGATCTTCTCGCGCACCAGCTTCAGGAACTGCATCGAATCGAGTTCCGGCTCGCCGCGCGCCTTGCGCTGCGCATTGAGCGCGCTGCGCAGGAAGTAGGTGTTGTTCACGCCCGGGATCTCCACCGGGTACTGGAACGCGAGGAACATGCCGGCGGCAGCGCGTTCCTCGGGTTCGAGTTCGAGCAGCGGCCTGCCGTCGAACTCGACCGAACCTTCGGTGACTTCGTAGCCGTCGCGGCCGGCGAGGATGTTGCCGAGCGTGGACTTGCCGGCGCCGTTCGGCCCCATGATCGCGTGCACCTCGCCGGGTTTCACCTCGAGCGACAGGCCCTTGAGGATTTCGCGACCGGCGACGCGGGCGTGGAGGTTTTCGATCTTCAGCATTACTTCTTCTCGCTTGTCATTCCGAACCGAAGGTGAGGGATCTGCTTGTTCCATGTCCGAAAGCAGATTCCTCACTGCGTTCGGAATGACATCCGTTTTATCCCACGGCCCCTTCAAGGCTCACTTCCAGCAGTTTCTTCGCCTCCACCGCGAATTCCATCGGCAATTCGCGGAAGACCTGCTTGCAGAAGCCGTCGACGATCAGGCTGACCGCGTCTTCCTCGGAAATCCCGCGCGAGCGGCAGTAGAACAACTGGTCGTCGGAAATCTTCGAAGTCGTGGCTTCGTGTTCCACCGTCGCATCGGGGCGCTTGACCTCGATGTAGGGGAAGGTGTGCGCACCGCATTGCTTGCCGATCAGCAGCGAATCGCACTGGGTGTGGTTGCGCGCGCCCTCGGCGCTGCGTTCCACCTTCACCAGCCCGCGATAGCTGTTCTGGCCACGGCCGGCGCTGATGCCCTTGGACACGATCTTCGATTTCGTGCGCTTGCCGACGTGGATCATCTTGGTGCCGGTATCGGCCTGCTGGCGATGGTGGGTCAGGGCGACCGAATGGAATTCGCCGACGCTGTCGTCGCCGAGCAATACGCAGCTCGGGTATTTCCAGGTAATCGCGGAACCGGTTTCGACCTGGGTCCACGTCACCTTGCTGCGCGCGCCGCGGCATTCGGCGCGCTTGGTCACGAAGTTGTAGATGCCGCCGACGCCGTTCTCGTCGCCGGGATACCAGTTCTGCACCGTCGAGTACTTGATCTCGGCGTCGTCCAGCGCCACCAGTTCGACGACGGCCGCGTGCAACTGGTTCTCGTCGCGCATCGGCGCGGTGCAACCCTCGAGGTAGCTGACGTGGCTGCCTTCCTCGGCGATGATCAGGGTGCGTTCGAACTGGCCGGTGTGGCCGGCATTGATGCGGAAGTAGGTGCTCAGCTCCATCGGGCAGCGCACGCCGCGCGGGATGAACACGAACGACCCGTCCGAGAACACCGCGGAATTCAGCGCGGCGAAGTAGTTGTCGCCGGTCGGAACCACGGTGCCGAGGTATTGCTTCACCAGCTCCGGATGTTCGCGGATCGCTTCGCTCATCGAGCAGAACACGATGCCTTTTTCGGCCAGTTCCTTGCGGAAGGTGGTGCCGACACTGACCGAGTCGAACACCGCGTCCACCGCGACGCCGGCCAGCTTGGCGCGTTCGTGCAGCGGCACGCCGAGCTTGTCGTAGGTGTCGATCAATTCCTGCGGCACTTCGTCCAGCGAGGCGTACTTCGCCTTCGGCGCGGAGTAGTAGCTGATCGCCTGGAAGTCGATGGGCCCGATCCTGAGCTTGGCCCAGTGCGGCACCGGCATGGTCAGCCAGTGGCGATAGGCCGCGAGCCGCCACTCGGTCATCCACTCCGGCTCGCCTTTCTTCGCCGACAGCGCGCGCACGATGTCTTCGCTCAAGCCCGGCGGCAGCGAATCGGATTCGATCTCGGTGACGAAGCCGGCGTCGTAACGACGGCCGAGCTGTTCGAGGATTTCAGGGTTCTTTTCGACGGCGGTTTCGACGGTCATGGTCGCGTTCCTCAGGCCGTCGCCAGCGTGGCGGGAATCGTGCGCGGCGCGCGTCCGGCCGGAGCCAGCTGCGTGTCGTTCAACATCTGGGCCAGCGTCACCTTGCGCAGCGCGTCGGCGACCACGTCGTTGATGCGACGCCAGTTGGCGCGCACGCCGCAGCTGCTTTCGATGCCGCAGGCGCCGGCATGGACGCTGCATTCGGTCATGCCGAGCGGGCCCTCCAGCGCCTCGACGATGTCGACGAGGGTGATGCGTGCGGCGGGACGGGCGAGGCGGTAGCCACCGCTCGCGCCACGGAAGCCTTCGACCAGCCCAGCCTGCGCCAGCGGTTTCAGCACCTTGGCCACGGTCGGTGCTTCCAGCCCGGCCTGTTCGGCGAGGCCGGCCGCGCTCAGCACCTCGCCCGGCCGCGCGGCGAGCACGGTCAGGACCAGGGTGGCGTAGTCGGTGAGCTTGGTGACGCGGAGCATGGCGGGGACCTTGAAACCGTACCGAAATTGTACGCTTTCGCCATGACCCGCTCAAATCCATGGGTTCATGGCCGCGGCCGGCGGCGGATGACAGCCATCACCCGCGATGGCTGACGGCTGCGAATGGTGGGCGCAGGGGCGTTGCGGAGAATCGCCTCCGTCCCTTCCGGACCAAGGAACCGCGATGAATACCCAAGCCCGCAGCCCGTTCGAAACATCCCTGCACACCGCCGCCAGCCAGTTGGTCGAACGCGCCGCGGCGTTGCCGGCCGAAGCCGGGCGCCCGCAGGTGCTGCGCTGGCTGCTGGCGATCGGCGCGCTGTTCATCGCCTGGCGCATGTGGCGCGGACTGAAACCGTTCCTGTGGGCGCTGTTCGGCCTGGCTGCGGTGCGCTGGTTCCTCGGCGGCTGAGGCGCGGCTCAGGCGTCGCGCAGCAGCAGCACCGCGCGCAGTCCGCGCGACGCGTTCGGCAGCAATTGCAGTTCGCCGTGGTGCTGGCGCGCGATGCGCTCGACGATGGCGAGTCCCAGGCCGGTGCCGCCGGCGCTGCCGTTGTGCACGAATGGCTGGCGCGCGCGCCGCGCGGCATCCGTGGACAGGCCCGGCCCCTGGTCGGAGACCTCGATCCGCCAGGCATCGCCGGTGCGCGACAGGTTCAACGCGAAGGTCGGCTCGCCGTGGCGTTCGGCGTTGACGAGCAGGTTCTCGATCGCGCGCAGCAGCGCCATCGGCCGGCCACGCATCGGTGCCTGTGGCGGGATCCCGGCCTCCCAGTCGAACGCCGCGGCCGCGAGCGCATTGCGGCAGGTGGCCGCGAGGTCGATGGTCTCCACCCCCTCGTCGCGGCCGTCGCGCGCATAGGCGATGAACTGCGACAGGATCGCGTCGATCTCGTGGATGTCGCGTTCGATCCCGGCGCGCAAGCCGGGATCGGTGCCGGGCAGCATCTCCAGCGCGAACTGCACCCGCGTCAGCGGCGTGCGCAGGTCGTGCGAAATCCCGGCCAGCATCAGGTTGCGTTCGGCCGCGGCCTCGCGCACTTCGCCGCTGGCGCGCAACAGCACCGACTGCAGTTCGCGAACCTCGCGCGGTGCGCCGGACGTGGCGAGGCCGAAATCCTCGCCGCGCACCAGCGCGGGCGCGGCGGCCGCCAGTTGCTTCAGCGGCTGGGTCAGGCGGCGCGCGAAATATGCCGCCGCCAGCAACACCAGCAACGCGCAGCCGGCCAGCAGCAGTACCGAGAATTGCCGCGCACCCACGCGCGCGCCTTGGGCGAAGGCCACCCACAGCGGTTGCGTGGTATCGAGCCTGAACCACAGCGCATCGCCTTGCGAACTGCGCCCGGCGATCACTTCGCGGTCGCCGAGCACGCGCCGCGCACGGCCTTCGATCAGCGAGAACCACGGCGAAAACCCGTCCGGTTCGACGACCGGCGGCTCGGTGCGGACTTCAAGGCCATTGCTGCGCAGCAGTTCCAGCGTGTGCGCCCCCGGTTGCGCGCGGTCGAGCGCTTCCACCGATTCGGCGAAGGCATCGAGGCTGCGCAGCAATTGCACCGTCGGCGGGCGGGTGGTGAGTTCGCGGCCGAGCAGCACCGCGAGGGCGACGGTGCCGACCAGCACCAGCACGATCACCAGCGCGAGTTGCGCGAACACGCCGCGCGCGGTGCGTTTCATGCCTCTTCCTCCGGCGGCACGTAGACGTAACCCACGCCCCACACCGTCTGCAGCATGCGCGGCTGCTTGGGATCGTCTTCGAGCAGCTTGCGCAGGCGCGCGATGGTCACGTCGATGCTGCGTTCCAGCGCCTCGTGCCCGCGGCCGCGGGCGAGGCTCATCAGCCGGTCGCGGCTCAGCGGCTGGCGCGGATGGCGCAGCAGCACCGACAGGATCGCGAATTCTCCGCCGGTGATCCGCAACGGATCGCCGGCGCGGCTCAACTCGCGGCGGCCGAGGTCGAGCACGAACGGGCCGAAGCGCACTTCACCGCCCTCGGCCAGCGGCGCGCCCGGCGCCGGTGGCCCGCTGCGGCGCAGGATCGCGCGGATGCGCGCGAGCAATTCGCGCGGATTGACCGGCTTGGGCAGGTAGTCGTCGGCGCCGATCTCGAGCCCGACGATGCGGTCGATCTCGTCGCCCTTGGCAGTGAGCATCACCACCGGCGTCGCATCGCCCTGGCCGCGCAGGCGGCGGCAGATGTCCAGCCCGCTTTCGCCCGGCAGCATCAGGTCGAGCACGACCAGGTCGTAATGGCCGCGGTCCAGCGCCTGTTGCATCTGCTCGCCGTCGCCGACGCCCCTCACCGCGAAACCCTGCGATTCCAGGTAGCGCTGCAGCAATTCGCGCAGGCGCAGGTCGTCGTCGACCAGGAGGATGGTGGGCGGGGGGACATCGGTTGCCATTCAGCCACTATCGCGGTCGTAGCGGCCTTCGCGCAAATCCCCGCGAAGCCCCCCGGGACGCGATTTGTAAACGTTTGTTTCGCTCATGCCCGGCAGACGCATCTGCTCGCAGGCGGGCCCTGTCGCGTACATGTGGCATACATCCGGCCGGCGCAAAGTGGTCGTGTCGCCGCTCCCTTCCCCCGGCGGCTTCTTTCCCTCCACGAGGAGTACAACATGAACAAATCCATCCTCACTGCCATCATCGCCACTACCCTGATCGCCGGCTTCGCGACCAGCGATGCTGGCGCCCGCGAGCGCGGCCGCAGCATGCAGCGCACGGGGAATGTGCACGAGGGCAGCGTCTCGAGGCAACGCGACAACGCCCGCCTGCAAAGCGATCGCGAACGGCAGTGGCAGCGCGACGGCCAGGGCAACGCCAGTGGTTCGACGAGCCACACCGTCACCGGCGCCAATGGCGGCAGCGCCGAGCGCCAGGGCAGCTACTACCGCAACGACGACGGCAGCGCCGGCCACCAGGGCAGCATGTCCGCGACCGGCAAGAACGGCGGCACGATGGAGAGCAGCGGCAGCACCACCCGCGATGCCGACGGCAACGTCAGCGGCAGCCGCGACACCACCGCCACCGGCAAGAACGGCGGCACCTACACCGGCTCGACCAGCTGGGACAACGGCCAGGTCACGCACACCGGCACGGTGACTGGCGCGAACGGTGGCACAGCCGAGGTCAACGGCGCTTATACCCGCGGTGACGACGGCAAGTTCGATGGTAGCCGCACCACCACCGCGACCGGCGCGAAGGGCGGCACCTACACCGGTTCGACCACGCTCAACGACGGCCAGGTCACCCACACCGGCACGAGGACGGGTGCGAACGGCGGCACGGTCGAGGCCAACGGCCAATACACCCGCGGCGAAGATGGCAAGGTCGACGGTTCCCGCACCACCACCGCGACCGGTGCGAAGGGCGCCACCTACAACGGTTCGACCACCGTGACCGATGGCCAGGTCAGCCATACCGGCACCTGCACCAACGCCGCCGGTACCGTCGTGGATTGCCCGCAGCGCAAGGACGACGGCAACTGAGCCAGCGGGTCGAATATTCCCGATACCCGATCCGTAACAGAAAGAAAGCGCGCCAGGGATGGCGCGCTTTTTTTTCGGGCCGGCTTCTTCAGCCCGTCGTGGCCGGCGGCGCGGGTGGCAACACCATCTGCATGTAGGGCAGGGGCGGCTGCTTGCCCGGTGGCAGGTAATCCGGGGCCTTGTTGCCGGCGGGGCCGAGCGAACGGATGAAACGATAGACGGCGCGGCGGTCGACTTCGTTCATGGCGCGGACGTTGTAGTCCGGCATGATCGGGCGCGTGTGCAGGTCGCCCGAAAACTCCAGCCATGCGGCTTCGTCCATGTCCGCGAGCTTCAGCCGCAGGTTCGCGGCATACGTCGTGCCCCACGGGCCGTTGAAGCCGAGTGGCGAACCGACCAGCCACTGCTGCTTCGGCACGTCGCCGCCCTTGTCGCCATAGCCCGGCGTATGGCAGTCGTTGCAGCCGGCGATCCTGACGAGGTATTCGCCACGGGCGACGAGGTCTGCATCGCTGGCCGCGGCCGCGGCCGGGCTCACGGTCGCGGGCGCGCCCGGGGCTGCGGAACAGGCGGCCAGCCCGAGGCTGGTGGCAAGGAGCAGGAACTGGTGGAAATCGCATCGCATCGTGGTATCGCCATTGGGGAATGGGCCTGATAACGGAGCATGGGGCGGGGACCGGACATCGCGGTGACGCGCCGTCGCGGCTTCGGCGACAATGGCCGTTCCCCAATGCAGGTCCGAGCGATGCCGAAGAAGAAGATCGAAGCCCGACTGTCCAAGATCCACGGCAACGGCGTGTTCGCCACCGAGGCCATCGCCAAGGGCGAACGCATCGTCCGCTACAAGGGCAAGCTCCGGACCCACGAGGAAGTGGACGAGGAATACGGCGACGACGACGAGGACGGCCATACCTTCCTGTTCACCCTCAACGACGACTACGTCATCGACGCCAACGTCGATGGCAACATCGCGCGCTGGATCAACCACAGCTGCAAGCCCAACTGCGAGTCCGAGATCGAGGAAGACGCCAGGGGCAAGCGCGGAAAGGACAAGGTGTTCATCCACGCCCTGCGCGACATCAAGTCGGGCGAGGAACTGACCTACAACTACGGCATCGTGCTCGACGAGCCGCACACCGCGAAGGTGAAGAAGCTCTGGGCGTGCAAGTGCGGCGCCAGGAACTGCACAGGAACGATGCTGCAGCCCAAGCGCTGACGATTCGGATCCGCGGGCGCGATGCCGCGCCCCTGCCTTTGGTTTACGTGACTTGTGCCAGTCGGCGACGCATGTCGCCGGCGCTACCGTGCGCGCCGTCGGGATCGGAGTCCCGCGGGAACCCGCGCATGCGCCTCGCACGAACCAGCCTCGCACTGCTGCTGTCGCTGCCGGCCGTGCCCGCGTGGGCGATCGACGTCGACGGTCGGATCGACCCGGCGGAATGGCAGGGCGCGCAGCACGTCGCCGATTTCCGCCTGACCCAGCCGCTGTCGCGCGCGCCCTCGCCGTATCCCACCGAGGCATGGATCCTGGCGACGCCCGAAGGCCTCGCGGTCGCCTTCCGCAATACCCAGCCCGCCAGCGTGCCGCGGACGCGCCAGGTGGTGCAGCGCGATGCCGGAGGCCCCTACGATCGCGTCAACCTCTACGTGGACTTCGATGGCGAGGGCCGCACCGGCTACAACTTCATGGTGCTGCTGTCCGACAGCATCCAGGACGGGACGATCACCAACGAAAACCAGTTCAGCTACGACTGGGACGGCGCCTGGCAACACGCGGTCTCCGAGGACGGCGATGCCTGGTCGGTCGAGATGCTCATTCCCTGGTCGATCGCGCCGATGAAGGACGGGCAGGACGGAAAGCGCAGCATCGGCGTGCAACTCGATCGCGTGGTCGGCACGACCGGCGAACGCGTCGGCTGGCCGGCGATCTTCGGCGGCGAGCAGCGCTTCCTCGGCCAATTCTCCAAAGTGGAAGTGCCCGAATACAGCCAGTCGCTGCTCGCGGTCACGCCCTACGTGTCCGGGCTGTACGACAACATCGACGGGAAATCGAATTTCGACGGCGGCGTCGACCTGTTCTGGAAACCGAACGGCAAGTTCCAGTTGAGCGCGACGCTGAACCCGGACTTCGGCCAGGTCGAGAGCGACCAGCTGGTGGTGAACTTCAGCGCCACCGAAACCTTCTTCAGCGACAAGCGCCCGTTCTTCACCGAAAACCAGTCGTTCTTCGACGTGCCGTTCGGATCGCTCAACAACGCCAACCGCCTGCTGTACACGCGCCGCGTCGGCGGCCCGGCGGACGACGGCAACGGCTCCGGCGACGTGACCGCGGCGGTCAAGCTCAACGGCAGCGCCGGCGGCTTCAACTACGGCATGTTCGCCGCTACCGAAGCGGACGAGGTCGGGCGCGATTTCTACGCGTTGCGCGGAACGCGCGATTTCGCGACCCAGGGCATCGGCGCGATGTTCACGCGGGTCGAACGCCCGTTCCTCGACCGCGAAGCGAACGTGTACGAATTCGACCATCGCTGGACGCCGAACCCGAAACTCTCGGTGCGCACCACCCTGGTCGGCAGCGACGTGCGCCAGGCGGGCGACACCACCCGCGACAGCGGCGGCCAGGTGCTGGTCGATTACGACCACGGCAACGGCTGGCGCCAGCAGGGTTACGCGCTGCACCTGGGCGACGCGCTTCAGCTCAACGATTTCGGCTACCTCGAGCGCAACGACTTCAACTACATGCGCTACCAGGTCGCGCAGCGCGTGACGGACCTGCCGCAGGATTCTGCCTATTCCGCGCACGACTGGCGCTATGCGGTTTCGCGCCGCACGAACGACCACGGCGTGCACATCGCGGATGCATTTTCGATCGACATGTTCAACGACCTGCGCAATGGCGGTACTTCATGGTTCGGCATCGCCGGTTTCGGGCCGGGCCACGACGACCTCGTCACCCGTGGCAACGGCGTGGTCGACATGCCTTCGAAGGCATACCTGAATTACGAGCATTTCCGCCCGCGCAAGGGGAACTGGTCGTTCTACGGCAACGCGCAATACGCGGCCGAGGGCCTGGCGGGGCCGCGGCGCGGGGCGATCTCCTTCGATTTGAACCCGACCTATTTCGTCAACGACAACCTCAGCTTCTACGCCGAGCTTTACGCGCGCCACAACCCGGACTGGCTGCTGTGGTGCCCGGTCGGCGGCGGGCCGTGCGCGGGGCAGGGCGGTCGCGACCTGCTCGGCACGTATCGCGCGAACCTGCTGCAACTCAACGGCGGCATGCAGTGGATCATCAGCGCGAAGCAGGAACTGCGGATCAAGATGGAAACCATCGCCCTCGACGCGCATGCGCTGCAGGGCTGGCAACTGGCGGCGAACGGCGAACCGCAGCGCGTTCCGGACGGCCTCAACGACTTCAGCCTGCGCAACCTCGGCTTCCAGATCCGCTACCGCTACGAACTCGCGCCGCTGTCGAACCTGTACATCGCCTACGTGCGCGGCGGCTTCGGCTTCCAGGACGAAGGGCAGGGCGTCGGCGGCCTGCTGGGAGATGC
>Ga0075163_10010277_pt1 | contig 12250 bp, 7 predicted proteins | sample JI1023141ADNA_FD_71478 | JGI IMG/M metagenome (GOLD analysis project Ga0075163, IMG submission 71478) | Wastewater effluent complex algal communities from Wisconsin, to seasonally profile nutrient transformation and Carbon sequestration -... | ecosystem: Engineered > WWTP > Effluent > Algae...
CTGATGTTGTTAATCAACTGATCTTCGTCAGTCGTGAAGGTGATGCCGGGGAGGCGCGAGGCGAGTTCACCGACGTTTTGCGTCGGGAGGATGCCCCACTCGTCGAAGGCGGTGACGTTTTTCACATTCAACGCATTTCGCTGTTCGGTGAGCGCGAGAGCCGAACCTTCTTTCACGCTTTCGACAGTAAACGCCTGCATCGTGACGACATCGGAAGTCTTGAGTTCCAAATTCACTTGGCTGGGCGCGCCGCTGCTGACGGTGACCTTTTGGCGGCCTTCATTGAAACCGGAGTAGGTGACCACGACATCCACCACGCCGGCCGGCACGCCGCTCATGACGAAGCGTCCGGAATTGTCGGTGAACTCGACGAGGTTGAGCGACGGGATCGACACCGTCGCACCTTGGAGCGCGTTGCGTGTGCTCGCGCTGGTGACGGTTCCCGAAATGGAACCGGTAGAGGTGGATTGGGCCTGCGCCGCTGAAACGGCAAAGGCTCCGAGGAGGACAAACAGGCTGATCGGCGAGCGCCACAGCCGGACAATCATGCTGGTAACACGGGAGTAGTTCATGGTTTGGACAGAGTTCACGGCAGGCAGAAAGTAGGACCGCTGCTGCCGAAGTTGCTGGGTTGAAGTCGTGTCATATGACTCCGAGGCCGGGCAAGTCCATGATTATTATCTTGGGGCAGGATCCACGCCGTCGACTCGATGTGAAGATGTGCTGGCCTGCGGGCGACGAGGTCGGCAATTCTTCCGACCACTCCGATGCAAGCCGTCCCCTCCTGCCCTGCCGCGTCGCAATCACTCCGTGCCGTTTGGCGTAAATTCACGCTCGCTGCGTTCGCGCTCGCGGCACTCGCCGGCACCGCCATCGCGGCCAGCGCCCCGTTCAAACCCGAGAAACTCGCCGCCATGGACACCGCGGTCGCCGACGCTATCACCGCGAAGAAAATTCCCGGCGGCGTGCTCTGGTTCGAGCGTGACGGCCAAATCTACCGCAAGGCCTACGGCCAACGCGCCCTCTCGCCCGCAGTCGAGCCGATCAGCGAGGACACCATCTACGACGCCGCGTCGCTCACCAAAGTCATCGCGACGACGACCGCCGTGATGCAGCTCGTCGAGCGCGGCAAACTCGACCTCGATGCCCCGGTCGTGCGCTACCTGCCGGCGTTCGCGCAGCACGACAAGAGCGCCGTCACCGTGCGCCAGCTCCTCATGCACAACTCCGGCCTGCGCCCCGATGTGGACACCAAGCCGGTCTGGTCCGGCTACGCGACCGGCGTCGATCTCGCGTGCAAAGAAAAACTCCGCAGCCCGCCGGGCAGCACCTTTGTCTACAGCGATATCAACTTCATCATCCTCGGCGAACTCGTGCGCATCGTGAGCGGCCTCCGCCTCGATGCCTACACGGCCAAGGAAATTTTTCAGCCGCTCAAGATGGTCGACTCCGGCTTCCTGCCGCCCGCCGCCAAACTCGCCCGCGTCGCCCCGACCGAGCTCACCGACGGCAAGATGCTCCGCGGCGTCGTCCACGACCCCACAACCCGCTTTATGGATGGCGTCGCCGGCCACGCCGGACTTTTCACCACGACGGCTGACCTCGCCCGTTTCTGCCGTATGATCCTCGGCGGCGGGCAACTCGACGGCGTTCGTATCCTCAGCGCTGCGACCGTGGCCGAGATGACGCGCGTGCAAAACGACGGCTCCGACCGCCGCGGCCTCGGCTGGGACATCGACTCCCGTTTCTCGGGACCGCGCGGACGCTGGTTTCCCGCCGGCGCGTCGTTTGGCCACACCGGCTTCACCGGCACGAGCGTCTGGATCGATCCGGCCGCGCGCTCGTTCGTGATCTTCTTCAGCAACCGCGTGCATCCCCAGGGCAAAGGCGACGCCAGCCCGCTCCGTCGCACGCTTGGCACGCTCGCCGCCGAAGCGATGGGTCGCGACGCCGGCGTCGTGCTCAACGGCATCGATGTCCTCGTGCGCGAAGATTTCGCCCGCCTCCGCGGCCTCCGCATCGGCCTCATCACGAATCACACCGGCCGCGACCGCGATGGCCGCGCCACAATCGATCTTTTGCACTCCGCGAAAGACGTGAAACTCGTCGCGCTCTTCAGCCCCGAGCACGGCATCCGCGGCGTGGCCGACGACAAAGTCGGTGATTCCATCGACGAGAAAACGAAACTGCCCGTCTACAGCCTCTACGGCGAATCCCCCCCGCGCTCCCAATTCGCCTCCGCCGCCGACTACGACATGGCCGTCATTCGCGCGCGCGCTCCCAAGGTGGACCAAATGCGCGACCTCGATGCGCTCGTCTTCGACATTCAGGACATCGGCGCGCGCTTCTATACGTATTCCGCCACGCTCGGCACCGCCCTCGAAGCCGCCGCGCTCGCGAAGAAAAAATTCATCGTGCTCGATCGCGTAAATCCCATCCGCGGCGTCGGCGTCGAAGGCCCCGTCATGACGCGCCCGCCGAGCTTCATCGGGTTCCACCCGATGCCCGTCCGCCACGGCATGACCCTCGGCGAACTCGCCCGCATGTATAATGCGGAGCGCAAATTCGGCGCCGACCTCACCGTGGTCGCCTGCGAAAACTGGACCCGCGACCAGTGGCTCGATCAGACCGGCCTCCCGTGGGTCAACCCGTCGCCCTCCATGCGCAGCCTCACCGCGGCGACGCTCTACCCCGGCCTCTGCCTCCTCGAAAGCACACAGCTCTCGATGGGTCGCGGCACCACCAAGCCCTTTGAACAGGTCGGCGCTCCGTTCGTGGACGGCGTGCGCCTCGCCGCAGAACTCAACCGCGCCGGCATCGTCGGCGTGCGCTTTGAAGCGGTGAAATTCACGCCCCTCCCCGCGCTCTATCCCGGTCCCGCCGCGCAACTGAAATACCGCGACACCGAGTGCGGCGGCGTGCGCGCCATCCTCACCGACCGCGCGAAATGCCCCGTCGTCGACATCGGCATCGAGCTGGCCCTCGCCATGCAGCGCCTCTACCCCGACAAATTCAAAACCGACACCATGGCCCGTCTTCTCGCCGCCGACGAAACGCTCGCCGAAATCAAAGCCGGCCACACCACCGCCGCGATCAAAGGCGCGTGGTCGCAACGTCTCGCCGAATTCGAACGCCGTCGGGAGCCCTTCCTGCTCTATCCGGTGTCTGCGCGGCGATAATTTCGCGCCTGTCCGCGGCAGGCCTTCGCCTACGGCTCCTCGCGCCATTTGACATCGCCGATTTTCTACCGACGAATCTGTCCGCATGTCCAAACGCGCCGTCCTCCTCGTCAACTTGGGTTCGCCTGATTCCACGTCGGTTCCCGACGTGCGGCGCTATCTCCGCGAATTCCTCGGCGACGAGCGCGTGATCGACTTGGCTTCGCCGCTCCGGTTCGCGCTGCTCGAAGGCATCATCCTCCGCACGCGCCCCAAGAAATCAGCCCACGCCTACGAGCAGATTTGGACGAAAGCGGGCTCCCCGCTGATCGTTACCTCGAAGGCCGTCCAAACGAAACTCGCCGCGCAACTCGGCTCGGCTGCTCCCGTTTACCTTGCGATGCGCTACGGCACGCCGTCGATCGCCTCCGTCATCGGTCAGATCATCGCCGACGGCGTCGACGAAATCCTCCTCTTTCCTCAATACCCGCACTACGCGATGTCCTCGTGGGAGACCGTCGTCGTGAAGGTCTACGAAGAGGCCGCCCGCCAATCGCCCAAACTCCGGGTCGACAGCGTGCAACCATTCTACGCCGACACCGACTATATCGAGGCCCTCGCCGCCGTGACTGCGCCCTACCTGAAGCAGCCGCACGACTACGTGCTCTTCAGCTATCACGGCATTCCCCAGCGGCACCTTCGCAAAGCGGACTCCTCAAGGGCCCACTGCCTCAAAGTCGCCGATTGCTGCACCACCTGCTCGCCGCTCCACGCGACCTGTTACAAAGCCCAATGCCTCGCGACGACGCGCGCCCTCGTCGCCAAACTCGGCATTCCTGCCGACCGCCACTCGGTCTCGTTTCAATCCCGGCTCGCCGGCGAGCCTTGGCTCACGCCGTTTACCGACCACGTGCTCGCGCAACTGCCGCAACAGCACAAAAAGCGCCTCCTGATCATCTGCCCCGCGTTTGTCACGGACTGCCTGGAGACGCTCGAAGAAATCCGCGGTGAGGGTAAAGAGACGTTCATCGAAGCCGGCGGCGAAACGTTTGAGCAGATCCCCTGCCTCAACGACCAACCGCCCTACATCGATTTTCTCGCCAAGCGCACGCGGGCTTGGCTTGCTAAAAACTAATTTGAGCGAGCTCCCCGCCAGCCGATCCACCGCCACCGCTCCGGGCGAACCTGCGCCCGCTGCTGTGCTGCTTCTCGACCCCGCGGGGCGGATCACCGGAGCCAATTCCTCCGCGCACCGGCTCTGGCAGGCGCCGGAAAACAGTTTGGTGGGCGAAGCGTTCGCCGCGCTCTTCGCCTTCGAAATCGTTTCGAGCGACCCGGAATTCCTTGAGGCCCAGTGGGAGGCGTTGCTCATCAGCGCGCTCGACAAAACCGCCACGTTGTCCGCCCAACCGCGCGACGCCGCGCCGCGCGATGTCCGCGTGCGCATCGAAAAATCCTTCGGCTCCGCGCCCGGCTATATCGCCACCGTCCTACCGCCGGCTCCGCCCGCCGCACCGCCGCCCAACACCGACGACCGCGCCGCCGCCCTCGCCTTGCTCGCCGACAAAGGCGCCGCCGGCTTCTTCGATCTTCATCTCGCCGCCGGCCGTATCCGTTTTTCCCCCGCCTGGAAAAAAATCGTCGGCTACACTGATGCCGAGCTCCCCGACACCCTCGCCACGTGGCATCAGTTGATCCACCCCGAGGATTCCGCGGCCGCACCCGATAAAGTGGGCAAGAAACTCACGGTCGGCGCGCGCTCCTTCAGCGTCGAATTCCGCATGAAACACCGCCGCGGCCACTGGATCTGGGTCCAGTGCGTCGGCGTTCAAACGATGTCCGCCGCCGGCGAACTCGAACGTGTCGTCGGCCTCCACCTCGACATCACCGACCGCAAACAACTCGAGGAAGAATCCCTCGCCAACGACGCGCGCCTCCAAGACCTCAGCGGCGCCGGCCCGCTCGCCGCCTTCGAACTCGATTTCACCAACGGCCTTTTCTGGTTCTCACCCGCCTGGGAAAAACTCCTCGGCTACGACGAGGGCGAGCTCGCTCCCGCAGCCGCTTCCTTCACCGCCGCCCTGCCGCCTGAGGAAGCACCCGGCGGCCTTGAAGCGTGGCTGCTCACGCGCTCGCCCGGCCACCACTCGTTTGCCGAAGCGCTCCGCCTCCGCGGCAAAGACGGCCGCCCCGTCCCCGTGCTGTTCGGCGCACTCCGCTCCCTCAATCGCAAACGCGACCTCGCCCGCGTCGTCGGTTTTGCCGTCGCCCTTCCGTCCGACGTGTCCGCCTCGGTCTCACCCGAGAACAACGCCATCCCGCCCGCACTCGTCGCCGAAGCCTTCGGTTCGCTCGCCGAAGCCGTGCTCATCACCGATGCGCGCGGCAAAATCATCTTCGCCAACTCCGCCGCCACTCCCCTCCTCCGCCTCTCGCCCGAGGCGATTCGCGGCCAATCCGTCGGCGATCTTTTCCATCTCGTAAACCGCGAGAGCGGCCGCCCCGGCGACGATCCGGTCGAGCGCGCGCTCACCGCCGACCAACCGCTCCCGCTCATCGGCGCCGACGCCCTCACCTCTCCGGTCGACGGCGAACCGCCGACGCCCATCGTGTGGACCGCCCGTGCCGCCTTCGGTCCCGACGGCAAACCTCGCGGGGTCGTCATCGTGTTCCGCGACCCAGAGCAGATGACGCTCACACCCGAGGAGCTCGTGAAGGCCAACCGTTTCGAACTCCTCGCTCTGCACGCCAGCGGGATAGCCCATGATTTCAACAATCTCCTGACCACGATTCTCGGCGGCGTTTCTCTCGCGAAAGACAACCGCGAATACTCGGCTCTCGGCAACGCTGACGAGGCGTGCATCACCGCCAAAGGGCTCACGAAACAACTCCTCGCCTTCGCCAAGGGCGGCACCGGCACGCACGCCGCTTGCGGAGCCAAAGAAATCTTCGAGGACTCCTGCAAAATTGCCGCTGCTGCTTCCAGTGCCGAGATTGTCCGTGATTTCCAGGAGAACACCGAACCGGTCGAAGTCGACCGCGCGCAGATTCTCCAAGTTTTCCAAAACCTCATCGTCAACGCCCTCCAGGCGATGCCGCCGCCGCCCCATCGACCGCGCCTGAAACTCCGCCTCGCCAACGTCTCCCTCGCCGAAAACCAAGTGGCCTCTCTCCCGGCCGGAGACTATGTCGAATTCGAAGTCACGGACAACGGCAGCGGCATCAAACCCGAGCATCTCGGCAAAATCTTCGACCCGTTTTTCACCACGAAGAAACACGGCACCGGACTCGGCCTTGCGACCGTGCTTTCCATTGTGCGCAAGCACGGCGGCCAGATTGGCCTCAACTCCGAAGTCGGCGTCGGCACCGCGTTCACCGTTTATCTACCCAAGGCCAACCAACCCGTCGTCGTGACCCGTCGGGGCGCCGCCCTGTCCTTCCGCACGGGCCGCGTGCTGTTCATGGACGATGATCCGAAGATCTCCGAGCTCACGGCCACCATGCTCAAAGGACTCGGCTACCTCTGCGATCTCGCGACGACCGGCGAAGAGGCGCTCGCCCTCTACAAACGCTACGTGAATCTCGGCAAGCCGCACTACGACGCCGTCATCATGGACCTCACCGTCGTCGGCGGCATGGGCGGCGAAGAATGTTTCAAAGAGCTCCTGAAGCTCGACCCCAACGTCCGCGCCATCGTCTCCAGCGGTTACGACAACGACGACATGGCCCGCAAGTATCTCGAAATGGGTTTTTGTGGCTACCTCACCAAGCCCTATCGCGCCGCCGAACTCGGCAAACGTCTGAAGGAAGTGCTGGGTTGATCCCACGCTCTTCCGCTCCTCCCTATGAGTCTCGCCGGCAGTCAGCAAAAAATCTTCCTCCGTCTTCTCGCCGCCCTGCGCCCCAACTGGCACAGCGACGTCAACCTGCCGTCCGGCATCTCCGAACTGTTCGCGGCCAACCGCTCGTTCGGCTCCCGCGACCGCCGCCTGTATCGGGAACTCATCTACACCACGCTGCGCTTCCTCCCGTGGATCGAGCCGCTGCTCGACACCGATCCCGCCCGCGCCGTGAAAATCGTCGCCTGGCTCGCCGCCGATCTGCCTGCCACCCGCGCCTATCGCACCGCGCACTGCGGCGACTGGCCGCCCTGCCCGCCAACCGTCGCCGCCAAAACTGCCCACCTCGGCGCGAATGCGGATGCTCTCCTGCCCGCATGGCTCCAGCGGCACTGCACCGAAGCCGGTGTCTCGCCAAATCTGGATACGATCCACACGCGCGCCCCGCTCTGGCTGCGGCTGAACACGCGCGACACCGCCGCGCTCACCGCCGAATTTACCGCCAAGGGCTGGCCCACCCGGTCGTCGACCGTCTTGCCGTCCGCTCTCGAAGTCCTCGCCGAAGCCGACGTCACCAAATCCGATGCGTGGACCCAGGGTCGCTTCGAGGTCCAGGACCTCGGTTCGCAATTGATCCTGGCCTCCGCGGGCATCGCGCCCGGCGGCAAGTGGCTCGATGCCTGCGCCGGCGCCGGCGGCAAATCGCTGCAACTCGCCGCGCTCCTCGGCCCCCAAGGCCACGTCGACGCGCACGACATCCGCGCCGCCGCCCTGCGCGAACTCGAAATCCGCGCCGCCCGCGCCGGCGCGCGCAACCTCTCCGTGCTGCCCGCCCTCCCCACCACCGCCGCCTACGATGGCGTTTTGGTCGACGCCCCATGCAGCGGCACCGGCACGTGGCGCCGCTCGCCTCATCTCAAGTGGACGACGAGCGCCGGCGACATCACTCACGCAGCCGAAAAACAACTGGTCCTGCTCACCCAGTTCTCCGTGCTCGTGCGCCCCGGCGGACGCCTGATCTACGCCACGTGTTCGCTCAGCCGCCTAGAAAACGAGGATGTTGTCGCCGCCTTTCTCGCCGCACATCCCGACTTCACCGCCGAGCCACCGGCTCGCGCTTTCAATGCCACCCCGCGCAGCATCGGCCTCGCGATTCTCCCCGCTGCGCACAACACCGACGGCTTTTACGTCGCATCGCTGCGCCGAAAATAAACGTCTCGCGCGGCCGCCGTGCTCCTCCACAACGGCGAGCCACCGCGTCAGTCGACCTTTACCGCCACGTAGTCGCCGCTGAAGGTCGCGACTTTTTTCCCGCCGCAGCGCAGCTCGGCGGTCACCGCGATCCGCGCCTTACGATGCCTCGCCAGCGTGCGGAGAAATTTTTCCAACGTGGCGGCCGGCGGCGCCGCACAGCTCGCTTCGAAATCGTCCGTGATCGGCTCCAGATAGGCCATCGCGTTTCCCTGAATCACCAGCCGCGACGGGTGGCCGGCGTGTCGCAGCGCAAAATGCAGCCACGTCCACGCCGACAAGATCGCCACCGCCGACGCGCTGCCGCCAAAGACCGTCGCGCGATGATTGATATTCGGCGCCAGCGGTGCGCGCAGCGTCGCTCCGCGATCATCGCACCCCATCACTTCCACGCCCATCGCCGCAGAGATCGGGATGTGCCGATGAAGATAGGCCTGCACGTCGGCTTTGGTCATAAAAAAGGCGCGTTGTTTTCAACGCGCCGGTTCTAAGTTTTCGACCCGAATTACGCGGTCGGTTCCGTGGGTTTCGGCGCTTCTTCGGCCGGGGCCGCCGGCGTTTCCGCCGGTGCTTCGGGAGCAACTTCGGCCGCGGCTGCCTCTGCGGGCGCTTCGGCCGGCATCGCTGCCTCCACAGCAGGTGCGACCTCGACAGCGGGCGCCGCTTCGACGACCGGCGCAGCTTCCATCGCGGGAGCCGCTTCGGCCACGGGCTCAGGTGCCGACGGCGGAATCTCCGGGAAGTTTTCCGGGTCGTGCTCTTCGCCTTCGACCTCTTTCTTGCGCGCCTCGACCATCGGCGGCGGCGCAAAGAGCCGTCCGTCGATGAACTCGGTCACATAGCCTTCGCGCACGAGCCACACGAGGTCGCCCTGCATACGGGCTAGCTTCGCGCGTTCCTCGATCGTCAAAGTCGGCTCGGGCGCGGCCGGAGCCACTGGAGCGGGTGCCGCCTCGGCGGCTGGAGCCGCACCGTCTGCCGCAGGTGCGGGTGCCGGAGCCGCCTCCGGAGCTTTCACCGGCGCGGGCAGCGTGATACCGAGGAACTTCGTGGGCAACTCGCTCGCCCGGATCATCGGGTGTCCCTCGATGAACGAGATGAGCGCGCCGATCGAGTCGGCAAAGGTCTGGCCGGGCACGCGGAACTTGCGCTTCACCGCGCACACATACGAGACGCCCTTCGAGCCCTTCTTGAAGATCGTGAAATGCTCGCGACGCAGACGACCGCGGAGGGCGTTCGCCGTATCGAGCGGGAACTTACGCTGGCGCTCGAGCGCACCCTCGATCGCGCGGCGGATTTCGCCGGGCGGCATCGTCTCGGCAATTTTCCCGTGGAAACGAGCGCTCTCCGTCGTGCGCACCACTTTGTCGCGCGCTTGGGTGAGCAGGAAAACGCGCGCATCTTCGAGCGAATCGAAGGTCGGCGCCGCGGGCGCGGGTGCAGCCTCGGCAGCCGGAGCTTCCGCACCCTCGACGGGAGCAGCCTCGGCCGCCGGCGCCGCCGCTTTGGAGGGAGCCGCGACGAGTTTCCACGTGTAGCGCGTGGTCTTCTTCATCTTCTCCAGCCATTGGTTCACGACCTCCGGATCGCGGATCGTCTCGATCCGGCTGCGGAACGCTTCCAGCGACATCCGCGCAACCTTGGCCGCGTGATGCTGCTGCACGATTTGTGCGTAGCGATGGTAGTTCGGCGGCCCGAGCAACTCCCCGGTGATGCCGCACTTATTGATGACTTGATAGTTGCCCTTCGGCGGATCGACCTCGACTTCGGCCTTGTCGAAAAACTTATCGAGATGGTTCGAGAGCACATGGCCAACGGCCGCTTCGTCGCTTTCAAACGGCAACGCGTCGGGCACCGAGATATGGAAAACCGACTTGGCCTGCCGGGCGCCCGCATCACCCGCCGGAGCGGCGGACTCAGCCGTGGGCTTGCGCGCGACGACGACGACGAAGCGGTCCGTTTTCGCGACGACCGTCCGCGCGATTTCGAACAGCTCAATCGTGCGGCACGATTTGCGGATCGTCTGCACGAGCGTGTTGAAGCTCGTGTCTTCCGGATAAAACGTAACGGCGAAATACGGGCTGTCGTAGGGGCCGTAAGTCGGGCGCTCCTGCGGCTCACCGCGACCGCCACCGTAGCGAGGACCGCCCCCGCGATAGTCACCACCGCCAGCGGGACCGTCACGACGCGGACCGCCGCTGTAGCCACCGCCGCCTTCGCGACGCGGACCACCGCCACCGGTATACTCGCGACGCTCTGGGGCTCCGCCGCCAGGGCCGCTGGGCGCACTCGGCGCACCGTCACCTGCACCCGCCGGCTTGCGGAACGTGCGGCGATCACGATTGCCCGGCGCACCGCCGGGGCCGTCGCGACGATCGTCGCGGCGTGGCCGATCCGAGCCGCCTTCGCGGCGATCGGACGGGGACGATTTGTCCTGCGTCCATTGCGTGCCGAAGCTGAAACCCTGGAGTTGGGTCAGATCGAGTTTATTGAAATCCACGGGGGGATTTTCCTTGGGAGCGTTGTCGTCCATGTAGTCCGAAAGTCCCGCCGGAGCGGGACGAAGTTAGCTGATTGGTGCTTGGGCCGTTCGTAATCGCCGCGGAGTGTCCACGGCCCGCAGGCCCACTGGCAAGCAGTTTCCCGGCCGCTTTCGGAGGTTTAACACCCCAGAGACCGGCGCACCCGTGGCGCCCTCTTGACGAAAAATCTCGCTCATCAGCCGGCAAGATCGGCGTTGCGACCTTGATTTCAACCCCACCGGGCTCAAAACCCTCAACCGCCCGCCCTCCCGTATTTCCCTCTACTTTTATGAAAGCACTGCTCCTCACCGCCCCCAGTAAACTTGAGTTCGTCGACTTCCCTGCCCCGACCCCTGCCGACGACGAAGTGCTGGTGCGCATCCACGCCTGCGGGATCTGCGGTAGCGATATTCACGGCTGGGATGGCTCCACGGGACGCCGTCAACCTCCTCTCATTATGGGGCACGAAGCCTCCGGCGAAATCGCCGCCACCGGTCCCCGCGTGCAAAAGTGGCGTGCCGGCGACCGCGTCACCTTTGACTCCACCATCTACTGTGGCGTCTGCCGCTTCTGCCGCTCGGGCCAGATCAACCTGTGCGAAAACCGCCGCGTCGTCGGCGTCTCCCCTATTGAATATAAACAACACGGCGCCTTCGCTGAATACGTCGTGGTGCCCGAGCGCATTCTCTATCGTTTGCCCGATGCGCTGCCGTTCGACCAAGCCGCGATGATCGAGCCCGTCTCGATCGCAGTCCATGCGGTGCAGCGCATCAAGATCGCCGCCACCGACACCGCCGTCGTCGTCGGGAGCGGCATGATCGGCCTCCTCGTGATCCAAGCCCTCCGCTGGGCCGGCGCGAAACGCATCATCGCCGTCGATCTCGCCGAAAACCGCCTCGCCCTCGCCCGCCAACTCGGCGCCACCGACGCGCTCAACCCCGCCACGACCGACGTCGCCGCCGAAGTCGCCCGGCTCACCGAAGGCCTCGGTGCCGATGTCGCCTTCGAAGTCGTCGGCGTCACGCCCACCGTGAATCTCGCCCTCGCCGTCCTGAAGCGCGGCGGCAGTTGCGTGCTCGTCGGCAACCTCTCGCCGAAGACCCAGGACTTCCCGCTGCAAGCCGTCGTTACTAAAGAGCTCACCGTGACCGGCACCTGCTCCAGCGCCGGCGAGTATCCGCTCTGTCTCGATCTGATCGCCCGCGGCGTCATTGACGTAAAACCGATGATCGAAACTGTCGCCCCACTCGAAGACGGCGCCGCTTGGTTCACCAAACTCAGCGCCAAGGACGGCGGGAAGTATATGAAGGTGATACTGTCGCCAACACCGGAGCTTGCCGGCCATACTTCGGGGAAGTGAGGGCATGAAAAAGCCCCGTTTGCGGCGGGGCCCTGCGGGTTGCTTAGGCTTTGTCTTCAAACCCGTTGAAATAAGCTAGAGCATTTCAAATATAGTTGTAGCCGTAAAAAGCTGGAGTAA
>Ga0075163_10010278_pt1 | contig 12249 bp, 8 predicted proteins | sample JI1023141ADNA_FD_71478 | JGI IMG/M metagenome (GOLD analysis project Ga0075163, IMG submission 71478) | Wastewater effluent complex algal communities from Wisconsin, to seasonally profile nutrient transformation and Carbon sequestration -... | ecosystem: Engineered > WWTP > Effluent > Algae...
CCATGACCTGGCCTTGCGCATCCAGCACCGTCTTGTGCACATGCTCGATCCAGTGTTCGCTGCCGTCCTTGGCACGAATGCGAAAGATCAGCGGAACAGGCGTACCCCCCGTGGCCGCCGGGCCTTGAGAACCCCAGGCTGCCAGGTCGTCGGGATGGATGATTTTTTCCATCAGATTGGCATCGGCAAAGAAGTCTTCCTGCGTATAGCCGGTCTCCTGCTCGCAGGCGGGTGACACATACAGGTAACTGCCATCGGGCGCCATCCAGTACTCCCAATTGGGAGAGTAGTCTGCCAGGATGCGGTATTTTTCTTCACTCTTGTTGAGCAGCGCCGTACGCTGTGCCACCAGCTGTTCGAGCGAGCGGCGCAGCCGGGCCAGCTCCAGGTGGGTGCGCACCCGTGCCCGGACTTCGTCAATATCAAACGGCTTGGTGATGTAATCAGCACCGCCCAGGTCGAAACCCTTCACTTTCTCCTGGGTTGCATCGACTACGGTGACAAAAATCACCGGTATGCGGTTGCCCAGCGGTGTAGCTTTGATGCGCCGGCAGACCTCGTAACCATCCATGACAGGCATCACGATGTCCAGCAGCATCAGGTCGGGTGGGATGGGGCCCTGCACCAATTCAAGGGCTTTGGCGCCGGAATTGGCGACCAGGATGCGGTAGTCGTCTTTCAGCGCTTCCAGCAGTTCATGGATGTTGTCGGGCACATCGTCCACCAGCAGCAGCGTGGCCCGTTGCTCCGGGTCAGTGTGCTGCTTGAAGTCCAGGGTCAGCGGGTTGCGGCGGTGGCGTTGCAGCTCCAACTGGGTGTGGATGCGCCGGTGCAGCAGGTCGGGATTGACCGGTTTGGTGATGTAGTCGGCCACGCCCAGGGTCAGGCCACGCGCCTCATCCGCTGCTTCGGCCAATGCAGTCACAAAAATGACCGGGATGTCGGCGGTTTGGGGGTTGGCCTTCAAGCTGGCCAGCACGGAATAGCCGTCCATGCCTGGCATCTTGATGTCCAGCAAAATCAGGTCCGGTTGCGGCACACGTTGGGCCAGTTCGATCGCCTTTTCGCCACTGTTGGCCGCCACGATGGCGTAGCTATCACGCAGGATGTGCATCAGAGCGTGCAGGTTTTCGTTGACGTCATCTACGATCAGGATGCGGGTGCGGCCGTTGGTAATGTCGGTCATGGTGATTTCACTCGGTTTGCGTTTGTAGGCGCTCCCGCAATTGGGCCAGCAGGGCCTGCGCGGTGTCAATGTCAAAAACGTCAATGCGTGCCGCCAGCGCTGCAATGTCGTTCGCCAGTGCAGTGCCAACCACGCCAGCGCGCAATTCGGCCAGCAGCGGCTCGGCACTGCCCAGGTCATACTCCAGCGCGTCCCGCAAGCGTTCCAGGCGCTGGCTCAGCTGGGCCGGTGCCAGTGGCGCAGCGACACTGGCAGCCGTTGGTTTGGACACGACGGCCAGGTGATCGATGTCCCGCATCACGTCTTGTAACAGGGACTGCAGGGTCGTAATCGCTTCAGCTTTCGGCTGTTGGCCCTGCTTGAGCGTTGCGTCGATTTCAGCAACCTGGTCAAACAGCGCCACCGCACCAATGTTGCCGACCACGCCTTTCAACGCGTGGCAGTAGTCTTCTGCCGCGCGCGGTCCGCCAACGCTAGCCTGGCGCAGCAATTCCTCGACTGCGTGGGCGTAATGTTCACGGAAACGCTGCAGCTGGCGGCGGTAGGCGTCTTGCTTGCCGCCAATGCGGCGTATGCCTTCGCGGGCATCCAGGCTGGACAGTGCCAGAAGTTCGGGCGCCAGGTCTGCCGTTGCCGGTAGGGGCAGGCGTGCGCCCCGGCGATGGGCGGGCAACTGAACCCACTTGGCCAACACGGTCATCAACCGGTCCGGGGCCACGGGTTTGGTCACATGGTCGTTCATGCCGGCATCGCGGCTTTTTTGGGCATCTTGCGCCATGGCCAGGGCGGTCATGGCAATGATGGGCAAGCTGGCAAAACGTTCTTTGCCCGGCGTTTTCGCCAACTCCCGTATCTGACGGGCGGCGTCCAGCCCGTCGAGGATGGGCATCTGGATGTCCATCAACACGGCATCAAAATCACGGCGTTGCACCTTGTCCACGGCGTCCTGTCCGTTGACGGCCTCCTCCACTTCCATCCCTTCACTGCGTAACAGTTCCGTGGCAAATTCACGGTTGATGTCGTTGTCTTCCACCAGCAACAGCCGCGCACCCGCCAGCTGACCACTGGTCGCCAGGTCGTGGTTCAACACACGGGGCTTGTCCTTACCGCCCAGAATGCGGCCACGCCCCAGAACCGACAAAATGCTGTCGAGCATGGTGGAGGGTGACACCGGTTTGACCAGGAAGCCATCGACGCCAGACTCTTCCGCCAGTTGCACCACGTCTTCGCGCCCGTAGGCTGTGACCATGACCACTTTGGGTTGCGGCGTGATGCTGGAGTCCGCATGGAGTTTGCGGGTCACCTCGTCGCCGTTCATGCCCGGCATGCGCCAGTCCATCAGCACCAGGTCGTACGGTTTGTCCAGCGACTGGGCGATGGCAGCGAGCGCCGACGGGCCATCGTTTGCGGTCCGCGCATCCATATGAAAAAACCGCAGCATCTCGGCCAGGATCTCTCGTGAAACTTCGTTGTCGTCGACCACCAGCACACGAATGCCCTTGAGCAGCGGCCCGGCCTGCTCCACCAGCTCCAACCGCCTTGCCGGGTCGTGTGGTGCGACTTTCAACTGCACGGTGAAGCAGATCGTCGTGCCCTGGCCGAGCTGTGAATCTTCAACCCAAATACGTCCGCCCATCAGTTCAACCAGGTGTTTGCTGATGGCCAGGCCCAGGCCGGTGCCGCCAAACCGGCGTGTCGTGGATTGGTCGGCCTGGGTGAACTTTTCGAACAATTTGTGCTGGATGTCAGGCGCCATGCCAATACCGCTGTCACGCACATAGACCTGCAGCGTCAGATCAGTTTCGGTGACGGTCACGCAGCGAAAACCCAGCTCGACCTGGCCCTGCTCGGTGAATTTCACGGAATTGCCGCACAAGTTGAGCAACACCTGGCCCAGGCGCAGCGGGTCGCCCAACAACACGGGTGGGATGGCGACGTCGTAACGGATCAAGAATTCGATACCCTTGTGTTCAGACTGGTAGCCGATGGCATCGGTCAATTGCTCCAGCACGCTGTCCAACCCGAATTCGGTATTCTCGATCTCCACTTTGCCAGCCTCGATTTTGGAAATATCCAGGATGTCATTGATGATGCCCAACAAAGAGTGCGCAGCCCCCTGCGCCTTTGTGAGGTAGTTGAGCTGGCTGGGCGTCAACTCGGTCTTGAGTGTCAGGTACAACATACCCAAAATCGCGTTCATGGGCGTGCGAATTTCATGGCTCATATTGGCCAGGAATTCCGACTTGGCCTGGGTGGCGAGTTCTGCAACTTCCTTGGACTCCCGCAGTTCACGGGTGCGGTCCTGCACCGTGGCTTCCAGGTTGTGGTTCAGGTTGTCAAGTTCCAGAACGGTTGCATGCAACTGTGTGCGGCTGTCATTAAACGCGGTAACCAGCTCGCCCAGTTCGTCGCGGTAGGGGTAGCTGATTTTTTCTACCGACAGATAGCTGGGCTTGACTCGCCAACTGGCGACCACTCTGGCGGCTTGTGTGACTTGGTCGGACAGCCGAAACCGGATGGTCCACAAAAAAAGCAGCCACAAAGCGGTCGTGACAATGACCGAATTGAGCAGAATCACCAGCACTCCGTATTTGGTGCGGTTCCAGATCACGTCCCGGTTGGAGTACATCTTCAACTTGCCCACCACACGGGGTTCACCGCGCGGCGACTGGTAGACCAGCGGCACGGTCGCCTGTTTGAACGCGTCACCAAAGAAACTTCCGGACTCAAAGGCCTTGCTGGGCATGCGGCCGTCGCTGACCAACACATCGCCGGTCGCCGTTTCGATCTCCACACCGCTGGCGATGGCGTTGTTGCGCACGCCGCGCACAATCGCCGCCAACTGCGGCGGGTCCAGTTCCCAGACCGCGTTGGTCACACTGGGGGCAACTGTGCGGCCCAGCGAGACCAGGTCATTTTCGATATCGCGGCTGACTGTTACATACTGAATGGTCAGCTGTACGCCGGTCATGCCCAGTGCAATCACCAGGTACCATGGGAACATGGTGTGGAGCAGCCGTCGGGAGAGCGTCTGCATTGCAAACATCGGTCGTCCTTTGAATCGATGGTACCTATCTTAGCGCCACCACCATTGGGTATCGGTCTGCGGTGTAGCGGTGGGCAAAGTGGGGTTGTTCAGCCGAATCACCTGGCGTTTGTCCTTGGCCAACTTCGCGATCTCGGTGGCATGGTAGGTCTGGAACAGTTTGCGAAACGAGCCGTCCTCCAGCGCGGCTTGGAGGCCGCGTTCTATGCGTTGGGCCAGTGCCGCGTTGTCTTTGCGAACCCAGAAATACACCGGAAAAGGAAAAAACAGCGCCTTGCTCTGCTCTACGGCGAGTTGCGGATAACTCTGCTTGCGTTCACTGAGCTCACGGTCGGCCTCATTCAAGCCACGCGGAAACGCGTCAAAACGGCTGGCCGCCAACATGCCAAACAGGTTTTCGTGACTGGATGAGGTTTCCACCGTGAAACCATTGGCCTGCATGACGGGCAAGTCAGCCCACTGGCTGTTCAGACCATAGGTCAGCTGCTCGCGCAGTGCTTTTGCGTCCATGCGGGCAATACGTCCCTGGTCTGCGGCCCGGATCACCAACACACGAAAGCCAACAATGCCGCGCAAAATATCGATCTTGATGGGCAACATGCGGGCTTCGCGCTCGGCGTTGGTTCCCAGCGCGATCACATCAATGGCACCCGATTGCAGCAACTGCATACCGCGGTTCTGCGTAATGTCTTCCGCATAAGGCACCAGGCGCACCGGGTCGTTGGTTTCTTTGGCAGCGCTGTGCGCCAGAGCCAGCTCCAGCAGTTTCCAGCGGTACTCATAAATGGGACCGACCGGAAAATACTGAATGCTGACCGGGCCCGATGCGCCGGTTTGAAGTGGTGCAGCCCAAGCCATGAGCCCACTCCATAACAATGTGACTGCAACCCCCAGGCGCATCAACCAGCTTGCGCGGCGCGGTGTGTGTGGTGTGATTGGCTTGCCCATATGGCCTCATCCTCTGCGTGTGTTCCGGTTTGCCGGGGAGACAATGGATCGTATACGCGCTTCTGTTACAACCGACAACTGTTTTCTCAATCGACACGTTTCTAATGCCTGATCCCACTACCATTGCCGACTCTGCGCCCTCTTTGCCACACATCCAGTGGGTGGAAGCGGGTCTAACCCAGTCGGCGCTCTGGCGATCCGAACGGGGTGCCGCGCCGCCGCCGCGTGTGGTGCTGGCAGACGACACGCTGAGTGCCGATGCTGCGTACCGCCTCGCATGTGCCGGCACCGCCCTGCTCTGGCGTGGTGATTTCCAGAACGCGCGGCAGTTGTTGCAGGCCCTGGCCCGGCGCATCGACAAAATCCCGGCACGCAAAAAACGCCCAGCGGCCAAAACTGCTGCAGGCACACCGGTCACAACCGATCCGGCCACCCAGTTTCACCTGCACCGCCAGGCCCAGGCCCAACGGGCTCGGATTCTGGGAATGGTGCTACTGCCATTTAACGCCGACTTCAGCATCCCGCTGGGCCGTGCACCCGACGCCCGGACCGCGTGTACCGAAGCCTGGGGTCCCCCGATACCCGGGCAGGGTGCCAGCGTTGCCACACTGCGAGACCTGCTGGGCATCATCAGCGCCCATGAATGGCGCAAGAAAGGCGTCGAAATTGCGGCGCTGGGAGCCGCGCCCCACAACCGCGTTTTTCCGCACTACGGCGTTTTCTCGCCGCTTCGGGGGGAGTACATCGAACTGGTCGCCCAAGCCCCTTTGCCAGTTGCAGAAGCAGACCGCCAAGCCATGGTGGCGTTTGACATCGGAACCGGAACTGGCGTGTTGGCGGCGGTTTTGGCCCGGCGCCAGGTTGGCCAGGTCGTCGCGACCGATATGGATGCGCGCGCTTTGGAATGTGCGCGGGCCAATCTGGCACAACTCGGTGTTGCGGCACAGGTACAGGTGCAGGTCGCCGACCTGTTTCCACCGGGTCGGGCGGACGTCATTGTGTGCAACCCGCCGTGGTTGCCGGCACGCCCGAGTTCCCCGGTGGAATACGCCGTGTACGACGAAAACAGCCGCATGTTGCTGGGATTCCTGGCGGGTTTGGCGGCGCATCTGACGCCGCGCGGTGAAGGATGGCTGATTGTGTCGGACTTCGCCGAACACCTGGGCCTGCGCAGCCGAGCCGAGCTGCTTTCAGCGATCGATCAGGCCGGGCTAACGGTGTTGGGCCGACTAGAGACAAAACCCCAGCACCCAAAGACCAGGGATGCCTCCGATGCGCTGCACTTTGCACGCGTGGCCGAAGTCACATCACTTTGGCGCCTCGGGGCAGTTACAACAACAACGCAGCCACTTTTCTGAGCCGCTCATCCATTTCGTGCAAGGACTGCGCCCGGTAGAGTACACGCGGCTGCGAGTTCTCCGCCAACGATAAGCTGGGAATAAATCGCACCTGACTCGACCGGGGTCAAGCCCGTCACCGCTGTGGCGCGCTTGGCAGCCTGGGCAAACTGATCGGATTGACCAGCGTCTGCATACAGGAGTGCAAGCTGCACAAGCGCCTCTGCCTTTTCGGTCTGCGGCTTTTGTTCGGTTGCACTGGCCAAGCGCTCAGCCGCAGCCAACACCTGGTCGCTGCCAATGCCATTGGCCAGACGTGCAACCGAGCGCAGGGTTGCTGCACGTCGGGTGATGCTGCTATCTTTTTCCAATTGACCCAAGGCCGACTCCAATAGCTGCTGCGATTTTGCGGCTTGTCCCAGAACCTGCTGGGCCTGAGCGGCGATGGCCATCAATTGAGGCGCCATCGGGGTTGAGGATGCTTGGCGGGCTAAGGCATCCGTCGCATTGGCCGACGCTTGCGCTTTGGCCCACATTCCCTTTCGGGCCAAGTCGCTGGTATCGGACAAGGCCAACTCCGCCATGGCCAGCATGACCTGTCCCAGGGTATGTTCGCGTTGCGCGGCATTGCTCACCAACTTTGCAGAATCTGCGGCTAAAGTCATGAAAGCCGCGCTGGTCTGATTGGGCAACAAGCGGTTGCTCCCCAGGATGACGGCGCAGCGGGCCAAGGCCACGGCACGGTCCGCTGCCGACGTAATTTTTTCCGCATTGAGCCGCAGTGTTTCGAGTTGGCTGCGGGTCTGTGAATCCTGCCGACCGGTAATGCGCAGCGCTTCAACCTCCAGGCTCGCGGATTGGGCGATGCCAAAGGCTTGCGGATCGGCAGCCAGAGTCGGGTTGACCATCAGCACCCGTACCACTTCATTGGCCCTGGCGGTTTGCCCGACTTCTCCCAGCAAAACCGCAAATTCGGAGGTCAGGCTGGCTTTCGCCAACACCGGAACGGTGGCACTGGGTGCTGCGCCAGTGGTTTTTGCACCGGTTCCCGCTTTGGCATCAATGCTCTGGGTGGTCGGCCCGCCAATGGAGCCCGACAGGATGTTTGCCGCGGCAATCGCTTGCTCCACCGTAAGGGTTTTTCCGCCAGCCCGACCCTGGCTGGCAGCAGCAACCAACGAGTCAGATGCGTCGGGTTCGGCAGAGGGACTCGCCAGGCCATCATCACCAGCGCTTGCTCCGGGCCGGTTCCCTGCCGCGTCCAGCATTTGCTCGAAGCTCTGCGGCTCCGATGCGCCACCCTTGGCACTGCCCGGCAAAGCCGCGGGTGCCGGTGCAGGGTTGCGCATGCTATTGAATACATTGCCGCCACCGAAAGCAGCACCCACCAACAGAAACAGGGCCGCGGCGCGAATCAAACCGGTGCGCCCTCCAAAAAGACCGCTCTTCTTCTTGAGGCCGAATTCTTCTTCAAGTTCATCCCGAATTTGGCGCCGGATCGCATCTTCCATCGAACGGGTGTTTTCCAGTTCACGGTCGGCCGCTTGCTTGCTTGCCAGCAACGCCATCTTGCCCCGCTCCTGCTCCAGGATCTTCTTGCGCAGCAGGAACTCCTTGGTCACCTTGTCAACAAACACGCCGCAGGCCGGGCACTGTCGGTTTTCGGGTAGATCGACCGTCTTTGAGCAGGCCGGGCACTTGTAATGGGTCTCGTCTTCGTGGTGCTCTTGTATGGCCAAAACCGGAGTAACGGTGACCTCCAAGCCCATGCGGGCGAGATCCCCCTTCACCGCCTCGACGCGTTCTCGGGTGACTTCCTTTCCGACCATGACTTGCGGGCCATTTTGGAACGCATGTACCAGCCCGGCTACCTTTTTGGGATCCATCCGCACTTCTTCGAGGCCGAGTTTCTCCATTTTTTCAAGCGTCAGCCCGGCGGGCATACTGACAACCACATTGAACTTGGGAGCTGACACGTCTGATTTTTCAGGCTTGGTCATTGCAATACAGATCGTTTATCGGTGAAATGGGTTTTTTACGGCGCCCCGCAAGCAAAACAAACGCGCATTTGTGGAAACAAATGGCGATTGCGCAGCCAGCCGACAATCTACACGGGTTTTGATGCCGTCTCCGGGTCACACCGACAAATTTTCCTTGGATTTAGGGCGCGACAGAGCCCGCGAAGCCAAAAAAACCCGTGCCAGACTCGGCACCAGGTCTGCCCAGGCGTTTGCGTCAAAACCGTATGGTTTGCGAACCCCTGCCAAGGACTGCAACACGCGCGGATCACCTTTGACCGAAAACGCCACGCGATTGCTGTCGCCAGGATCGTTGACCACCAACAGTGAGCCCTTGAACTCGCAGCCAATGCGGTCCAACAAAACCTCGCACTGCGGATTGCAGCCGTGCAGGTTGGCCACAAAAATGCCGTCAGCCGTTAGCAGGTCGTAACAGTGACCGTAGAACTGCGGTGTACCCAGTCGCTCGGGCAAACCATGGATGTCGTAAGCGTCGGCCAGCACGATGTCAAACGCCTGGGCAGACTGCTGCACAAAGTCCGCCGCATCCCCCTGCACCACACGAAAGCGCTGGTCATCTGCGGGAACCAAAAAATCACTCCGGCGCGCGATTACATGGGGATTGATTTCGATCACCGTGATGTCGGCGTCCGGCAAATAGCGATAACAGAACTTGGCCAAAGAGCCACCGCCCAAACCCAGCATGGCAATGCGGCGCGGCTGCGGCTGGTGCAGCAAAAACCCCATCATGATCCGGGTGTACTCAAATTGCAGTGCATCCGGTTGCAAGAGGTCCATCTCGCTTTGCACATCCTGGGTCGAGAAAAACAGCGATTTGCTGCTCAGCGACTCGTAGACAACGGGCTTGACATGGATGTCCATAACCGCAGTGCCCACCTTTACCCTATGCGCGCAAAGCCTTTTTGAGTTCCACACCCAACTCCGGCTTGTGTGCGAAGGGATCGGTGGGGTTGCGGGCCAGCATCACGTCCTCCATACGGGTTTGCACGGAACCAATGGCCTTGGGGTGGCTGTAAATATAAAACTGGTTTGCAGCGATGGCATCAAACACCATCTGCGCCACCTGGGCGGCGGTTACCTTGCCGCTGCCCACGGCCTTGTCACTCATGGCCTGGCCGATCAGCTGGCTTTGTGTAGGTTTGGCCTCTACTTTCAGCTCCTCCGGGCGGTTGCGGTGGCTTTGGCTGATGCCAGTGGGTACAAAAAACGGGCACAACACGCTGGCGCTGATCTGGTCGGTCACCAAGGCCAGGTCTTGGTACAGCGTTTCGCTGAGGGACACCACGGCATGTTTGCTGACGTTGTAGATGCCCATATTGGGCGCATTCAGCAAACCCGCCATGCTGGCGGTGTTGACGATGTGGCCCTGGTAGGTGGGATCGGCCTTGGCGGCGACCAGCATCATCGGCGTGAACAAGCGCACGCCATGCACGACACCCATGACATTCACTCCCAGCACCCACTCCCAGTCTTTCAAGGTGTTTTCCCAGACCAGACCACCGGCACCGACACCTGCGTTGTTGAACACAACATGGGGTGCACCAAAACGTGCAAAGGTGGCGTCGGCCAGGGCCTGCATCTGGTCCGCCTTGGACACGTCCACCCGCATGGCCAGCACTGGGGCTCCAGCTGCTTGCATCTCGGCCACGGTTTTGTCCAGCGCGTCTTGTTGCACATCGGCCAAGACCAGATTCATGCCCAGCCTGGCGCCAATACGGGCGCACTCCAGGCCAAAGCCCGAACCGGCACCGGTGAGAACTGCGGTTTTGTTTTTGAAATCGGCGATCATGCGAATAAAGCTCCAAAGTTTCTGTTCAAGATGTCCAGACCATTTCGAGGTGGTCAATACCGTCTTCGACATAGGGCATGCCCACATCGACAAAGCCGTGCTGGCTGTAATACGCTTTCAAGCGGGCCTGGGCGCCAATACGAATGGCCTGTACTCCCCACAGCGTGTGCACAGACGCAATGGCCCGTTGGATCAACGCATGGCCCAGGCCGGTGCCCCGGGCGCTGCTGCGGGTGACGACGCGGCCAATACTGGCCTCGGTAAATTTGATACCGGCGGGGAACAGGCGCGCATAGGCCAGCAAATGCCCATCCTGGGTACCCAGCAAATGCAGGGCCTGCTCGTCTGCACCATCCATGTCCTGGAAGACGCAGTTCTGCTCCACTACAAAAACCTCGGTACGCAACTGCAACACCGCATACAGCTCCTCCACCGCCAGGGTGTCCAAAGCAGCCAGCTTCCAGTCCAGCGTGGGTGGGGCTTTTTGCATCACAGAACTCATGCGCTCTGAACCGCCTTGAGCACATATCCAATGCGGGGAAAATGCACCAACACGGTGCCGGCACGCGGGTCCACACGTTTGAGTGTGTAGCGGGTGCGCGTGGCGGCGACCAGTTTGCCCTCGGTGGCCTCGGGGCCAAAGGTTTCTGCGGAGATGGTGACCTGGCTCCCCAAAGGGATGCCATGTTCGTCCTGAAATGTTTCGTCATTCTGAGCTGTAGCCCCCGTAGACCCTGCGCAGGTTGCTATCGCTTCAGTAGCAGAGTATTTCTCCACCGTGCCATGACCCAAGGCCGTCATGCGGTCCATCCACTGCAACACCGCGGGTGTGGCATCCAGAATGCCGGCCATCACCGGCACGCGGTGACGGCTGAACCACAGCGGGTGGTAGGTCGCAAAGTCGGCCACACAGGGGCTGTTGCCCATCAAGAAGTCTTGGCCATCCAGCATGTTGGCGATGCGCCGCAGGTAAGACTTGTAGGCCGCCGTGGCGTCACCCGGGCGCAGGCGCGTCATGCCAGCGGACATGGCCGCGCGGTCCGCACCAAAGGCCTTGAGCGCTTCGGGTGGTGCGCCGTCAAACATGGCGGCGGCCCCCTTGGGCTGCAGGTTGTAGGCCATGGCCGCCCAGAACAGCGTGGTGTCGGCCCACTGGGCCAGCACGCGAGCCAGGCCCTTGTGCGACTCTGGGTACAGCGTGGGGGTGGGCTGGATGTGCTCCAGCACGTCGCAGATTAGCGCGCTGTCACAGTAAACGTCGGAGCCGATCTGCAGGAACGGCGTCTTGCGGTAGCCGCCGGTCAGGGCCTGCACATCGGGCTTGGGCATGATGGCGGGCACGATGACCGATTTCCAGGCCAGTTGCTTGTAGCCGAGCACCAGCCGGACTTTTTCAGAAAATGGCGAGGTGGCGTAGTGGTGCAGGATGATGTCGGTCATGTGGGTTCTCAGATCAATTTAACCAACTGCTTGCCAAAGTTTTTGCCCTTGAGCAGGCCCAGGAAGGCTTCGGGCGCGGCAGCAAGACCTTGCGCAATGCTCTCGCGGGCGCGCAGCTTGCCGGTGGCCACCAGCGTGCCCAGCTCGGTCAATGCTTCGGGCCAGACTTCCATGTGTTCGCTGGCGATAAAGCCCTGCACGGTCAGCCGCTGGGTCAGGATCAGCGCCGGGTAACTCAGCGGCAGCGGCGCGCCGTCGTAGCCGGCGATCATGCCGCAGACGGCTATGCGGCCAAAGGCGTTCATGCGCGGCAATACCGCGTCCAGCACCATGCCGCCGACGTTCTCAAAGTAACCGTCGATGCCATTGGGGCAAGCCGCTGCAATCGCCTTCGACAGCGACGCGGCATTGTTGTGCAGCTTGTAGTCGATGCAGGCGTCAAAGCCCAGTTCGTCCACCGCGTA
>Ga0075163_10010281_pt1 | contig 12249 bp, 8 predicted proteins | sample JI1023141ADNA_FD_71478 | JGI IMG/M metagenome (GOLD analysis project Ga0075163, IMG submission 71478) | Wastewater effluent complex algal communities from Wisconsin, to seasonally profile nutrient transformation and Carbon sequestration -... | ecosystem: Engineered > WWTP > Effluent > Algae...
ACCCGACACGATCATCCCCGGCACCAAGGTCCGCGTCAGCGGCGCCTCGTTCGTCGAATCGCAGTGGGGCAACGCCACGCTGCACCTGTCCGGCAACGGCGCCGACGTGCGCTGGCCGGCGACCTTCGTCGACTTCAGCACGCTGAGCGTGGCGGTCGACGCGCAGATGATCCAGGACGTCGGCGTCGGGGCGTTCTCCGGCAACGCCGTCATCGAGGTGCTCGCCACCTCCGACGGCGAGACGTATGCGAGCGAGCCGATCAGCGTCAGCCTCGAGTTCGCCGAGAAGCTCGAGCCGTCGGTCACCAAGCTCGACGCCGCGGGCGTCATCTTCGTCAACGACGAGCTGCAGATCGCAGGGCAGGGCTTCCTGCTCGGCGGCGATGAAGGCACCACGGTCGCCCACCTCGAGGGCTGCTTCACGCTCGACACCGGCGGCACGTGCACGCCCATCGCGCCGCTCGATCTCGCGACCGAGGCCGTCGAGGAGCTGTCGCGCTCGAAGATGAAGTTCCCGTTCTCGCCGAAGGTCGCCGGGATCAAGCCCGGCACGTTCACCGGCCTCGTCACCATCGTCAACAAGCAGCCGTCGCAGGCTCCGAGCTCCGCGGATGCCGAGAACGTCTCGTACGACCTCGTGACCTCGGAGGTGTTCACCGTCGATCCGCCGGCCGCGAGCCTCGGCCAGTACGTGTTCGTCAAGGGCGGCGGCTTCGTCGGCGGCGAGGCTGGCGCGCTCACCGAGCTCGAGCTGTCCGGCACGTTCACCCGCACGAGCGGCGGCTCGGCGCCGGTGTCGATGACGCTGATCCCCGAGTTCGTCGAGGGTCGCCTGGTTCGCTACGTGGTCAACACCGACGATGCCCTCGGTCAGGCGCTCGACCTTCGGCAGGACACCGGCCAGTTCAGCGGCACGATCACGCCGGTGATCACGTACGGCCCCGACACCGTGCGCGGCGTCTCCAAGCCGGCGAGCTTCGGGCTCGCACCGGTCAAGCAGGTCGTCTACCTACAGTACCAACCGTCGTACGTCGAAGGCCTGCGCGACTTCGGCCTCCGCGCCGTCGATCGCAAGATCCGCGACCGCATCCTCGAGGTCTGCAAGCGCACCTATCAGGGCGTCAACATCGAGTTCCGCGAGGAGCCGCCCACCGACTTCGCGCTGTTCGAGAACGTCGAGCTGGTCGGCGTCGATCCGAACGGCACCGGGCTGTTCGGCTACGACAACTCGCCCGGCAAGGACAACGGCAACCTCCGGCTCTACGATCGGCTCGGCGGCGTCAACGCGCTGACCCAGCAGGATGGCTACGCCGGCTACGGCGGCGTGTTCATCCGCTCGCTGATGGGCTTCTCGCAGCACCCGGGCAGCTTCGCGACGGCCGTCCCCGGCGCGGATCCGCTGTTCGATCAGATCTTCGATAGCTTCCGCTCCGACATCGGCACCCCGGTGACCAGCGCGGATCTGTCCGGTGGCGTCGCCGTCCTCGCCGACGCTGGCGGTTGCCCGGGCAACGATCGCAAGAGCAAGGTCGAGTGCGCGGTGTTCGTGCTCGGCAACCTGATCGGCGGCACGCTCTCGCACGAGATCGGGCACTCGCTCGGCCTCGCGAACCCGTACATGGATGGCTTCCACAACGCGGGCGATGCGCCGGCTCGCCTGATGGACGCCGGCGGTGATCGCCCGTTCCTCGAGCGCGCGGAGCTCGAGGGCACCGCGCCCGGCGTGTTCTGCGACGACGAGTACGCGTACCTCCGGCAGATCCTCCCGAAGGACGAGCCCGAGCCGAGCGTCCAGCGCCCGGGCTGTTTCTGATCACTTCTTCGACTTGCGGAGTTGTTCTAGCTTCGCCTTCGCATCGTCGATCTGCTGCTGCTGCGTGGTCTCCCGGTCGACCTCGGCCTGATCGCGCCGCAGACTCCGCTCGGCGTCGTCGAGGTCCGTCGCCACGCCCTTGAACAACACCTCGTCGATCTCGACCTCCGTCGACAGCGCCGTGGTCTCCTGCGTGGGCGGCAGCGCCCGAAGACGTCTCGTGAACGCCTCGAGCTTCGTCTTCAGGGGAGCGACCTGCGTCACCAACGTCACGTACGACTGCCGGGCGACGTCTCGTTCGGTGTCGCTCTTCGTGACCTTGACGCCGGCAGCGAGCGCGGAGGCCGCGTCGATCAGGGTCCTGAGCTCCTTGTGGAGCGGGGCGTACTCCGCCGTGACGGTCTGCGCCTGGACGGCCGGCGCCGGCTCGGTCGCGGGGACGGCCGGTTCGGGTGCTCGCTCGCTACCACAACCCAACGTGACCAGAAGCAGGAGCGCACGCATCGCGCGCCGAGCTTACTCCCACGGATCGCCGACGAGCAGGCGCTCGACCAGCTCTTCGGCGACGGTGCTGACGCAGGCCTGACGCGACAGCGCGATGTCGCGCGGACCGCGCGTGGTGTCGACGGCGGCCGAGCCCGACAGCAAGCTGATCGGCTGATTGTCACGCCCCTCCGGCGCGCTGCGTACCCACAGCTTGAGCTCGCAGTACACGCGCGTGGTGTTGCCGTCGTGCTGGACCTTCATCTCGTCGACCGTGCCGTCGACGTAGAAGCCGCCCGACGGTGCATCGGTCAGCTCGATCCGCCACGGCGAGCTCCTGGTCAGCTCGGTGCGCACGGTGTCGCGCATGATCTCGCGGTAGCTGCCGGCCTCGAGCATCGGCCCGACGGAGAGCACGCGGCGGTCATCGGCCGTGGCGTGCTTCTTCTTGCAGGCGCCTTGCTTCCAGACTGCCGGTTGCGCGTCGGCGTGAGGGTCGCCCGCACACAACGTGGCGAGCGAGAAGGCGGAGGCCGCGATCGCGACCCCACACAGCCAGTACGCGGAACCACCGGAGACGCGGTCGGCGAGGAACGGGCCCATGCTCCTACGATATCAGCGCAGCCCGGCATATGCTGCGCGAATGGCACGTCGCAAGGCCACGCCGGCCGGGGAGTCCAAAAAACCCTTGCCTCCGGCCGCCTCGGCGGCGCGCGCGATCGCGCCTGCGGGGCGGATGCGGGGTCGGGTGGGGGTAGGTGCTGGTGTCGTCCTGTTGATCGGCGGGATCGCGCTCGCGACGGTCGGCGACGGCGAGGACCTGGCGTTGTGGCGGTTCTTCGCGGTGCAACTCCTCGGAATCCTCGGCGCCCTGGCGATCGCGACGGGCGGGTACTACCTCGATCCACGTCCCGCCCAGCCGGCCTCGACCGACTCGCGGCGGTGGATCTACGGCGTCCTCGCGGCGCTGTTCGCGGTGGTCTACGGCCTGCTGATGTGGAAGGTCATCCCCAACCGGCTGCCGTCGGCGATGCTCCATCTCGCCACCGTGCCGGTGTTCACGCTGGTGATGGCGATCGGGACGTTGCTGGGCGGGCGCGCGGGCTGGTGGATCGCGGTGACCGGCGGATCGCTCGTGTTGCTGTCCACGATCGTACTGATCGCGCGGATCCTCGCCTCGGCCGCGTTCCTCGCGGGGGTCTACGGCGCGTTCGGCAAGGCGGCGTCGACGTTCGCGCTGGTCTCGGTCGCGTTGATCGTCGAGCTGGTCGGCATCCTTCCGATCTGCCAGGTGAAGTTCCTGATGTCGCGCCCCGGGCGTCGCACGTACGGCGTATGACCAGACGCACGCTGCTGGTGCTCGTGTGGACGCTGCCGAGCGCGCTGTTTCTCTCGGTCACGTGCATCACATTCCGCGCGTATCGGATCCCGCCGCCGGATCGGGTCGACGAGCCGACGCGCGGCGCGATCATCGACACGCTGCGTGCGGGGCTCGAGAAGCGGCCGTCGACGGCGGCGCCGATCAGCGGCACCGTGCTCGGCCCGGTCGTCGTCACGCTGTGGGCGGGCGGGCGATCGGTGGCCACGGTGACGGATGACTCGACGGATCTCGCGACCGCCACCAAGGCGCTCGCCGACAAGCTCGGCAAGCATCCACAGCTCCAGGCGATCGACGCACCGACCCGCACGAAGGCGCGGATCCAGGTCGACATCGTGACCGGCACCGGTCCGCTCGGCGGCGATCACTGGTTGTTTGACGAGCTCGCGGTACCGGGCATCGCCGACATGCTCGCGATCAACCCCGGCGTCGAGGGCATCGGCGCCCGGCTCGACGACAAGACCACGGTGCTGCTGCCGCACGAGCTGGTGAGCATGAAGCTGCTCGCGGCGAAGAAGCCGTCGCAGGCGCTGGCCGACTTCGCGATGGGCGTCGACCTCAACAAGATCCGCACGCTGATCGCGATCCGCGCGAACCGGCAGACCGGCGTGACCAGCGAGGCGTTGTTCCGGTTTCGCACCGACACGTTCGTCGAGCGCAACGCCGAGCAACGCCAGTTCGGTCCCTTGCAGATCTATCGCGGCATCCCCGAGGCCCCGAAGCTGAATGCCGCGAGCCTCCGCGCGGCCGCGCTCGACGGGGGCAGGTACCTGATCAACCACCTCGCGCCGAACGGTCGCTACATCTACGAGCACGATGTCGGCACCGGCGTGCAGACCGATCCGAAGGGGCCGTCGTACTCGATGCCGCGCCACGCCGGCACGACCTACTTTCTTGCCGAGCTCTACCGGATCACGAAGGAGGACTGGCTGCGCGAGCCGATCGAGCGCGCGTTCGCGCACCTCGCGGAGCTGATGGGTAACAAGAAGTGTGCGTCGAAGCTGCCGAGCGGCGTCGAGATCGACTGCGTGATGGACCGCACCGACAAGATCGCGACGCTCGGCTCGACGGCGCTGTCGGTGGTCGCGCTCGCCGAGTATCAGCGCGCCACCGGCGACAAGCGCTACCTCCCGACGGCCACCAAGCTCGCGGAGTTCATCCTGTGGATGCAGCGCGACGACGGGTCGTTTCGGCACCGCTACGATCCGGTGAAGAAGCAGGCCGACAACGAGGCGCAGGATCTCTACTACTCCGGCGAGGCCGCGCTCGCGCTCGCCCGCATGTACACGGTCACCGGCGACGCGCGCTACGCGAAGGGCGCGGAGGCCGCGCTCGACTGGCTCGTCGGTTGGTACGACTTCTTCATGTCGGGGTTCTTCTACGGCGAGGAGCACTGGACGTGCATCGCGTCGGAGGCGTCGTTCGCGTTCGCGAAGAACCCGGCGTATCGCGACTTCTGCCACGGCTACGGCGCGTTCCTGCGGCAGCAGCAACCCGAGGTCGGCGAGCACCCGGACGAGGACGACCTCGCGGGCGCCTACAACTTCACGCCGTTCCTGATGCCGAACAACACCCCGGCGGGCTCGCGCACCGAGGCGATGATCTCGGCCTACCTGCTCGGGCGCCACCACGGCACGCCGGACCCCGAGGTCCACGACCAGATCCGGGCGGCGCTCCAGTACGTCCTCGGGCAGCAGCTGCGGCCGGACACCGACTTCAACGTCGTCGGTCCGGGCTACGGAGGCATCCCCGGCTCGCCGATCGACCGCAACGTGCGGATCGACTTCGTGCAACACGTCTGCTCGGCCTTCATCCGGGCGTCGGAGTTCATCGATAGCCCCGACTAGTCGCGGCGCGGGCGTGGTCAGCCGTGCGGAGAGTGAATCGATCAGCCAGATTGATCTCGACCCGTCTGCTATGATGCGGACCGGTGTCTGAAGACAAGCGGACGAAGATCGGGACGGGTACGGTCAAGGCGGTAGCTGCTCCTTCACCCACGCCGGCGCCGATGGCGTCGAACGCCACCGAGTTCATGGATCCCACAGCGCCGGCTCCCACGCCGGCACCGCTTGCGACGCCGGCCCCCGCCACGCACCAGACCTCGTACCTGCCGCCCGCCGCGCCGCAGACCGATCCGCTGATCGGCCAGATGCTCACCGGTCGCTACCTGATCCGCAAGAAGCTGGGCGAGGGCGGCATGGGCGCGGTCTACCTCGCATCGCACCAGCTGCTCGAGAAGGACGTCGCGCTCAAGATCCTGCACAACGAGTTCGCGCGGAAGCCGGATCTCGTCGAGCGGTTCATCCAGGAAGCCAAGGCCGCGTCGCGGATCCGCCACGAGAACGTGATCGACATCAGCGACTTCGGCACCACGCCCGAGGGGCTGGTGTTCTTCGCGATGGAGCTGCTCAACGGCCACGACCTCCACGAGGAGATCGCGCGGGCGCGGCTCGCCGGCCAGCTGCTGCCGTTCTCGCGCACCAAGAGGATCTTCCTCCAGATCTGCAGCGCGCTGTCCGCGGCGCACTCGCGCGGCATCGTCCACCGCGATCTCAAGCCCGAGAACATCTACCTGATCGATTTTCTCGGCGAGGGCGACTTCGTCAAGCTGCTCGACTTCGGCATCGCGAAGCTGACCGAGGTCAACGAAGAGGGTCGCAAGCTGACCAAGACCGGCATGTTGTTCGGCACGCCCGAGTACATGTCGCCCGAGCAGGCGCGCGGCGAGCACGTCGATCACCGCGTCGACGTCTACGCGATGGGCTGCATCCTGTTCCAGCTCGTCACCGGACGCGTGCCGTTCGAGGCCGAGAACTTCATGGGCGTGCTGTCGATGCACCTCACCGAGCCGCCACCGGAGATCCCCGGAGTCGTGTTCGAGCGGATCGGCGCCCCACCCGAGCTCGCCTTCGTGATCGATCGCGCGCTCCACAAGAACCGCGATCAGCGCTACCAGACGATCGACGAGCTCGCGAATGCGGTGCGCGAGGTCTGCGGCGATCCGCTCGTCGATCCGGCGAGCCGCAACACGGCCAGCCAGACCGCGGTGCGCGCGGCGAGCGTACCCGCGCCCGAGCACACCACGCAGGCGCGCGTGACGCCGGCACCGGTGGCACCCGGAACCAACCCGCCCGACACGCGGCAGCGCACGAAGTGGACCGGCAGCCTGCAGGTGCCGACGGAAGAGGTCACCGCACCGCCCCGGAAGTCGAAGCTGCCGATGATCATCGGCGGGCTGCTGGTCGCCGGTGCGGCTGCCGCGGCGGTGTTCTTCGCGACCCGCGGGCCGACGAAGAACGATCCGGGCACCAACGTGCCGAGCGCGAGCACGCCGTCGGGCTCGCAGGTCGCGATCACCACGCCGCCGCCCGATGCCGCCACCGTCGCGCCGCCGCCGGCCACGCTGCCGGATCAAGCCGAGATCACGCTCGACACCGATCCGTCGGGCGCCGAGATCATCGACGTGCTCACCAACAAGTCGCGCGGCACCACGCCGGACACCTTCAAGGTCACTGGCTCCAACAGCCCGCGGCAGTTCGAGCTCAAGAAGAAGGGCTACAAGTCGATCGTCATCGAGCTGGTCCCCAACAAGGAGAAGCTGACGCCGTTCAAGGAGAAGCTCGAGAAGGGCATCGGATCGATCGTGCGCAGCGGCTCGGGATCGCCGGGGCCGGGCTCGAGCAAGCCGGTCCCCGGGGTCGGCACCGGCTCGGCCGTCGCGACCAAACCTCCCGATCCCACGCCCGGCAGTGGCTCCGCCACGGTGAAGCCGCCGGTGATTCCGGATCCACCGGATTGCGACGAGCCGGGCGCGTGCATCAAGACCAACCTCGTCAAGAAGTGCGCGGCGAAGACCGATTGCCCGACCGGCCTGGATTGCATCGATGGCACCTGCAAGTGACGTCGCGCCGCCGGTGACCGGTGGGCGTGCGCGTGTCGGCGACATCGAGCTCGCCTACGATCTGTTCGGCACGACCGGCAAGCCGCTGGTGTTGATCATGGGCATCGGCGCCCAGCGGATGATGTGGGGCGACGAGCTGTGCGCGCAGTTCGTCGCGGCCGGCTTCAAGGTCGCGCGCTTCGATCATCGCGACATCGGCGAGTCGTCCAGGCTCGAACACGCCGGCGTGCCGCGCCCGGGCAAGGCGCTGCTGCGGCGGATGTTGAACCTCAAGGTCGACGCGCCGTACACGCTCTCCGATATGGCCTCCGATGTCGCGGGTCTGATCGAGCACCTGGGCTGGGGCTCCGCGCACATCGTCGGCACGTCGCTCGGCGGCATGGTCGCGCAGCACCTCGCGATCGAACATCCCGCGCGCGTTCGCTCGCTGACCTCGATCATGTCGACGCCCGGTGGCCGCCGGTATCTGCCGCAGCCCAAGGCGTTCGGCGCGCTGTTCCGCAAGCCGCCGAAGAGCGCGGCGCAGGCCGGCGAGCACCTGGTCAAGGTGTTCGAGACGATCGGCAGCAAGGCGTGGCCGCGCGACAAGGATCGCGAGCGGATCCGCGCCGCCGGCGAGCTGTCGTACACGCGCGGCATGAACCCGCGGGGCTTCCTCCGGCACTTCGGGGCGGTGCTGGCGGCCTACGATCGGCGTCCGAAGCTGCGCGAGGTCACGGTCCCGACGCTGATCGTCCACGGCACCGCCGATCCGATGTTCCCCCTGTCGGCGGGACGCGCGATGACGAAGTTGATGCCGAACGCGACATGGTTGCCGATCGCCGGCATGGGGCACGACTTACCGATTCCGCTGTGGCCGACGCTGGTCCGCGCTGTCGCGCGACTTGCGGAGCGTGCCGATGCGCGTGCTACGGTCTGACGCGAGCACGAGTGTTGGAACGGTAGACAACGAGGCCTTAAAAGCCTCTGCCCGTCATGGGCGTGCGGGTTCGAGTCCCGCCTCGTGCACGAACGCTTTCGCCCGCGACGGCGATTGTCTGGCTTATCTCCGTTCTCGTGATCGAGCTCGACAGGGATGCGGCCACCAGGTGCCGCCACGGCCGCACGGAGCTGCTCGTCGGTTCACGGCCGCGTTCGATGGCGATCTGCATTGGCAGATCTCGACGACGAGACTGCAAACACACGCTAGTCGTTCGGAGTGAGCCCCTTGGCATGGCGACACGCGTTCCACGCACGCGTGTTGCCGATGTAGCTCGGATACTTCGACGTCTCGCACGGCAGCTCGCGCACGTCGATCTCGTGCATGCGTGCACGGCCGCCACCGAGGTAGTCGTGTGCGCGATCGACGGGCGGGTCGAGGTGACGATCGAAACCGCGGGGCGGGGTGCCGAGGTACGCCCAGCAGCTTCGATCGCCGTGACCGAGGTAGCTCGGAGAGAGGTGCCGCTCGCAGACGCGGCCCGCGAGGAAGGGATCGACGACGACCACGGTGCCGGCTTCGTCCTTGCTCGTCGCCTCGCGACGCTCGAACTGGTTCCAGATCAGGAGGGTGAGGACACAGACAAACGCAGATCGCATGGATGGCCTTGCTGCTCGACGGAGCGGTTAGCCGGCACCGAGCGTTACAACCCGAGCGATCGGGCAGTCATTCCTTCAGCCAACGATCCGCGCGAACCATTCGCGCGATCAGGCGCTGACCCTCCGCGCGGGACCCGACTCTGCGCGTCTCGTCCGGACCTCGAAGCGCGCACCCAGGCACCAGATCCCGCAGATGTCGTGGGTCGCGGCGTCGTCGAGCTCGACGACGGCGAGGGCCGGCTGCCGCGGCGGCAGACCCACCCTCGTGCGGGGCGGGAGGAGGTTCTGATGCGAGGCGTGACCACCGGCGTGCGCCCGCCGGTTCGTGCCGTCGAGCAACGTCAGCAGGTAGTGCTGGGCCCAGCACCCGTGCCCTCGTCGTAACGCTGGAGGACGTCCGCGAGGACGAACCGGGACTCGACGACCGTCGGGGGGCTGGGCGCCACGGTCTCGCAGGCGACGAAGGTCCAACGTGCAAGCCGCATCCGGCGCAGCCTGCCTCGGCAAGTTCGGTGCGCTGGTAAGGCTTGTGTATGATTCGTCGATGTCGGAGGCGACGGCCGAGCTCGTATACCGCTGCACGATCTGTCACGCGGTGTACACGGCCGGCGAGCGGTTCTGTCCGCTCGATGCCGGGCCGATCAAGCCGGAGGACCAGCACTCCGATCCGAGGATCGGCAAGACGATCGACGGCCGCTACTTCATCCGCCGCCTGATCGGGCGCGGCGGCATGGGCGCGGTCTACGAAGCCGATCACGTCGGCCTCGACAAGCGCGTGGCCGTGAAGTTCCTGTCGATCAACAAGACCGATCGCGATGCGCTCGCACGATTTCGGCGCGAGGCGAAGATCGCCAGCCGGATCGTTCACGAGCACGTCGTGCAGATCTACGACGTCGGCACCGCGGACGCCGACACCGACTTCATCGTGATGGAGTACCTCGAGGGCAGGGACCTCGCGGTCACGCTGCGCGAGCTCGGGCCGCTGAGTGCCGCACGGACCGTGTCGATCATTCGCAAGGTGCTGCGCGGCCTGCGCGCGATCCACCTCGCCGGCATCGTCCATCGCGACATCAAGCCGGCGAACATCCTGATCGCCACGCGCGACGAGGATCGCGACTTCGTGAAGATCATGGACTTCGGCATCAGCAAGCCGATCCACGGCGGCACGATCACCAACACGGGCGCGATCATCGGCACGCCCGAGTACATGGCGCCCGAGCAGCTGCTCGGCGACGACATCGATCCGCGCGCTGACCTCTACGCCGTCGGCATCATGACGTACCGGATGTTGACCGGGAAGTTACCGTTCACGACCGAGACGTTCGATCGCTCGTCGGCGGCCAACCCGTACGTACCGGTGCCGTCGCTGGCGGGCCACAACCCCGGGCTGCCGCGCGAGCTGATCCTTGCGATCGAGAAGGCGACCACAAAGGCGAAGGACGAGCGATTCGCCGACGCGCAGGCGTTCCTCGCCGCGCTCGAGGCGATCCCGACGCCGTCGCATGCGGTGGCGCCCCGCGAGCAGACCGCGCGCACCAAGAGCGAGCGGATGGATGTCCTCGCGGGCGCGGACACCGTGGTCGCCGAGGCAACCCCGGCCCCGGTCGGTCGCGAGAAGCCGACGGTGACCGACGAGGCGGTGGCGAGGACGGAGGCCGGCTGGTCGCCACCCACGGCACCCCCGCGTGCGACCGGTCCGCAGCCCGCGTACGTCGCGAACACGGTGCAGGAACAGGCACCGAGATCACGCCTCGCGCTATGGCTCGCGCTGGCGGCGATCCTTATCGGCGGCGTCGTCACGACGGTCGTGCTGGTGACACGCAAGAGCGAGCCGGTGCCGGTCCAGATCGCGGAGACGCCGGCGCCCGCGCCGACACCCGCGGGTGCGCCACCGAGCGCGCCGCCGTCGAGCAAGGACAAGGTCGCCGCGGCCCTGCAGCGGGCGCGCGAGGCCGATGGCAAGGGGGAGCTCGACGACGCGCTGGCCGCGTACCAGGCCGCGTACACGATCGATCCGAGCCCGGAGACCACGTACGCGATCGCCGAGCTTCACGAGCGGCTCGGCCACAAGGACGACGCCGTGCGGTTCTACGAGCGCTACTTGATGGCCGCGAAGGACGCCCCCAATCGCGACACCGTGACCAAGAAGCTCGCGGCGCTGCAGTCGACCGCGAAGCCGGTCACGATCGCGCGCACCACGGCGGCCGCGATCCCCAACCGCGATGCCGGGCTGCGCCCGTGTCACTGCATCCCGCAGGATCGCCGCGACACCGTGTCGATGTGCGCGAAGAAGGGGCCGTCGATGTGTCACTGCAAGACCGATCGCGGCACGTCGCTGTGTCCGACGCAGGTCACCCAGTGCCCCGACTGCCCCGACGGCACCAAGGACTGCCAACCGAAGGCCTGCCAGGCGACCGGGTTCCAGTGCGCCGATCCGACGTTCGACAAGCAGCGCAGGCCCGGCAAGCACGGCGAGGCATGTACGGGCTACGAGACCTACAGCATCGGGCCGCAGCTCACCGGCGCGCTCGACTGCGATCACTGCGATGACGTGCCCGAGCCGCGTCAATTCAAGGGGCACGAGGGCGACGAGTGCGTCGGCTACTACCGGTCCACGGGCGAGAAGCTCAAGGGCTGGCTGATCTGCTACTGACGGGGAGTGCGCTGTCCGGATCTCGGACGCTACGCCGTCGTGGGTGGCAGCTGCTGTCATGCAAGCTCGTGCACATGCCCGCACCGGGGGTGCGGGCACCGCACGCAAGTGCAAGGACTGGCTGATCTGCTACTGACGGGGTGGGGTGCGCTGTCCGGATCTCGGACGCTGCGCCGTCGTGGGTGGCAGCTGCCGTCGTGCACGCTCGTGCACATGCCCGCACCGGGGGTGCGGGCACCGCATGCAAGTGCGGATTGTTGCGCAACGCGTGGCGAGCCGATGTCCGCGGGCCAGACAACGAGCCGCTCAGGGGTGGCGTGGATGTCCGCGGGCTGGACAACGAGCCGCTAGGGGTGGCGTGGATGTCCGCGGGCCGGACAGCGAGCCGCTCAAGGGGTGGGATGAACACGGACCACGTGGGCGAGCAGCTCGCCGGCGAGGTA
>Ga0075163_10010283_pt1 | contig 12247 bp, 14 predicted proteins | sample JI1023141ADNA_FD_71478 | JGI IMG/M metagenome (GOLD analysis project Ga0075163, IMG submission 71478) | Wastewater effluent complex algal communities from Wisconsin, to seasonally profile nutrient transformation and Carbon sequestration -... | ecosystem: Engineered > WWTP > Effluent > Algae...
CAGTGCAGTCAATACTTCATATTAATAAAAGCAATAAAAAATCTGCAAGAAAATGAAACGATTTGCCGAAAAGCTGGAAGTTATTTTGGATATGAATAGCTGTAGCTACCTTTATAAGTTCGCATTGCAGCATCCCCAAACTAGTACTCGTTTGCAACGAGTACTAAAACGAGCCATGTACCCCAACATTCTCTAAAAAATCAACAAAAAATCTTTGCTCATTTCCCAAAAAATTATACTTTAGCCTAAGCAATATTATAACCTAGTAATTGTATAGAATAATATTAGCTAACAAACGCAAACTATATATTCAAGAATGGAACATCCCAGCACATTAGCACAGCGTATATATACAAGATGGTCTCATTTCTACATATTAGCGTACTGTAAACGTACAAGAATGCAACATTCCTACACAGTTACACTGTGTAAATATGCAAGAATGACACATTTTAGTACATTTACTTACTGTAAATGTACAAGAATGCTATAAACTTGCCATTTTGACATTTGCGCAAGAGAAGAGAGGGGTCTTAGATTATATAAAGTACTTCTTTTTGACCAAGTCTATTATATTTTTTAACTATTAAAACCTTACAATCATGGCTAACAAAAAAGTTATGCTCGATGCTTCTACAACAGCTACCCCTTCTACCGCTATCAAAAGAAATACAAGAAATATCCCCAATACTGATGCCGATTTTTTAACCCTTGCCAAAGCAGTAGGTGCAAAATGGAAAGCTACTCCCACCATTAAATTATTGTGGATGGATGAACCTACCTATAAAGTTTTAGTAGATAGTTATGCTACACATTTAGACAACAGATTATCCGTAGGTAGCAATCGTTCCTCACAAACACAAACCTTAGCTAACATCAATAAACAAATAGATACAGCAGTAGAGGGCGTAAAAACATACATTCTTAAAAAATTTAAAAAAGCCAATACAACTGCACAATTTTCACGCTATGGTATTATAAAACAAAGTGGCAGTTATCGCCTGCCTAAAGACAACGATAAAAGGTTGATTGCTTTACCATTAATGGCTGGCGCTATTGTTGCAGATGGTTTTGGAGCTGAAGAATTTGGCACTTCTTTTTGGAAAACTATTACCGCCAGTTTTACTACAGCACTTAATAACACTATAGATACTACTAAAAACATTAGCAATAAAGTAGCTGTAAAAACTACAGATAGAGAAAAAATTCATAAAATATTAATAGCCATTAGACATATTATTTATGGTAATTATCCAGATACCAGCAATCAGGTTTTAAGAGAATGGGGATTTATTAAACAGAACTTTTAAAGAATGAATACAATGCGTAAATTCCATATTAGACCTCCTGCGTAAGTCATTAAAATTTGCTTACCACATGCATGTTGTATAAGCGAACCCTCTGCGTTTTCTTTGTGTACTCAGCGGTTCTTGTAGTAAATGCTGACAAACCACAGAGAGCACAAAGAGCGCAAAGAAAACGCAAAGCAAATTCGATCATCATGTTTATATTGCATTCTTGACTTACGCAGAAGTTATATTATCTCCTTAACTATTTTTTTATGCTTGACTTTTATCTTACAGAAGATACTATTGCAATTGCAATACCAGATCATGGAATGCTCCATAGCAGTTTTACGTGAATTTTTTGGACTAAAATACAAATACTATTGGTATTAAATAATGCAAGTTGCTAGTTTAATTAAATTTAAAAAATATGTCTTCTATACTTTTTAGCATAAAAAAGAACATAGCTTATATAACATTTAATCGTCCAGACAAACTCAATGCATTTAACCGAGCAATGGCTTTACAACTGCAACATTATTTGGAGGAGTGTGAACGTTTGCCAGAAGTAAGATGTGTATACCTTACTGGTAATGGAAAAGCATTTACTGCTGGGCAGGATTTAGAAGAAATAATAGATACTAATGCTCCAGGAATGGATGTTATTTTAAAAGAGCATTATAACCCCATTGTAACTAAAATTAGATTATTGAACAAACCTGTTGTAGCAGCAGTTAATGGCGTAGCAGCAGGCGCAGGTGCTAATATAGCCTTATGTTGTGATGTGGTGGTAGCCAAAAAATCAGCTTCTTTTATACAAGCTTTTTCTAAAATAGGGTTAGTGCCAGATAGTGGAGGAACCTACTTTTTACCTAGGTTGATAGGCTGGCAAAAGGCATCTGCATTAGCAATGTTAGGCGATAAAGTAAGTGCAACAGAAGCAGAAAATATGGGCATGCTCTACAAGGTATTTGAAGATGCTGATTTTGCTACGGCTTCCTATCAAATAGCATCAACATTAGCCCAAATGCCTACTAAAGGATTAGCATTTACTAAACAGCTATTAAATATTTCTTCTACACAAACTTTAGAAGAACAACTTAAGCAAGAAGATATATTTCAACAAAAAGCTGCCCAAACAGCTGATCATGCTGAAGGCATAAAAGCTTTTTTAGAAAAAAGGAATCCTATATTTAAAGGCGAATAACAATGTAGTAAAGTGTTTTGTTGTTTCGATCATAAGAATCAGTGCTAAATTTCAATTTCAGAAATTTCTCCTTCCACAATTAAACGGCCGGCTGTTTTACTTTTTATTTCTTCCACACTTACCCCTGGTGCACGTTCTAGCAGTTTAAACCCTTGAGGTGTAATGTCCATAACTGCTAAATCAGTAACCACTTTTTTTACACAACCAACACCTGTTAAGGGTAAGGTGCATGCAGGTAATAATTTAGATTCACCTTTTGGGTTGGTATGCATCATGGCTACAATAATATTTTTTGCACTGGCTACCAAGTCCATAGCACCACCCATGCCTTTTACCATTTTACCTGGAATTTTCCAATTGGCAATATCACCCTGATCACTTACTTCCATAGCACCTAATACGGTAAGGTTTATTTTGCCAGCTCTTATCATACCAAAACTTTCTGCGCTATCAAAAAAAGCAGCACCTTTAATTACCGTTACAGTTTCCTTTCCTGCATTAATTAAATCCGCATCTACCTCGGCTTCAGTAGGATATGGCCCCATACCTAATATGCCATTTTCACTTTGAAAAAATACTTCTATGTTTTTTGGAATGTAATTAGCAACTAGTGTTGGAATGCCAATACCCAAATTTACATACATACCATCTTTAAGTTCTTGCGCAATGCGTTTAGCTATGCCGTATTTATCAAGTGCCATAGTTTAAATAATTTATAAAATGATAACAAAGAACAAGAAATATTGAATTTAGAATAAAAGAATTTATGCGAATCAAGGGTTCAGGCTCAGCATGGGTGGCGAGTGGGGACACTCGCCACGGCAGGCTGCCGTGGGCAGTGTCCCCACTGCCCATTTGCATTTGAACCCTTGATGCGCATAATTTTATATTTCTCATTATTCTTCCTTTCTTGTTCAATATTCATTTCCCTGCATTCATGTATTTCAATAATCGTATTTCTTTTTCATTCAACATACGCCAAGTTCCACGAGGGGTATTTTTTTTAGTAAGTCCTGCAAACATAACTCTGTCAAGGCTTTTAACTTCATACTTTAAGTGTTCAAATATACGGCGAACAATGCGATTTCTTCCACTATGTATTTCTACACCTACTTGTTTTTTATCTGTTGGCTCAGGATAACCAATAGCATCAACATTAGCTATTCCATCTTCTAATGGAATACCTTTTGTAATAGCAACAATATCTGCCTTAGTTAATGGTTTATCCAATTCTACATGATATATTTTTTTTACACCATGTTTAGGATGGGTAAGTTTTTGCGCCAACTCACCATCATTGGTTAATAACAACACGCCAGTAGTATTTCTATCTAAACGACCCACAGGATATACTCTTTCTGGGGAAGCATTTTTTACAAGCTGTATAACCGTTTTACGGTTTTGCGGATCATCTGTTGTGGTAATATAATCTTTAGGTTTATTCAGCAAAATATATACTAAGTTTTTAGCTAAAAACACTTTTTGGCCATTTACTTTTATAACATCTGTGGTGGCTTGTACTTTAAAACCTGGCTCTAGTATTATTTTCCCATTCACTTCAACTTTTCCTTCTTTTACTAATAAAGCTGCTTCTCTGCGACCCGCAATACCACAATGTGCTACATACTTGTTAAGCGGCATAGCTGTGGTTGGTACTTTTTTAATAGTAGGCGCCACTTCTTTTGGCTTTGTGTATTTAGATTTATGTGTTGATGGATTGTTAGCGTATTGTGCAGCTCTACGCTTTTCCTTTTCTTCATTCAATTCTTTTTTTATAGCACGCTTTTGTTGACGATACGCTTCTTTTTTTGCAGAACCTTTTTTGGTATGCTGAAATTTATCAAACGCCTTACTCATATTTCTTAATTTATTTTAAATAGAATAACACAGAGGTCTTTTTCCTTACTTTAGCAATATTATTAATAATAACTGCTTTACTTATTACTATGATTTGCGTTACTAAAAAAGTTGCTATGTTTCTTGTGGGCTGCATGTTTTTTGCAGCTGCTTTTGCCCAATCTACAGGAAAAATAATTGAACAACAAAGCGTTAAAAGTACTATACTTTCTAAAGATGTGAAATATAGCATTTATCTTCCACCAAACTATGAAAGCTCAACACAAACCTATCCTGTCATCTATCTTTTGCATGGATATGGTGGAGATAACAATTCCTGGATAAAAAGAGGTAATATCAATGAATACACAGATAAAGCTATTGCTAATAATACTATACCTGCTGTAATTATTGTAATGCCTAATGGAGATTCAAGCTGGTATATCAATTCCAACGATAGCAAAGTAAAGTATGAAGATTTTTTTATCAATGAATTTATTCCTGCTATTGAAAAAACCTATCGAGCAAAAGCAGAAAAAAAATATAGAGCTATTGCCGGACTTTCCATGGGTGGTTATGGTGCATTGTTATATACTTTAAAGCATCCTAATATATTTAGTGCTGTAGCGGCTTTAAGCGCTGCTATTGTTAGTGATAATGATTATATGAACATGCCTGTGTTACAATGGAATCATTTTTTTAATAAAATATATGGACTGGAATTAAAAGGTAAAGAGAGGTTAAATGAAACTTGGAATACAAACTCCATATTAAAAATAGTAGAAAATAAAACTACAGAGGAATTAAAAACTGTACAATATTGGATTGATTGTGGTGATGATGATTTTCTTACTAAAGGAAATTGCTTATTGCACATAGCTTTAACAGATAAAAAAGTTCCACATGAGTATCGAGTGCGAGATGGCGACCATAACTGGAATTACTGGAAGAGCGGCATTACAGACGCTTTACAATTTATAACAACTCATTTTAAAATGTAATAACCTGAGTTCGACGTCTACTGCGAGGTACGAAGCAGTCTGATGTGGCATTATAGGTTCGTTATGATTTGTAGTGCAGATTGCTTCGCCCCACATTGTATATTTTAGTTTGCAAAACTTGAGGTGGGGCTCGCAAAAGACGCTCTATTTCTAAACTATTTACACATAAGCAATAATTTTAATATCGAACTTAGGTTAATAGAGTGAATCCCAAATTGTCGCTGGCTATTGTCCACACCGCACACTAGGTATAAGCTCAGCAAAAATTTGAAATGCACTCATGCAATACTATCTTTAAAGACTTAGCAATAAAGACTTTTAACAACAATAATTTATATGAAAATTTTTTGTGTGGGCAGAAATTATGCAGATCATGCTAAAGAATTAGGTAACGATGTTGATTTAAAAGAACCAATTATTTTTTTAAAACCTAAATCAGCTTTGTTGGGAAAAAATGTTCCTTTTCATTATCCTTCTTTTACTAATGAATTGCATTATGAGTGCGAAATTGTATTGCGTATTTGTAAAAATGGAAGATATATTCAAGAAACAGACGCTTATAAATATTATGATGCCCTATCTACTGGAATTGATTTTACAGCAAGAGATTTACAAAAACAACTTAAAGCCAAAGGCCTACCTTGGGAAAAATCTAAAGCATTTGATGACTCTGCTGCAATAGGTAAATGGCTAGCATTTTCGCCCAATAAAAAACTGCAGAATCCATTTCAATTCTCACTCAAAAAAAATAATAAAATAGTACAACAAGGCAATACTGCCGATATGATATTTTCCTTTGATAAAATTATTGCTAATATATCTATTTATTTTTCTGTAAATATTGGAGATATTATATTTACTGGAACCCCAGCAGGTGTAGGCGAATGCCTTGTGGGCGATGTGCTAGAAGCATTTATAGAACAAGAAAAAATGCTGGGAATAACTATTAAATGACGAATGTGCCAATGTGCGGATGTGCCATATAAAATAATTTGCACATCCGCACATTGGCACATTCTCTCATTTTAATTTACACATTTTCTAATTAAAAAAATGAATACAGCAACAGCCTTAAAAGCTTATCAACTCATGTGTACAGCCAAAGCTATGGCCAATATATATGAAGAAAATAAAACCATTATCAAATATGTTCACTCCACTTCCCGAGGACATGAAGCCATACAACTAGCTGTAGGCTTACAATTAAAAACATACGACAGTGTTAGCCCTTACTATAGAGATGATAGTTTATTATTAGCCTTAGGATTTACTCCTTATGAATTGATGTTACAACTATTAGCTAAAGCAGATGATTCATTTAGTGGTGGTCGTTCTTATTATTGTCACCCCAGCTATAAGCAACCAGATAAACCGCTGATTATCCATCAAAGTAGTGCAACAGGCATGCAAGCCATACCCACAACAGGTTTAGCACAAGCATTACAATATTTTGAGCAAACAGGTCTGCTTAATGAAAAACTTGCACATAGACATTATACAAGCGATAAGCCAAAACCCATTGTAGTATGCTCTTTGGGAGATAACAGTATTACCGAAGGGGAAGTAAGTGAAGCCTTTCAATTTGCGGTACTCAAAAAATTACCCATTATATATTTGGTGCAAGACAACCAGTGGGGTATTAGTGTAACTGCATCAGAAGCAAGAGCTATGAGTGCTTGTGAGTATGCAAAAGGTTTTAAAGGTTTGCATACTATAGAAATAGATGGTAGTGATTTTATAGAAAGCCATCGCAATATGCAAAACGTATTTGAACAAGTACGTGTACAGCGAGAACCATTTTTAGTACAAGCCAATGTGCCTTTGCTCGGCCATCACACCAGTGGTGTACGTAAAGAATTTTATAGAACACCGGAAGATTTAGCTAAGCATGAGTTAAATGATCCTATACCAAAATTAGAAAAAGCTTTACAAAAAATAGGTGTTTCTGAAAAACAATTACAACACATTCAACAAGCAGCTGTACAACAAATACAGCAAGATTTTGAAAGAGCTTGTGCAGCCCAAGATCCTGATATAGCAAGCGTTCAAGAGCATATATTTGTTCCTACACCTATTACTGAAGAATGCGGTGAACGTAGTCCTGTAAATAATGAAAAAGTAGTTATGGTAGATGCTGCATTATTTGCTGTAGAAGAAATATTACAACAAAATCCTGATGCTATATTATACGGACAAGATGTAGGACGTAGGCTGGGTGGCGTTTTTAGAGAAGCTGCCACACTAGCACAAAAATTTGGAGATGAACGAGTATTTAATACTGCTATTCAAGAGGCGTATATTATAGGCTCTACAGTTGGTTTATCGGCTATGGGCATGAAACCGATTGTAGAAGTGCAGTTCGCAGATTATATTTATCCAGGATTAAATCAATTGGTAACAGAAATTTCTAAATCATGTTATCTATCGAATGGAAAATTTAATGTACAAACTTTAATTCGCATTCCTGTTGGAGCGTATGGTGGCGGTGGGCCTTACCATAGTGGAAGTATAGAAACTACTCTACTTTCTATAAAAGGTATTAAAGTGGTTTACCCCTCCAATGCAGCTGATATGAATGGATTAATGAAAGCTGCTTTTTACGATCCTAACCCCGTTGTAATGCTTGAGCATAAAGGATTATACTGGAGTAAAGTGCTTGGAACAGAAGAAGCAAAAACCATTTTACCAAGTAAAGATTATATTATACCCTTAGGCAAAGCAAGGCAGGTAATTGCTGCACAATCAACATACATTAACAATGGAGAAAGTTGTGTAATTGTTACATACGGCATGGGTGTGTATTGGGCGCTTGCAGCAGTAAAACAATTTAAAGGGAAAATAGAAATAATAGATTTACGTACTTTATATCCTTTAGATGAAGAAATGATTTTTAGTGCAATAAAAACACACGGAAAATGTTTAATCGTTTGTGAAGAACAACAATGCAATTCTTTTAGCGAAGCTTTAGCAGCAAGAATAATGCAACAATGTTTTCAGTGTTTAGATGCACCGGTGCAAGTATTGGGGGCATTGCCGCTTTCAGCAGTGCCTATACATATTAATTTAGAAAAAGAAATGTTGCCTACAGCAGAAAAAGTTATACAAAAAATACGGCAACTTTTATCTTCTTAAAAATATGTACTTTCGCAAACCTTTTTGGCAAAATAGTTCAGTTGGTTCTTTGTCATTTTATGTGGAATGTAAAAGTCGCATAATTGCATAGCGTCATTGCGAATCCCGCCTGAAGTTGTACAAATTTTAAGTGTATTAAGCGGGATGAAGCAATCTGGTTTACGTATTATCAACATGTCACTATGCATGGTTCAGACTGCTTCATTCCTCGCAGTGACGATTTTTTTTGGCGAGGTAGCTCAGTTGGTAAGAGCGCAGGATTCATAACCCTGAGGCCACGGGTTCAACTCCCGTCCTCGCTACTATTTGTTGAAAATTGAATATTGAGCATTGTGTATTGAACATTATTTTAAGGAGGATTAAGCGTAAATGAATATTCAACCTCGGTTAACCGAGATTTTTTGTGACATTTATTTTATAAAATATGAAACAAAAAATTGCAGAGTTTATAGTTATAATATTAATTTTTTCTTCCTGCCATTCCCCTCACAACAACATTCCAGATGTTTCGCATATTCATATAAACTTACAACTACAGCGTTTTGATCAAGATTTTTTTGCTATAGATACCAATCACATAGATAATTCCATTACATCTCTACAAAAAAAATATCCTAGTTTTTTTAAAGATTTTACCAATAATATTTTAGGTATTGGAACATATAAAAATGATGTGGTACAAAATGCTACTATTAAAAATTTTATACAAAGTTATACTTCTGTAAAAACGGCCGTAGACAAGTCTTTTAAAGACCTACAACTTATTCAAAAAGAAATAGAAGAAAGCTTTAAATACATCAAATATTATTTTCCAAACTATACCTTACCTACAAAACTCATTACGTTCATAGGGCCGGTAGATGCTTATTTTCAAGGATCGTTAGATGAGTATGGAGATGTATTTACTCAAGATGCCATAGCTATTGGCCTACAATTGCATCTAGGCAAGGAGTATAGCTTATATACTTCACAAATAGGACAGGCGCTGTATCCTAGCTATATCAGCAGGCGATTTGAACCTGCTTATATAACTGTAAATAGTATAAAAAATATTATTGATGATATTGATCCAGATAATACCATTGGTAAGCCTTTAATAGATCAAATGGTTGACAAAGGAAAAAGGTTGTACATACTAAATAGGTTGTTACCTGAAACAGCAGATAGTTTAAAGATAGGTTACACACAAACCCAACTAAATGATTGCTATACACATGAATCTATGATATGGAGCCTATTTGTACAAAATGATTTATTGTATACTATAGAACCAAATATCATTAAAAATTATATTGGCAATAGCCCCAACACACAGGCATTAGGAGATGCCTCCCCAGGTAATATTGGATTATTTGTTGGATGGCAAATCGTAAATAAATACATGCAATCCAATAATATTTCTTTAGATTCTTTACTTAAAATGCCCAACCGTACTGTTTTTGAGCAATCGCATTATAAACCGAAATAACAGCCCCATGTTAAGGTTAATGAATATCGAACAAGGAGCAAGGAATAAAGAACAAGGAATGACGAATGCTAAAATGGTTAATTTACTTCATCATTCCTTGTTCATTATTTTTTCTTATTGATGGGAACATGAGATAGTAAGGGTTGTACTTTTATATAACACAGTAGCAGCAATGATTTATACAAATTAAATACGTGCCATTTCATACTCCTATTACTACTTCATCATTCCTTGTTCCTTGTTCATTATTTTTTTCTTAAGCTAGTGTCATTATTCTCAAAGGGGATGGAATAAAATATTTCCTTTTGCCTTTTTAATTTTTACTTTTGAATTACTATGATTATAGATTGTTCAACAGATAAAGAAAATCGTATACAGTCATACATAACATATGCTGTAGCACCACGACCTATATGCTTTGCCAGCACTATTAACAAAGCAGGACAAGTTAATCTTAGTCCATTTAGTTATTTCAATGTAGCATCTGGAATGCCACCTGTATTGATGTTTAGCGTATTACGTAGAGTAAGAGATAATACCACCAAACATACTTTAGAAAATATACTGGAAGTACCTGAAGTAGTTATAAACATTGTAACCTACGATATGGTACAACAAACCAGTTTATCCAGTTGTGAATACCCAAAAAGTATAAATGAATTTGAGAAAGCAGGGTTCACTATGCAAACGGCTGCAAAAGTTAAGCCGCCTATGGTACAAGAAAGTAAAATAAAAATGGAGTGTAGGGTAATAGATATCAAATCATTTGGAGAACATGGCGGAGCAGGACAAGTCATATTTGCAGAAATATTGTGTATGCATATTGATGATGCTATTTTAGATGAACAAGGAATGATTGATCAAACCAAACTGCCTTTGGTGGCTCGTTTAGGTGGAGATTGGTATAACGCTATACAACCAGATAATTTATTTCAGGTTGCTAAACCTAATCGTAATTTAGGCATTGGTGTAGATCATTTACCCCTTAATATTCGCAATAGTTCTATTTTAACGGGTAATAATTTAGGACAATTGGCTAATGTGCAAACTATGCCTACTATCGATCCTACCTTTAACGATGAAAAGCTCAAACATATATTTCAATGCTATACTACCAATCCTATAGAAATGGGAAAAGAAATACAGTGGTATGCAAAAGAATTATTAGATGATAATAAAATAAATGAAGCTTGGCAGGTGTTGTTAGCCAGTTCTAGTATTTAAGTTTGGCAATGTGGTAAAAAATAGTTGTTTTTTTTAGAGACCGTCTAAAAATAGAATTTTGGATTACCAGTAAGACTTTATAGAGTAAAAAAACAGCTCTTTTAAGTTCGAAAACTATCAAAATGACATAAAAAAGTATGTTTTTCTACCCTATACAAAATCTTTGAAATCATTTTTAGACAGTCTCTTAATGTTAAGGTTATTTGTAATGCCTTTATATTATTTTCGGCAGTGTCATAAATTGACTGATTATATTATCTTTACAAAAAATCTATGCTACATACTACTCCGATAATCTGCCCTTATTGTAGCCAAAATGATTTGGCAAAAAATGGTAAAACCAGCAAAGGAGTGCAACGCTGGCAGTGCAATAGATGTAAAAAATACTTTCAGTTAGCTTATAAGTATATAGCTCGAAAACAAGGGATAAAAGAAAAAATAATAGAACAGACACTCAGCAGTAGCGGAGTAAGGGATACTGGTAGAGTTTTAGGAATTAGTAAGGATACCATAACAAGTGTCTTAAAAAAAAACTCAAAAAGCGAACCCTTACTTTCTTACTACCGAAGAAAAAAGCAAAATACAAAACTTGGAAATAGAAATAAAATGCACTAGTGAAATGGATGAATTTTGGAGTTATATGCAAAACAAAACGAATCAAAGATGGACATGTTATGCTATTGATAAAAAATCAGGCTATATATTAGCATGGCATAACGGGAAGCGACGAGATAAAGATTTTTTAGTCTTGTGGGAATTATTAAAACCTTTAAATATTGAAAGATATTATACTGATGACTGGGGTTCTTATTCAAAATATATCCCTTCACACCAACATCAAATAGGCAAAGATGAAACATGGAAAATTGAGAGAAAAAATTTGAACTTTAGAACACATATAAAACGATTAAATAGAAAAACTATTTGTTTTTCCAAAAACGAAACTATTCATGATAATGTAATTGGCTTGTATATAGTCGTCCCTCAAAAAGTAATATGGTTCAGTGCAGTCAATACTTCATATTAATAAAAGCAATAAAAAATCTGCAAGAAAATGAAACGATTTGCCGAAAAGCTGGAAGTTATTTTGGAT
>Ga0075163_10010284_pt1 | contig 12247 bp, 11 predicted proteins | sample JI1023141ADNA_FD_71478 | JGI IMG/M metagenome (GOLD analysis project Ga0075163, IMG submission 71478) | Wastewater effluent complex algal communities from Wisconsin, to seasonally profile nutrient transformation and Carbon sequestration -... | ecosystem: Engineered > WWTP > Effluent > Algae...
ATCCCATGTGCCAATGGAACAGATGCATTGCAGATCGCAATGATGGCATTGAATCTCCAGCCGGGAGATGAAGTGATCACTGCCAATTTCACCTATGTAGCAACAGCAGAAGTTATTGCATTGCTAAAACTGACTCCTGTTTTAGTAGATGTTCTTCCCGGCACTTTTCTTATCGACCCAAAAGCAGTTGAAGCAGCGATCACTCCTAAAACAAAAGCAATCGTCCCGATCCATTTATTTGGACAATGCGCGGATATGGATGCAATGATGGATATTGCTTCTCGTCACAACTTATATGTTATTGAAGATAATGCACAGGCAATTGGTGCTGACTATCATTGGAAATCAGGAAAAGTTCAGAAGGCAGGAACGATAGGTCATATTGGAGCAACATCATTTTTTCCGTCGAAGAACCTTGGATGTTATGGCGATGGTGGAGCAATTTTTACTAATGACGATGCTATCGGAAAAAAAATACGCATGATTGCAAATCACGGTCAGTCTGTTCAGTATTATCATGATGAGATCGGAGTCAATTCAAGACTCGACAGTATTCAAGCTGCAATTCTTCGCATCAAACTTCGTCACTTGGACGAATACGCTGCAGCACGAAGAGCCGTCGCAGATTATTACGACAAAGCTTTTGCAAATCACCCGAACATCACTACTCCTGAGCGAACAAAATTATCGAATCACGTTTTTCATCAGTATACGATGGTATTGAAAAATGCAAGTCGTGACAAACTACGTGAATATCTGGCAACCAAGGAAATTCCGGCAATGATCTATTATCCGGTACCACTTCATCTACAAAAAGCATATCGTGATCCACGATATAAAGAAGGAGATTTTCCGGTAACAGAGCAACTTTGCGCAAGTGTAATTTCGCTACCGATTCATACTGAAATGCAAGAAGAGACGCTATCATACATCACCAAGAATGTATTGGAGTTTTTCAAAAAATAATTTCAGATCAAGTACATTTTTATCATTAATAAATAATCAATTTCTATGAAAATTGCAGTAGTTGGAACAGGCTATGTAGGATTAGTAACGGGCACATGCTTTGCAGAAACTGGGAATCAGGTTACATGTGTCGATATCGATAAATCGAAAGTTGAAAGAATGCAAAAAGGTGAAATCCCTATTTATGAGCCGCATCTTGACCTGCTATTTGAAAGAAATATTAACCAAGGCCGTTTACATTTTACAACCGATCTTAAAAACGGAATTGAAGACGCCAAAGTTATATTTCTTGCACTTCCTACTCCACCGGGAGAAAATGGATCTGCAGATCTGAAATATATTCTTCAGGTTGCTGAACAACTCGGTCATCTGATAAAAAACTACACGATAGTTATAAATAAAAGTACGGTCCCGGTTGGTACAGCGGAAAAGGTTCGTGAAACAATTTCCAAAAATTGTACGGTTGAATTTGATGTGATCTCCAACCCGGAATTTCTTCGTGAAGGCTTTGCTGTCGATGATTTCATGAAACCGGATCGTGTTGTAATAGGAACACAATCTGAACGCGCAAAGAAAGTAATGACAGAATTATATGGTCCTTTTGTCCGTCAAGGAAATCCGGTTTACTTCATGGACGAACGTTCAGCTGAATTGACCAAATATGCAGCCAATGCATTTCTTGCAACCAAGATCACATTCATGAACGAGATTGCAAATCTTTGCGAAAAAGTGGGTGCAAATGTCGATTCAGTAAGAATAGGAATTGGAACAGACGATAGAATCGGAAAGCGTTTTCTGTTCGCCGGTATTGGTTATGGCGGAAGTTGTTTTCCGAAAGATGTTATGGCTTTGCATCATACCGCAGAAGAGCATAATTATCCTTTTTCAATTTTGAAATCTGTTATGGAAGTAAATGAGAAACAAAAAGTTTCTATCATTGAAAAGATCAAAACACATTTCAAAGGTGAATTGAAAGGAAAAAAAGTAGCACTCTGGGGATTGGCATTCAAACCGGATACAGACGACATTCGCGAAGCGCCTGCTTTGTATATCATTGATTCATTGCTAAGCCTCGGTGCAAGTATAAGCGCATACGATCCTGAAGCAATGAAAAATGTAAAAACACTAATAGGAGATAAAATAATCTACGGTAATGACCCATATGAAATTCTGAAAGACGCCGATATGTTGCTCATCGCAACAGAATGGTCTGTTTTCAGAACTCCTGAATTTGAAAAAATGGAAAAACTTCTTAAGAACAAATTGATCTTCGATGGTAGAAATCTTTACGACCTTCAACAAATGAAAGACCTTGGATTTACCTATTACAGTGTTGGAAGAAATAAAATCAACTGAGCGATGTCGACAAGAAAGAAAAAAGTACTTATCTCCGGAGCTGCGGGATTTTTAGGCTCACATTTGTGCGATAGATTCATTAAAGAAGGATATGAAGTAATCGGGATGGATAATCTCATCACAGGCGATTTGAAAAACATCGAACACCTTTTTAAATTGAAAGAATTTGAGTTTTTTAATCATGATATTTCCAAATATGTACATGTCGCAGGTGACCTTGATTATATTCTGCACTTCGCTTCACCTGCAAGTCCGATCGATTATTTAAAAATTCCAATACAAACATTAAAGGTCAGCTCACTTGGAACACACAACCTTTTAGGCTTGGCAAAAGCAAAAGGTGCAAGAATTTTAGTTGCATCTACTTCTGAAGTTTATGGAGACCCACTTGTTCATCCACAGAATGAAGACTATTGGGGCAATGTGAATCCAATTGGTCCACGAGGAGTGTATGACGAAGCAAAACGTTTTCAAGAAGCCATTACAATGGCTTATCATACTTATCACAAATTAGAAACAAGAATCGTAAGAATATTCAATACTTACGGACCAAGAATGCGTTTAAATGACGGACGAGTATTGCCTGCTTTCATCGGCCAGGCATTGCGAGGTGAAGACATCACTGTTTTTGGAGATGGAAGTCAGACTCGTTCATTTTGTTTTGTCGATGATCTTGTAGAAGGAATCTACCGACTTCTTCTGAGTGATTACGCCTACCCTGTTAACATCGGAAATCCGGATGAAATTACGATAATGGATTTTGCTCAGGAAATCATCAAATTGACAGGCACCAACCAGAAGATCATTTCTAAGCCATTACCACAGGACGACCCAAAGCAGCGCCAGCCGGATATTACCCGCGCCCGTGCCATACTTGGCTGGGAACCAAAGGTTCAGAGAGCTGAAGGACTTCGCATCACTTATGAATATTTCAAAAGTTTGTCTCAGGAAGAGCTGTATAATTCGGCCCATCGTTTTTCATGATTTTCTGGTAAAATTATCGACTATACATCGTATATTCGTGCAAAATCGAATTCCTGAACCACTATGGAAAATAGCTATTTTGTACACCCTTCAGCCATTATTGACGAAGGAGCGAAAATCGGAGACGGCTCCAAAATCTGGCATTTTAGTCACATTATGAGTGGTTGTGAAATTGGCGAGAACTGCAATATTGGACAGAACGTCGTGATATCTCCTGAAGTAAAACTAGGTAAAAATGTAAAAGTTCAGAATAACGTCTCCATCTTCACAGGAGTTGTTTGTGAAGACGATGTTTTCCTGGGACCAAGTATGGTCTTTACAAATGTCAACAATCCTCGTTCTGCAGTGGTTAGAAGAAATCAATATGTTAAAACTAATGTAGGCAAAGGCGCAACGATTGGTGCAAATGCAACAGTAGTTTGCGGACATAACATAGGTGAGTATGCATTCATTGGTGCTGGAGCAGTCGTAACGAAAGACATTCCTCCTTATGCATTGGTGATTGGAAATCCTGCAAAACAAACAGGATGGATGAGTGAATATGGACACAAGCTTAAGTTCGATGCCAATGGCATTGCAGTCTGTCCAGAAAGCAAGCAAGAATATTCATTGACTGGAAATAAAGTTCGTCGTGTAAAATAATTTATGAGTTCAGAAAAAAAGATACGATTCGGAATAATCGGAGCAGGTCACATCGGAAAACGTCATGCTGAAATGGTACGACGTAATCCGGAAGTTGAACTTGTCGCTATGTGCGATATAAAACCGAAAGAATCATTAGGCCTTACTGATCTGGAAGAACCATTCTTCAACTCAGTAGATGCTATGCTCGATTCCGGAATCGAATTCGATGTCATCAGTGTATGTACTCCTAATGGACTACATGCTGAACATACCTTAAAAGCATTGGATCGCAAAAAACATGTTGTCATTGAAAAACCAATGGCATTGAATGTAGCAGACTGTGAAAAAATTATTTTCAAAGCACTTCAGGTCTCTAAGCAGATTTTTTGCGTCATGCAAAATCGTTACTCCCCTCCTTCTCTTTGGATCAAAGAGGTAATCGAGAGCCAAGTAATCGGGGAGATCTTTATGGTACAATTGAATTGCTATTGGAATCGTGATGAACGATATTACAATGGTAAAAACTGGAAAGGCTCATCAGATCTTGACGGTGGAACATTATTCACACAGTTCTCGCATTTTATTGACATCATGTATTGGCTGTTCGGCGATATCATAAATATCAATGCTAAATTCAGTGATTTCACCCATAAGAAAACAACAGCCTTCGAAGATTCAGGAATTGTAAATTTCAATTTTATCAACGGCGGATTAGGATGTATCAATTATTCAACTGCAGTCTGGGACTCAAATTTAGAAAGTAGCATTACGATCATCGGTGAAAAAGGCAGTGTAAAGATCGGTGGACAATATATGAATGAAGTTGAATATTGCCACATCGAAAATTATACTATGCCTGAACTTCCACCTGTGAATCCTGCCAACGATTATGGCAGTTACAAAGGTTCAGCAGCAAATCATCATTACATAATTGAAAATGTTGTGAATACATTGAAAGGCAGAACAACGGTAACAACAAACGCACTTGAAGGGTTAAAAGTCGTCGATATCATCGAACGAATATATGCGCTTCGCCCTGCATCTTTACTTAAATAGAATTAATATTAGTTTATTCCATGCACAAGGAATTAATAGAAAAGAAAAAGAAACTGGCAGTCCTCGGCTTAGGTTATGTTGGACTACCTATCGCACTTGAATTCGCAAGTAAAATTGACGTCATTGGTTTTGACATCAATGAAGAACGTCTTGAAAAAATGCGTAATGGCATTGATCCAAGCGGTGAACTATCTACTGAGCAATTCAAGAATAAGTCAATTGAATTTTCTTCATCACTAGACAAACTGAAAGAAGCATCATTCTTCATTGTTACTGTTCCGACACCAATCGATGAACACAATCTTCCTGATCTGAAGCCATTGCTTAGTGCCACGAAATCGATTGGCAAGGTTTTGAAAAAAGGCGATTATGTAGTTTACGAATCAACCGTTTACCCCGGGTGTACCGAAGAAGATTGTTTGCCGATTCTGGAAGAGCTCTCAGGCTTGAAATGTAAAGTAGATTTCAAGATCGGCTATTCACCGGAACGAATTAATCCGGGTGATACAGAACATACAATCACTAAAATTCTTAAAGTAGTTTCCGGATGCGATGAAGAATCGTTGAATGAAATTGCAGCCACTTATCAGATCATTGTTAAAGCAGGTGTTCACCGTGCATCTTCAATACGTGTTGCTGAAGCAGCGAAGATCATTGAGAACACACAACGTGATGTGAACATCGCATTGATGAATGAACTTAGCATCATCTTTAATAAGATGGGAATTAATACATACGATGTTTTGGAAGCTGCCGGAACAAAATGGAATTTCATTCGCTTTCAACCGGGTTTGGTCGGAGGACATTGTATCGGAGTAGATCCATACTACTTGACATATAAAGCACAAGAACTAGGTTACCATGCTCAGGTCATCAATAGCGGCCGTTACGTGAACGACAGTATGGGTTTTTATGTAGCAAAACAAACCGTGAAGAAGATCATTGCTATGGGCAAAGATGTTTCTAAATCGAAAGTTTTAGTTTTAGGAGCTACCTTCAAAGAAAACGTTGAAGATATCCGAAATTCAAAAGTTGCCGATGTTGTAAAAGAATTGATCTCTTACGGTGTTTCAGTCGAAGTTTCGGATCCGCGTGCAAACAGTGCAGAACTGAAGCATGAGTACGGATTTGAGCTGACAGCAAAAATTGGAAACGATTATGATGCAGTGATCATTGCTGTCAATCATACTGAATACAAAGATTATGATGAAGCTTGGTTCAATAAAGTCCTCCATAAGGACGGACTTGTAATTGACATCAAAGGAATTTACAAAGGAAAATTTTCAAAGACTCATTACTGGAGTTTATAAAATGAATGTACTCGTTACCGGTGGTGCCGGTTATATCGGATCTCATACCGTTGTTGAATTGATCAACAAAGGCTACACTCCTATAATCGCCGACAACTTTAGTAATAGCAGACGAGACATCCTTCTTGCAATTGAAAAAATAGTCGGTAAGAAGGTTTTTTTTATAGAAGCCGACCTTTGTGACAAAACTGCTACGAAAAAAATTTTTACAGATCACAAGATCGATGCAACAATTCATTTTGCCGCATTCAAAGCAGTTGGAGAATCTGTCAATGACCCATTAAAATACTACAGAAACAATTTACTTTCACTGATCAATCTGCTTGAGATCTACAACGAACTCAAACTCGACAATTTTGTATTCTCGTCAAGTTGTTCTGTTTATGGTGAACAAGAAATACTTCCTGTAAGTGAATCTTCGCCATTATCACAAGCAGAATCGCCTTATGGAAATACTAAACAAATAGGAGAAGAGATCATGGCTGACACATTGAAAGCATCAAACTTCAATGGAATTGCCTTAAGATATTTCAATCCGGCAGGCGCTCATGAATCAGCATTGATTGGCGAATATCCGCTCCAAGCTCCAAGCAATCTTATTCCTGTTATCACTCAGACAGCCATCGGCAAAAGAAATACCGTCACTGTTTTCGGAACTGATTACAATACAAAAGACGGTACTTGTGTAAGAGACTACATTCATGTAGTGGATATTGCAAAAGCACATATTGCAGCCATTGAAAGATTAATAAATAAAAAGAATACTACTAATTACGAAGTTTATAACCTTGGCTCCGGAACCGGAAATACAGTTTTGGAAGTCATAAATACATTTGAAAAAATTACCGGGCAAAAACTTAACTACAACATGGGCCCCCGTCGAAGTGGCGATGTAGAAAAAGTTTATGCCGATACAACAAAAGCAAATTCATTTCTAAATTGGAAAACCGAACTTGGTCTTGAAGAAATTGTAAGGTCGGCGTGGAAATGGGAAAAGGCAATTAATGACGAATCCCGATAGCTATCGGGATGAATAACGAATAAATTTCTGCGGATGTTCTGCGTATTCAGCGAAACCTGCGGAAAAAAAACACTTACAATTCTTCCTCATGGCAAGATTATTTGATCGAACAATTTTGATTACAGGTGGTGCCGGATTCATCGGTTCACATGTAGTAAGGTTATTTGTAAAAAAATATCCGGACTACCGGATCATTAATCTTGACAAACTTACGTATGCAGGCAATCTTGCAAATCTTACAGACATCAGTCATGAAGCAAATTACACTTTCGTAAAAGGCGATATTATTGATTCTGAATTCATCAATAAAGTATTTTTGGATTACAAAATCGATTCCGTTATTCATCTTGCAGCGGAATCGCATGTTGACAGAAGCATTACTAATCCATTGGAATTTGTAATGACGAATGTCGTTGGCACAGTCAATTTATTAAATGCTGCTCGCAAAGCCTGGGGAGATTTCAAATCCGACAAAAACCTTTTCTATCATATATCGACTGATGAAGTCTATGGTACACTGGGCGAAACAGGATTATTCACTGAAGAAACACCATACGATCCACATAGCCCCTACTCTGCTTCGAAAGCAAGTTCTGACCATTTTGTAAGAGCATATTTCGACACCTATAAATTACCGGTGGTCATATCGAACTGCTCAAATAATTACGGTTCATTTCACTTTCCGGAAAAACTAATTCCACTTTCGATAAATAACATCAAGAATATGAAATCGATTCCTATTTATGGAAAAGGCGAAAATATTCGTGACTGGTTATTTGTTGAAGATCATGCATCGGCAATCGATGTTATATTTCATAAAGCGAAAACAGGCGAAACTTATAACATCGGTGGCAACAACGAATGGAAAAATATCGACCTGATCAATTTGCTTTGCACGATCATGGATAAAAAATTGAATCGCCCGCAAGGAACAAGTGCATCATTGATCACTTATGTGAAAGACCGTGCAGGCCATGATATGCGCTATGCAATCGATTCATCGAAGTTACAACGCGAATTAGGATGGAGTCCGTCGTTGAAATTTGAACAGGGACTAGAGAAAACGGTGGATTGGTACCTTGCGAACGAAGAGTGGTTGAAAAATGTAACTTCAGGAGAGTACTTAAAATTTTACGAGCAACAATATGTTGCCAGATAAAAACAAGAAATTAAATGAAAACAAAATTTCATACAGAAGACCTCAGTAAATTTTCTTTCCTGATCACAGGCGGATCCGGATTTATCGGGTCGAATCTTGTTGAATATCTTATTGACAATAATGCAGGAAAAGTTCGTGTGCTTGACAATCTATTGACGAGTTCACGGATCAACATAGAAAAATTCATAGGCCTACCGAATTTCGAATTCCTTGAAGGCGATATTCGTGATCTTGCTACTTGCCATAAGGCATGCGAAGGAATTGATTTCGTTTCGCATCAGGCCGCACTTGGTTCAGTGCCACGTTCGGTAAAAGATCCTATTGCGACACATTCTATCAATGCAACAGGGTTTTTGAATATGTTGGTTGCTGCACGCGATGCAAATGTGAAACAATTTGTGTACGCAAGTTCATCTTCCGTGTACGGTGATCATCCCGTACTACCAAAAGTAGAATCAGAAACGGGGAATCCACTTTCGCCCTATGCTGTCAGTAAAAAGACAAATGAACTTTATGCAAACGTTTTTGCATCAACCTATAAAATGAATATCATTGGATTAAGGTACTTCAATGTTTTCGGTCCTAATCAAAGTCCTGAAGGTGCATATGCAGCTGTAATCCCTCTTTTCATGCAGGCTGTATTGGATCATAAATCACCTCTTATTGATGGTGATGGTGAACAGACTCGTGATTTTACTTATGTTGAAAATGCAGTGCAGGCCAATGTCCGTGCAATGCTTACAAAAAATGCAGCTGCATTAAATCAGGTATATAATGTAGCTGTTGGGGAACGAATTTCTGTGAATGAGCTTTTTGCAATGATCGCTAAATTGACAGATTCAGACCTTAAACCAACTCATAGAGAAACTCGTCCGGGCGATATCCGCGACTCTTTGGCCAATATAAACAAAGCAAAAGAGTTCTTAAGTTACGAGCCAACTGTTCACGCAGCAGAAGGATTAAAGCGTACCTTTGCATGGTTTCGTACATCAGGAGTTAATACTAAATAAAAATGTCACTTTTCAAGTCACTTTTCGGATCAAAGAAAAAGGAAGATGTATATCCGGTATTAACTGATCTTTCAATTTTTCACACAGATATTCATAGTCACCTCATACCCGGAATTGATGATGGTGTTCAAACAATGGCTGAATCAATTGAAATGATTCAGGGCATGGTAGATCTTGGAATTAAAAAGATCATTACTACACCTCACATCATGAGTGATTATTACAAGAACACGCCTGATATCATTCGTCGTGGTTTGGATGATGTGAGAAAAGAATTGCATAAACAGAATATTTCGGTCGAGATCGATGCAGCAGCAGAATACTACATCGACGAAGGCTTTTTACCAAAACTACATAAGAAGGATGTCATAGCCATTCAGGATAAATATCTTTTATTCGAGATCTCCTATATCAACCCTCCTGATAATTTACACAGTATTATTTTCGAGATCATAGTCGCAGGCTATGTTCCACTTTTAGCACATCCGGAACGTTACCCATTCTGGTACAATAAATTTGAAGAGTTTCAAAAAATAAAAGAGACCGGAGCACTTTTACAATTAAACACCAATTCACTTACCGGCTACTATGGTGGCGGCGCAAAAGCCATTGCAGAAAAAATGATCGATCTGAATATGATCGATTTCATCGGCAGCGATCTGCATGGGCAACGACATCTTGATGGGTTAAGAAAAGTCGTTTCGGAAAAACACTTACATAAGTTAGCGGCTATTGGGGTGAAGAATGCTGGCCTCTGAAGTTTTTCTTTCCCGCAGAAAAGCGCAGATTTTCGCAGATAATGCGCAGAATCTTTTTAAGTGTAACTGAATTTTTCTGCAAAACTCTTTATAGCTTCCTCAATAATTTTTTATTCTACTAGATCGCGCTCTAGTTCAATCGCCTTAGGAAAGAGAATATTATTCTCAAGATGAATATGCAAATGTAAGTCAGCTTCAAATTCCTTGAGTAGAGCATATGTAACTTTGTAAGTATTGCATGCATCCTCCGGTGGAGTATAATTATTACTTAGCTCCGAAATTCTTTTAAAGCGATCACCTTCAATAGTGTGTTCACTCATCATCATTGCGATCGGATTTTGAACTGTACCAAAATGTGGATTCTCCTGCTTTGCACCACGACTTTTAGCATCTACCATTTTTCGTACATATGGAAATAGAATCAACTCCTCTTTTTTCATGTGCATGGCCAGTTCCCCTGCACTTGCATTGAACTGATCCCTGATCTCCAATAATTCAGGATGTCGAACTCCATGAACCTTGCAAACTTTATCGAGGAATGGAACTATTTCAATTGTCTTTGACTGCACATAACGATGATGTTTCTTTTCTATGTAATCAGCCAATAGATCTAAGGGCCATGACTTGTATTCTGTGCCTAGGACTTCTTGCTTTTCAACGGCTTTCTCTAAATCATTTATTACTACATCGGCTTTCAGATGTTTCGTATTGCATGCCTCATCAATTGTTCTGTTTCCATTACAGCAAAAGTCAATCCCGAATGTTTTGAAAACGGATGCTGTGCGGTAATCTTTTGCCACCAGTTCCCCGATGATCTGTTCTTTTGTGATTTCCATTTTTTTGTTTTTTTTATGAACTTACTTTCCCCCATTCTGTAATTTCAGTATCGCTCCACAGCATTGGGAAAAACTTACGCTGTTGAAACTGGGGATGAAGATACTTTTTCCATTCACTGCCACCCGTTGCAGCTTGATTCTCCCCTTTGCTATCCAAATAATGCTTAGCAGTATTCAAATGCACCAGAGGCCACTCAACATTATATAGATTATCAAATTCCCTCAACACGCTAATGAGTCCATCGCCGGGATTTTTAAATTTTGCAAATTGTTCTTCAATAGTGTTTCCTTTTACTTTGTTCGCCAATTTGATCAATCCTTCCAAATATTTTTCTTCAAACAATCGCAACGTTAAAGTCTTCTTTCCTGTCTTCCTATTCATTCCTGCATCTTTCCAATAGATATTCTCAAAATATTCCTCGATCGAAGGATTACCGGACAAACGTTTCTTTCCTTCCTCATTGATCAGATTTTCAATTCGGGTGCAATAAATCTCGACAATTCTGAACTGTACACTTTGAAAACCACTTGCCGGAGCAAGTGTAGCCCTGAATTGATTATAATCATCATAATTCATTCCACCGCGCATTACATCAAATGATGTTATCATCATCCTGGTGTAACGATTCAGTCTTCCCATTTTCTCAATCAGAAATTCTTCATTTAATGTGCGATCATCAACAATTTGCTTTATCTCATGAATCATTAATTTCAGAAGCAATTCAGTAACCTGATGATACATGATAAAGATCTCTTCATCTTTAAAATTCGTTCTGGGTTTTTGCAAGGAAAGCAATGTGTCAACTTCTACATAGTCCCAATAAGTAATTGGCTTTGCGTGTAATAATCCTTTGAAGTATGTTTCAGGATTTTCATCCAGACCTGCATACTTTGCTTCAATACTATTAAGCAGTTCTTGATTCATATTATTTCTGATTTATTATTTTTCGTTTCATCAAATAAGAAATTGGCAAAGACCTATCATCGTTTTAAAAATGTCAACCCACTTTCCAGTCCCTCAGTCAACTCCTTTAATGTTGTTGTCTCAAGCATTTTTTTAGATCATCGCGAATTGCTTTGAATTTGTCATGCACAGGACAAGGTTTTAATTCATTACAGTTCTTCAGACCTAATCCGCAACCATTGTAAATATCGTCGCCATCAATT
>Ga0075163_10010285_pt1 | contig 12245 bp, 14 predicted proteins | sample JI1023141ADNA_FD_71478 | JGI IMG/M metagenome (GOLD analysis project Ga0075163, IMG submission 71478) | Wastewater effluent complex algal communities from Wisconsin, to seasonally profile nutrient transformation and Carbon sequestration -... | ecosystem: Engineered > WWTP > Effluent > Algae...
TGCGGGCGTGTACGGCGCGGTGCTGGCGGAGCTCGTGGTGCGCGGACGAAAGCGCCGCCGGCTCCTCGCCATCGGGCTCTCGGTGGCGGCGGTGCTCCTGTGCGTGGCGGTGAGCGTGGGCCGCTTCGTCACCTCGCCGATGATCTTCGCCTTCGATCCGTTCGTCGGGTACTTCAGCGGCACCCTCTACGACACCATCGTCAACCCTGGCACTGCACTCTACACGTATCGCCTGGGCACCCTCACCACCATCGCCGCCGCGCTGGCCATCGCCTCGGGTCTCGACCGCAAGAGCGACGGGCGCGTCGAGCTGCGCTCGCTCCTGGGCGCCAAGCTGCGGCTGGGGATCGGCATCGCCTTCGCGTTGGGCAGCCTGGCCATCACCGCCGCGGGCGCCACGCTCAACCACTGGCACACGAAAGAGACCATCACCGAGGCCCTGGGCGGCCACCGCGAGGGTCCGCGTTGCACGGTGGTGTATCCGAAGGGCACGCGGGTCGACGAGGCCGACCTTTTGCTGCGCGACTGCGAGGGGCAGCTGGCCCACGTCGAGCGCACCATGGGCACGCGCGGACCCGAGCGCGTCACCGCGTTCTTCTTCGCCAGCCCCGACGACAAGAAGCGCTTCATGGGCGCGGCCCACACCTACATCGCCAAGCCCTGGCGCCACGAGGTGTACCTTCAGGTGGCGGGCTTCCCGCACCCGGTGCTGGGGCACGAGCTGGCGCACGTGGTGGCCGGCAGCGTGGGGCAGGGGCCGTTCCGGGTGGCCGGCGAGTGGGGCGGGCTCTTGCCGAACCCCGGGCTCATCGAGGGCATGGCCTCGGCCATCTCGCCCGACGACGAGGACCTCACCGACGCCCAGTGGGCGCGGGCCATGAAGGATCTCGATCTGCTGCCGCCCATGGGCCGGATCTTCTCCCTGGGCTTCCTCGGCGAGTCGTCGGCCAAGAGCTACACCGTGGCCGGCGCCTTCGTGCAGTGGGTCATGGACCGCTTCGGGCTCCCCACGCTGCATTCGTGGTACGGCGGCAAATCCCTCGACGGGCTCACCTCGCTCTCCTGGGCCGAGCTCGACGCGGGCTTCAAGGCCTACCTCGACACGGTGGAGTTTCCGCCGGCGGCCAAGGCCTTCGCCGAAGCCAAGTTCAAGCGGCCGGGGGTGTTCGGACGCGCCTGTCCGCACCTGGTGGATCGCCTGCGCGGTGAGGCCGATGCGTGTCGCGAAGCGGCCGACGTCCCCTGCGCGCGGGCCGGCTACGACGCGGTGCTGGCCAAGGATCCCGACGACTTCAACGCGCGTATCTCCCGCGGCGTCCTCGAGCTCAAGCTGGGCGATCAGGGGCAGGGGACCTCGGTGCTCGCCGCGCTCGCCTCCGATGCGCGCATCCCTCGGCCGTACCAGAACCGCGCCGACGAGGCCCTCGCCGATGGCGATCTGCAGTCGCCCGACGCCGCCCGGCACAAGAGCGCCGCCGACCGTTATCGCAAGCTCTCCGCCGAGGCCGTGGACGAGGATCAAGGTCGCACCTACGACGTGAAGCTCTTCGCCGCCGAGCACCCGGAGGCGCGACCCGCCATCGTGGCGCTGCTGGTGGGGTCCGATCCCCGGCGCGGTCCCGACTTGTTCCAGGGGGGCGTGCGCCTGGGCGAATGGAGCCAGGCGCCGCTCGCCCGCTATCTCATCGGCAAGAACCTGGCGCAGCACGGCTTCTACGACGACGCGCGGCCGTTCCTCGCCACGCTCGACGCCACCTTGCCCCCGCGGGTGCGCCGCGAGCTGGTCCGACAGCGGGCCATCACCGCCTGCGTGCGCCGGGAGAAGAACGAGCTCCTGGAGATGCGTGCACGGTACACGGGTCAGCCGGCCGAGGGTGATCCGTACCTGGGCACCGCCGGTGGGCGCAAAGCTGCGTTGGTGCGGCTCATCGATCGCTGCCTCCTCTCGGAGTAATGCTGGTAGCCTGATGAAATTACGGGCGATTTTCGCTCTGTAAAGGACTGCAAACGGGTCCATCGAAGGCGCGCGCCCGCCGTCTATCCATGCGAGGCCAATGCGGGCCTCGGTCACTCACCCGGTTCGTTTGCTTCCGAGGTCCTCACCATGCGCGCAATGTTCGTCGCTCTCGCCCTCTCCGTCTCCGTCTTCACTGCCGCGCTGACCGCGGGCGCCGAGGAGCCGAAGGCGAACTTCCCGATGCCGGCGGCGGCGTACAAGGCTCGCGAGGCCTCGCACATCGAGAAGTCCCGGGTCCGCATGGAGTCGCACATCGCGTCGAAGAAGCTCGACGCGGAGCAGGCCAAGCTGGTGCGCGCGCGCTTCGAGACCAGCGTCGTCAAGATCAACCAGGCGGTCACCAAGGTGAGCGCCGACGGCACCGTGACCAAGGACGAGGCCAAGGAAGTGCGCCAGGTGGGCCACTTCGGGCGCCGTCTCCACGGCAAGCGCGTCAAGAACTGACCTTTTGCTTTCGCGGGCCTGACGGGGCCAGCTTGCTTGCTTCCTTATCTTAGGGCCCGATCACGAATCACTTAGCCGCCTCGGCGCCGATCCATCGCCGCCTCCGTCGTTGCGAAATCTCGAGATAGCAGCAGTATCCCGTCGATTTCGCGCCTCGGAGGTCGGCGCGCCTCGACGCCGATCCGATCAAGTTATTCGTGATCGGGCCCTTACGGCTTCGTAAAGCTTCGCAAAGGTGGGCATCAAAAACTGGCGTCCGGGCCGCGTCCATGCGAGACCCGAGGAGCCCCGATTCACCAGGTAGGACGTTCATGAAGCTCTCGCCCCTCGTTGCAGCCCTCCTCGCCCTCTCCGTCGTCACCGCGGCCTTCGGCGCCAGCGCCGAAGAAGCGCAGAAGGGGCACCACAAGTTCCCCATGCCGGCGGCCGAGTTCAAGGGCAAGCACGAGGCGCGCATCACCAAGGCCCGGGCGAAGCTCGAAGAACGCATCAAGGCCAAGAGCATCGACGCCGAGAAGGCGAAGCTCATGCGCGCTCGCTTCGAAGGCAGCGTCGTCCGCGTGAATCAGGCGGTCGCCAAGGTCACCGCCGACGGCACCGTGACCAAGGACGAGGCCAAGGAAGTCCGCGCCGCTGCCAAGGAGGCCCGCGCCGAGGCACGTCGCGAGGCCCACAAGAAGGCCCCCAAGAAGGAAGAGCCCAAGCCGAAGAAGGAAGAGCCCAAGAAGTAGCTCGGCCCACCGGCAACAAGAAAGAGCCCGCGACGCCTCGGCATCGCGGGCTTCTTTGCGTCCCGGTTGCGCGTCTACTGCGGCGTAGCGGCGAGACCGCCCAGTCGACGCGGCTCGGCGGCGCCGAGCCACTCGCTGCCCACGTGGCCGATGCCCGGCGCGTCGGCGATGTGTCCCATCTCCTTGAAGACGTAGCCCATGGTGAGGAGCTTCTGGCGCGTGGGCTCCGAGAGTCCGTTCTTCTCGAACGCGACCTGGTCGGGCATGTGCTGCATGTGGAAGCGCGGCGCGCTCACGGCGGCGCCGATGTCCATGCCGAAGTCGACGACGTTGGAGATCTCCTGCAGCACGGCGGTGATGATGGTGGGACCACCGGCGCCGCCCACCACCAGCTCCAGGGTGCCGTCGGCCGACGTGACCAGCGTGGGGGCCATCGAAGAGAGCATGCGCTTCTTCGGTGCGATGGCGTTGGGCTCGCCCTGCACCAGACCGAAGCCATTGGCGGTGCCGGGCACCGAGGCGAAGTCGTCCATTTCGTTGTTGAGGACGAAGCCCGCGCCCTTCACGGTGACGCCGGAGCCGAACCACCAGTTGATGGTGGTGGTGAGCGCCACCGCGTTTCCTTCGGCGTCGACCACCGAGAAGTGCGTGGTGTGGGGGCCGGTGCCGGAGGCGGGCCCGTCGACCTTGATGTCCGCCGAAGGGGTGGCGCGATCGGCCTGGATGCCGGCGCGCTGCTCCTTGGCCCATTCGTCGGAGAGGAGCCGGTCCACCGGGAGCTTGGCGAAGTCGGGATCGCCGAGCTTGGCGTTGCGCGCCGCGTAGGAGCGCCGCATGGCCTCGAAGACGTAGTGCAGCGCCTCCGGCGACTGGAAGCCCAGCGCCTTCAGATCGTAGCCTTCGAGGATGTGGAAGATCATGGCCAGCGTGAGCCCGCCGGAGGAGGGCGGGGGCATGGAGACGACGTGGTGCCCGCGGTAGTGGAACGTGATGGGCGTGCGCCACTTGGGCTTGTAGCCCTTGAGATCGGCGGCAGTGAGGATGCCGCCGTCGGCCTTCATCTGCGCCACGATGGCGTCGGCGGTGGGGCCCTCGTAGAAGCCGGCGGGGCCCTTCTGCGCGATGCGCTCGAGCGCTGCGGCGAGCTCCGGGTTCTTGAAGGTGGTGCCCACCGCGAGCGGCTGGCCACCCGGGAAAAATAGGTCTGCCGACGTCTTGTACTTCTTCAGGCGATCGCCGGCCTTGAGGGTGTCGGCGAAGCCCGCGTCCACCGCGAAGCCGTCCTTGGCGAGGGCGATGGCCGGCGCCAGGAGCTCGGCCCAGGGCTTCTTTCCCTGGCCCTTGTGGAGCTCCCACAAGCCCGCGACGCTGCCCGGCACGCCCACCGACTTGATTCCCTCTCGGGCGTCCTTGCTCGGCTTGCCCTCGGCGTCGAGGTACATGTCGCGCTTGGCGGCGCCGGGCGCGGTCTCGCGAAAGTCGAGGGCCTTGAGCTTGCCGCCCACGCGCGTGACCGCGAAGCCGCCGCCCCCGATGTTGCCGGCGGTGGGGTAGGTGACCGCGAGGGCAAAAGCGGTGGCAACCGCCGCGTCGATGGCGTTGCCACCCTTGGCGAGGACGTCGCGTCCCACGTTGGTGGCGAGCGCATTGTCGGTGACGACCATGCCCTTGGTACCCTTGACCACCACCGGCGTCGTGTACGGCCAGGGCTCGGCGATCGGCGCCTTCGGCGCGGCATCGGCGCTGCCCGCGTCGAGGGTGAGCGCCGGCGCCGTGAGGGTCGGCGACACCGAGGCCATGGGCGTGCGCGGACGCGGGGCTTCCGGAGCCGGGGCCGGACTGCAGGCGAGCACGAGCGCGAGGAGCGAGACGAGCGAGCGCGGGAGCATGCGGCGCACCTTACCTCAAAGGCGGTGGTGCGGGGGCGCGCAGGCGTCGCCTTTCGCTTGCGGCAGTCGCGCGTCGGGGCGACGATGGCCGCATGAAGCGCCTCGCGTGCCTGGTCGTTCTCGGAATCGTCGCCTGTGCCAAGAAGGAGGCACCGACGGCTGCGGAAAAGCCCATGGCGTCTGCGGTGGCGGCGAACGAGACGGTTACCCAGGACGACGCCGGCGCGCGCGTGACCCACCGGGAGCGCGTGATGAGCTCGACCTCGCTTCAGGATGCGCTCACCACCGCGCGCGAAGAGTCGCAGAACGACGGAGAGCGCAAGCGCCTCCTCGGCGACTGGGCCGAGGGGCACCTGAAGTGGGCCGAGGTGGACGTGAAGAAGAGCGAGACGTCCACACTCCTCGCGCTGAAGGATCCGCTGGGCTCGTACGGGAAGCGTGCGTGCATGGCGGGCACCATCGTCACCATCACCGCGGTGCGCGACGCCGACGCCGGGCCCGGCGCGCCGAAGGGCTTCACCGCGGTGCTCCAGGGGGCGACCGAGGTGTGGAGCCTCTTCGCGGTGGGCGACACCGGCGATCTGGTGAAGGGCTCTCGCGCGGGCTTCTGCGGCGTCGCGCTCGGCCCGGAGACCGCCAAGAAGACCGACGGTGTGCCGTCGGACGCGCTGTCGCTGGTGGGATTCTTCGACCTCGCTGCGAATCGCGGCGGCGCCGCACAGAATCCGGTGACCGGCGCGCCGGCGCCTGCCCCGACCGCAGACCGGCCACCCAAAGGTGGGCTCACGGGTCTCAAGTTCTGAGCGCGACGAGGGCTGCTTCGAGGGCGCGCCGCGCGGAGGGTTCGGCGAGGATCTCCGCGGCCGTAGGTCGCTTCCCCAGGAGCGGCACCGTGACGCATCCGCCTTCCACCCGGCGGCCCGACATGGTGTCGAGGGTCAGGCGCAGCGCCGCGTCCACGTTCACCGCGCGGTCCGAGGCGCTCCAGAGAGCGTAGGGCTTCGCGTAGAACTCCGGGCCGCCCACCAGCCAGTCGAGGGCGTTCTTCAAGGAGCCGGGCACACCGCGCGCGTACTCGGGCGACGAGATCAGTACGACCGATGCATCCTGCACATACTTGCGGAGCGCGGCCACCGGGCCGGGAATCCCCGCTTCTTCCACGTCTGCGTTGTAGTGGGGCAGGTCGCCGAGGTCGCGATAGATGTGAAGCGATGCTCCTACGAGCTCCTGGGCGGCGCTGAGGAGGGAGAGATTGGTCGATTGGGCCCGAAGGCTCCCGCAGAGGGCGAGGATGCGCATGGGCGGAGTGTGGGGCCTGGACCACGGTCCAGGGTCAAGTGCTAGCTTCGTGTTATGCGCATCGGCGAGCTGGCGAAGCGAGCGAAGGTTCCGGTGGACACCATCCGGTTCTACGAGAAGCGCGGCGTTATTCCGGCCCCGAAGCGGGCGGTGGGCGGCTATCGCAGCTACACCGAGCGCGATCTCACGGCGCTCCGCCGCATCGCGTACGCCAAGGGGCTCGGCTTCACGCTGGCGGAGATCAAGGACGCGCTCCCGGCGTGGCTCGACGGCGCGGTGAAGCCGGGCGCACGGCTCGACAAGCTCCGAGAGAAGCTCACCGAGGTGCGGCGCGCAGAGGCCGCGCTCGCACGGCGACGCGAGGCCCTGGAGGCGCAGATTCGCGCCATCGAGATCACGGGGCTCTGAGCTCGAGCCGCGCCTTGGCGCCGGCGCACAATCGAGATACGACCATTCCCATGTCGCAGCCTCCGTATCCGCCCCATGGCTCTCCACCCTCTGGGCCGCCGGCCGGGGGCTTTGGTCAAGCGCCCCCGCCGCCCGGCGGGTATCCGCCGCCGGCGTACGGCAATCCCCATCCGCCCGCTGCGGGCATCGTGGACGCGCTCATCCCCACCAATCCGCTGGCGGCGGTGGCCTGCTGGGTCGGCATTCTCTCGGTGCTCATCTGCGGCGTCGGTGTGGTGCTCGGGCCCATCGCGCTCGTCACCGGGATCATCTCCCTCAAGAAGGGCGCGATCATCCAGCAATCGACCTACGGGAAGGGGGCGTCCACCGCGCGAAGCTGGATCGGGATCGTGACCGGCGCGCTGGGGACGCTCATCAGCATTGCGTTCATCATCATGCAGTTCGTTCGGTAGAAGCGCGGACGGCTCGCCGCGACGGCGCTGACGACGTCCGTGGCGCCCTATGGGGCGACGTGCTCGATCGCGGCGGCGGTGATCGAAAGGATCGCGGCGACAGCGCACTTTCCGTGGCGCAACATGCGTCCGAGAGGGAAGTCGCCATGCCGAAGTTCACAAGAGTCACCGTCGCTCGGGCGACCGTCGCTATCGCTGTTGCGTTGCTCGGCTTCGCGTGCGCAACGGGCGTCGGCTTCGAAGGGGACGAGCTTCAAGGCGGCACTCGAGATGCTGGCGGCCGTCCGGGAGACGCCACCTCGCAAAGCGATGGGGCCGTCCCCGAATCGGACGGCGCACCGTACGTTCCCGGCGACGCCGCAACGGCCAACGAAGACGCCGACGCGCGATCTCCGGTGGCCATCGGGCCGACCGTATCGTGCGGTGGCTACGACTACCCGCAGAGCGTTACCGTTGCGCCGAGCAGTTGCGCGGGGACGTTGTCTGGATGCACGGGAGCCCACGAGTTCCGCGTGGCCGGCTGCTTCACGAGCACGCCAACGGGCAACCCGTGTCCCGCGGGCTTCAACGTCGCGGCGAACATGTTGATTGGCATCTGGGCGCAGGCGGCATCGATCACCCGCGAGCTGTCGAGCGATCCCGGAATGGTATGCATGTACACGGGGAGCACCGCCTCGGAGGGGACCCCACTTGCCTCCGCATGCGGGTTCTCCTTGCCCAAAGCGGCCTACTGTTGGAAGCGTGGCGACGGGTGCAATTGCCCCGACCTCCCGGCGTGCGCCACGACGTGCTGCTACCAAGCGTGTCACCAGACCGTCCCCGTGTGCTCCACCTCGAGCTACCAGGCGCCCGTGCTCTGCGTGAGGTAGCGCGCCCGACCGTCCGCGGCGTGGGTGTAGCGGGCCCATGGGTGAAGGACCTCGAAGCCGTCGGGCCCATGTCGGGCGCGGCCGCTAGCATCCCCTCCTTTCTCCCACTGCATGTTTCTCTCCGAGGCGCTCATGGAGCGCAAAGACACCAAGTCCCGCATGGAAGGCCTGAAGAAGCGCCTCTACGGCCGAGCCCGGACTCTTCATGGATCCGGGGCTGCATGTCACGATGCATCGGGAAATTTCGGGCGTACGGCGGTTCTCGACCCTGCGAAGGAACAGCAGTCCGTCTCGGGTCTGCGATCCGGCGTGCGCCCGTCTTTCCCGTGCCTCGTGCCATTCGCCAACCGGCCCATGAAGAATCCGGGCTGGCCCGAACGGAGGAAGGCTTGCTCCCCCCGGAGCCGCCGCTCGAGCTCCTTCGCGAGCTGATGGCGGAGGTGCTCGCGTTCGAAAGCCTCGTGGCGCGCATCGACGGTACGAACGCGGCGACGAATCTCTCGGATGGGACGCCGCTCGTTTCGGCGCTCATTCGTCGCGACATGCTTCGCTATCGCCATCTCCTGGTCTCCGGCCTCGCCGACCACGCGATCTCGTCCGCCTCGCAAGGCCGCTACAGCGCTCGGGAGATTCGCAGTGTTCCCGCCGTCGACGTATCCCAGCTAAGGCGCGACGCCGACGCCTTCGCCCGCGAGGGTCGCGTTCTGGACGCCGAGATTCAACGGGCGAACTGGAGCACCCAAGTGGCCATTCTCGGCACGTAGCAGGACCAAGCCCTACCGACGGCCCATCGAGGTCGCCGTGTGTGAAGTGCCGCATCATCTCCGGTCCGGAGGCTCGTCTCGCAGAGACTCGCAATCTGCGCGAAGGAGCAAAAGGATACTCCCACCACGGCGCCGCCCATGCCGTGGACCGCGTTCACGTTGATTGTCATCCTCGCCCCAAAGCCCTCTTTCGACGACAGGCCGCGAGGGATCACGCTGATCGCTCCTTGGATACTTCATCTGACCCGATGCGGTCACACGCGGCGACCTCGATGGGCCTTACCCTTTCAGCGATGTCTCGATCCGGACCGGACCCTGGACCCGACGCTGCTCCCGCGTCCGGTTGCGTCCCCGCGCACGCGCACGAGCGCGCCAACGCGGACGACCACGATCACGATGGACGAGCACGACCACGATGCACGAAGCCGCGTGGTGGGCATCCTCGTGTGCGTGATCGTGTTTCGTGGTCGTGGTCGTGGTCATCAGCGCGCTCGTGCGCGTGCGCGGGGACCTCGCGGGTGGACAGCGTAGCGGAGAGGCCCGGCGCGGACCCGTCAGCCTCCGACGAAGATCGTCGGATCCGGCCGAAAGATCAGGGTGGTCGAGAGCACCTTGACCGGAGGCAACGTCACGCGAGCTCCAGCGGCCAGCGGCAGGGCTCGGTCATGCGGTTGACGATCTCCACTGGCGCCTGCACCTCGCCACCGCGGGCCGCCGCTTCGTCACGGGCGCGCACCAACGCTTCCAGCGAGAGATCGCCCGTGATGAACGAGCGGTCCGGGCGAAAGGTGAAGCCGTTCGCGCCGAACTTGGCGTGCAGCGGCTGCGGGCCCGCGCGCGTGGCCAACCACCGATGGCCGTCCACGAAGCCGCACAGGTAGGCCGTGGACCCGTGCAGAGTCCACGCATCGAGGCGGGCGCTCGCGCCGTTGACCACGAAGGCCCAGCAGGGCACGGGAACGCCCATCATGGTGAAGCACCGCTCGAACACGCACGCGCCGTCCTCGAACGCGTCCACCGGCACGGCCGGCCCGTCGAACGCGACGGTGTAGACGTCGTCCGCCCAGAGCACCAGGCGCAGCGGCTTCACGGCCTCCGGCCACAGAAACAGCGTGTCCAGCGCCGCGCGGAGGAGGTCCTCGATGCCAGTTCCGCCGAGGTACATCTCGGGCCGTCGGCGCACCAGGTCCGCGGCCACCAGCGGCAGTTCCTGCCCCGTCTTCATGCTTGAATTCTAGCAATTCCCCGCGCCCTGACTATCCCCGCATGGCGTGCTGGGTTCGCTCGAGCACGAGCGCGCGGAGGGCTTCGTCGGCTTCCGGCGTGAGCCCTCGGAAGGCCGCGGGGAAGGCCGCTTCGAGATCCACGAGCACGTCGAGCAGCACCTCTTCGGCGATCGCCACCGGATCGGTGCCCACCTTGGAGCGCGCGGAGGCCATACGCGCAGGGTTCACCAGGCGCGCGGCGATGTCTTGCAGCGCAGCCAGGCTCAGCGCCGCGTCGGGGTTCCACGGCGCGCTTTCGTCGAAGCGACCCTCGTCGAGCTCGGGGATCTTGTGCTTCACCACGTAGCGAGCCGAAGGCGTGGCCCGTGCGTCGGGCTTGAGCACGAAGCCTTCCGCGATGTTGCCCGCGAGCGGGGGTAGGCCCAGCAGCGCCGGCACGCGCGAGGGAAAGTGCACCGGCAAGCGCTCGAGCGCGGCACGAGGGCCGCGGCCCAGGAGCGGCACCACCGGAAGACCCACGGCGGCCGCCAGCTGCTCCACCTCCGTGTGTGCCAAAAACATGGGCTCCGCCGAGGGCGCCTCCACCAGGACGTCGAACAGCACGAAGCGCACGTCGGGCGCGTACCAGATGCCGGTTTGCACCGGCGACGTTCCGGGCGAGGCTGCGACCTCCGGGTGCGGGTAGCCGCCGCCGAACAGCTCGCCATAGAGGCGCACCACCCGCGCGTCCGCGTGCGCCGCGAAGGCGCTCCGTGCGGCGGCCTCGAGCTCGGCGCGAAGGAGCTGCCACCCGAAGAACGCGTCGTCGCTCTCCAGCCATGCCTTTCGCTTGCCCACCCGGACGACGCGCCCGTCGGTGGCCACCACGACCTGTGCACCATGCACCTTTTCCGTGGCCACCCAGGTGCCGCCCGGAGCCTGGGCAGCGCCGTCGGTCCGGGTGGGGATCTTGGGGTAGGGGAGGTGCTCCACGGCGCCCGCTACGCGTGCGTCTGGAAGTAGGCCTTCATGGCGCTCACCACCGCGTCCACGTCGGCGTCGCTGAGGTCCAGGTGCGTGACCAGGCGCGTGCCGTAGAGCACCTGCACCAGGATGCCCCGCTGCAAAAGGAACGCTTCGAGGGGCGCGCAGTGGGCGTCCGGCACCTCGACGAAGACCATGTTCGTATGGTGGCCCAGCACCTTCATGCCGGAGACGTCGTGCAGGCCCGTTGCGAGCCGGGTGGCGCGCGCGTGATCTTCGGCGAGGCGATCTATGTGGTGCTCCAGCGCGTAGAGGCACGCCGCGGCCAGGTACCCCGCCTGACGCATGCCGCCCCCCAGCACCTTGCGCCACCGGTGCGCGCGCGCGATGAGCGCCCGCGTGCCCACCAGCACCGAGCCCACCGGTGCGCCCAGACCCTTGGAGAAGCAGATCGACACCGAGTCGAAACCGCCGCAGGCGTCGGCCAGCGATTGCCCGTTGGCCACCGCCGCGTGCGCCACCCGCGCGCCGTCGAGATGCACTGCGAGCCCCTTGCTCCGCGCCAGCGCCTGCGCCGCCTCCAGGTATCCGCGATCCAGCACCCGCCCGTTCCAGGTGTTCTCCAGCGCCAGGAGCTTCGAACGCGCGAAGTGCGCGCCGAGGCCGGGGCCGTGCGACTTCACCGCGGCGGCGATCTTCTCCAGCGGCAGGGAGCCATCGGGGGCGTGCTCGATGGGCTGCGGCACCACCGAGCCCAGGACCGCGGCCCCGCCCCCCTCGTACTTGTAGGTGTGGGCCAGCTGGCCGACGATGTACTCGTCGCCCCGCTCGCAGTGGGCCATGATCGCGCACAGGTTGCTCATGGTGCCGCTGGGCAAGAACAGCGCGTCCTCGAAGCCGGTGCGCGCCGCCACCGCGGCCTGGAGGCGGAGCACCGTGGGATCGTCGCCCCACACGTCGTCGCCCACCACCGCCGCCGTCATCGCCTTCAGCATGCCCGGGGTGGGCCGGGTCACCGTGTCCGAGCGCAGATCGATCATGCCCATCTATCTACAACGCCCGCCGCCCCCACGCGTGACGTTCGTTCGCGGCAGAAAAGACAGATGAGGGCCCTTTGCGGGCAGCGCCATCGGCGCAACCAGAAGTGCCCAGGGACGGAATCGCTCTTTATTGTACGAGTCCG
>Ga0075163_10010286_pt1 | contig 12244 bp, 10 predicted proteins | sample JI1023141ADNA_FD_71478 | JGI IMG/M metagenome (GOLD analysis project Ga0075163, IMG submission 71478) | Wastewater effluent complex algal communities from Wisconsin, to seasonally profile nutrient transformation and Carbon sequestration -... | ecosystem: Engineered > WWTP > Effluent > Algae...
CTGGTCGGCGAGGGCACCACCGTCACCGTCGAGATCCCGCCGCTGACCGCGAAGCCGACCCCGCCCGACGAGGTCGAGCCGCCGGATCCGACGCCGATCGTGATCGCGCCGCCGCCACCGGCCAAGGTCGACCTCGATCCCGGCCGCGGCCGGCGTCGCCTCGGGCTGATCGTCGGCGTGGTCGGGGTCGCCGCGCTGGCCGGCGGGACCACCTTCGCGGTGATGGCGAACAGCGCCAACCAGGACGCGCGCGCCACCTGCGGCGGCGACGTCGCCGACTGCCGGGGCGATGTCGCGGCGGCGCAGGATCAGATCGATCAGGCCCGCAGCCGCGGCACCCTCGCCACCATCGGCCTCAGCGTCGGCGCGACCGCGGTCGTCGCCGGCGCGCTCCTGTACCTCACCGCGCCGGCCCGGCTGCGCGAGCCGGTCGACACCGCGCTGATCCCGACCGCCGGCCGCGGCCACGTCGGCCTCGCGCTGACCGGCCACTTCTGAGCTGCCCGGCGGCCGCGCTCACGCCGCCGGATCGTCGTCGCCATCGTCGATGATCGGCCCCAGCGGGATCACCCGGGTCGGGTTGATCTGGGTGTGGCTCCAGTAGTAGTGGGTCTTGATGTGGTCGAGGTGGCAGGTCGGCGCGATCGCCGGGTGGTGCCACAGCTCGCGGGTGAAGCGCCACAGGTGAGCGTGGTCGCGCAGCCGGCGCAGGTTGCACTTGAGGTGGCCGTGGTAGACGGGGTCGAAGCGGAGCAGGGTGGTGAACAGCGCGATGTCGGCGGCGGTGAGGACGTCGCCGCAGGTGTAGCGCTGCCGGCCGAGCACCGCGTCCCAGCGGGCGAGGGCCTCGAACACCTCGCGCACCGCCGCCTCGTACACCGCCTGGTTGGTGGCGAACCCGGCCCGGTACACGCCGTTGTTGATCGGCTGGTAGATCGCGTCGAGGGTGGCGTCGATGGTCGGCGCCAGCGCGGGCGGGAACAGGGTGTCGATCGCCGCGTCGACCGCCAGCGGGGCGAGGTCGCGGTCGAGCAGCCGCATCAGCTCGCGCGACTCGTTGTTGGCGATGGTGCCGGCGACCCGATCCCACAGCACCGGCACGGTCACCCGGCCGGTGTGGCGCGGGTCGGCGCGCAGGTACACCTGATAGAGGAAGGCGGCGCCGCCGACCGGATCGGCGTCCTCGGCGCGCAGCGGCCAGCCGTCCTCGCCCATCCGCGGGTCGACGATGGTCACGCCGATCGCGCCGGTCAGGCCGCGCAGCGCGCGGGTGATGAGCACCCGGTGGGCCCACGGACACGCGTACGACGCGTACAGGTGGTAGCGCCCGGGCTCGGCGACCAGCGCCTGGTCGCGGAAGCGGGTCGGCGCCCGCTCGAAGGTGCCGCGGGCGGTGGGGAGATCTCCTCGCTGCCAGGTGCCGTCGACGAGCTGGCCCATCGCCCGATCCTAGCGCCGATCGAGCCGCCGACGGCCCAGACGCGGCCCAGACGCGGCCCAGACGCGGCGAGGGGGCGGGAAGGGCCGCGGACGACCGTGTGTCGTCGCCCGATCCGAGGGCAGGCGAAAATCAGCCTCTGGAGGGCCGACGCAGGATCAGCACGCGACGATCCGAAATGATGCATTGCCACGGCGACGATGACAGGGCATGGTGCGCGTCTGGATCGCTGCTTTTTTGCTCGAACACTTCCGTTCTCGTGGAATTGACGCCTTCCTGCTTTTTCGAGGTGAATCCCATGGCTGAAGGCACAATCAAGCGTTTGACGGACAAGGGTTTCGGCTTCATCGATACCGGTGGTGGCCCCGACCTGTTCTTCCACATGTCGGCCGTCCAGGGCGTCCGGTTCGAGGAGCTGCAGCAGGGCCAGAAGGTCTCGTTCAGCCAGGGTCAGGGCCCGAAGGGTCCGCGCGCCGAGAACATCAAGCTCATCTGAACAGTGTCGGTCACGCCGTGGGCCCTCGGGTCCACGACGCGCACGGACACCCAGCGGGCTCGCCGGCTTCACCGCCAGCGGGCCCGTTGCCGTTTCGGCCGCCGCGATCCGTTCGTCGGCCGATCGCACCCGCGCGACCGCGGGCCGCCGAAGCGTCGGGCCGGTGGGTGCCGCGGGCGCCCGCGCGAGGCATGATGGCCACGCCATGGCCCTCCGCCTGTCGGTCAACCTCAACAAGGTGGCGCTGCTGCGCAACTCGCGCGGCGCCGACAACCCCTCGCCGCGGGTCGCCGCCCACGCCTGCCTCGACGCCGGCGCCCACGGGCTGACGCTGCACTGGCGCGCCGACGAGCGCCACACCCGCGAGCGCGACGTCCGCGACCTGCGGGCGATCTGCGCCGAGCGCGGCGTCGAGTTCAACCTCGAGGGCGACGAGCGGCCGGCGCTGGCCGCGCTGGCCGCCGAGCTGCGGGTCGATCAGTTCACGCTGGTGCCGGTGCGGCCGGGCGAGGTCACCAGCGATCACGGCTGGGAGCTGCCGGCCCAGACCGCGGCGATCGCGGCCATCCTCGGCCCGCTCAACGATCGCGGGGTCCGCACCGCGATCTTCATGGACCCGGTGCCGGCCGCGATGGCCCAGGCCGCCGCCACCGGCGCGCAGCGGGTCGAGTTGTACACCGAGCCCTACGCCGCCGCGTGGTCGACGCCGCGCCGCCAGCACGAGCTCGACCGGCTGGTGGCGTGCGGCCGCGCGCTCGCCGCCGCCGGCCTCGGCGTCAACGCCGGCCACGATCTCGATCTCCACAACCTGCCCACGCTCGCCCGCGCCGTGCCCGAGCTGGCCGAGGTCTCGATCGGCCACGCGCTGCTCGCCGACGCGCTCTACCTCGGCCTGCCGGCCGCGGTCGCGGCCTACGTCCGCGCCTGCCGGGGCGAGGACATCGCCGACCCGCCCGTCACGCGCTGAGGCCTGAGGACCCGAACGACGTGAGGGTCCGAAGGAACAAGGAGCGCCACCGTGGCCGCGTAAGGGCCCGCCGACCGCGCCGCCGATTCATTCACAGTCTCTGGGGCGGGGCGATGGCCGCCGCTGGCCAGCGGTGGCCGATTGCGGCCACCGTCGGCGACTTGTGTCGGGCGGCGGGCGGGGGGAGGATCGCCGTCGCGGGCGCCCGGACGTCCGGGGACGCGTCGGCCCGGGGGGCCGGCGCCGCGCCGCGATCCGCCGTCTCCCTTCGATCCGCGAGGAGCTCATGCGTACGTCCACGTCGCTCGCCACCACCGTCACCGCTCTCGTCGTCGCGCTCGCCGCCCGGCCCGGCCGCGTCGCCGCCGACGATCCCGCGCTCGGCGCCACCACCTACTACACCTACGAGGCCTTCCTCAGCCCGGCCCAGGAGGGCGGCGAGGAGTCGGAGATCCCCAAGCCGCTGGTGAAGTCGCTCGGCTCGACCAAGCCGTCGACGCCGCGGGCCGAGCGCAAGTCGCGCGGCTGGGGCCGGGTCCGCTTCACCAAGGACCTGACCAAGGTCCTCGTCGACGTCGAGATCAAGGGCGTCGATCCGGCGGACATCGTCATGTTCCACATCCACTGCGGCCCGCCCGGCGGCCTCGGCCCGATCCTGCTCGACTTCGGCAAGTTCGGCGACCTGACCAAGGCGATGGCCGGCAACAAGCTCACCGTCGAGGCCGCCAACAAGGACCTGACCTGGGCCAGCATGTTCCCCAAGGGCTTCAAGCTGGCGCTGCCGGAGAGCTGCCCGGTCGAGCCCGGCTGGCCGATCCAGGTCAAGACCATCGGCGGCATGGAGTACCTGGCGCGCAAGGGCGTCCTCTACTTCAACCTCCACACCAAGCAGCACACCTACTTCGGCGAGATGCGCGGCCAGCTCCACCCGGTGCCGTAGCTCCCCGCCGCGATCGCCGACGTCGGGCGCGCGGTCACGGGCCACGCGATCCGTACTCCATCAGGCCACCCACCTGACAGGAGTCGTCGATGTCGAAGCTCGTCCGTCCCTCGCTGCTCTGTTCGCCGCTGGTCGCGTTGCTCGCGACCGCCGGCACCGCCCACGCCCGGCCGACGATCGGCGACGGCGACGTGCTCGCCCCGATCGCCGCCGCCGCCCATGCGTGCGCCGGCCAGCCCGGCTGCAACGGTGGCTTCCCCGAGGGCATCGTGACCGTCGGCGATCGGGTCTACGTCAGCGGCCCGGCGACCTTCGGCACCGCCGGCAAGGGCCCGAGCGTGGTCACCGTCCTCGACAAGGCGACCGGCCAGCTCGTCGACGAGATCCAGATCGTCGGCGAGAACCTGGCGTTCGAGCACGCGCTCAGCGGCATCGCCGCCGATCCGGACGGCGACGTCTACGCGGTGTCGACGCAGATCGGGGTGATCCGCATCCACCGCCACGGCCATCACTACAGCCAGAGCGCGTACGCGCCGCCGTTGCCCGACCTGCCGGTGTGCGCGCCCGGCGCCACCGCCGGCTGCTCGCCGACCTTCGTCGACCTGCCGCCGTTGCCCAACGAGATGACGTTCGATCGGGCCGGCAACCTGTACGTCACCGACTCGCTGCAGGCGACCATCTTCCGGATCCCGGCCGGCGGCGGCGCGATCGCGCCGTGGTTCGCCAGCCCGCGGTTCGCCGGCAACCTGGCCGCGCCGCTGCCGTTCAGCACCAACGGCATCAAGCTGGCCGGCGACGGTGACGCGCTGCTGGTGATCGAGACCTACGATCCGCTCGACGCCAGCCTGAGCCACCTCTACCGGCTCGAGCTCGGCGCCCACCCGACCGAGGCCGACCTGACACGGGTGGCGACGTTCCCCGGCGGCGTCACCGCCGACAGCCTCGCGGTCGGCGAGTCCGGCCGGATCTACGTGACGCTGGCCGGCGTCAGCCAGATCGCGATCCTGGCGCCCGACGGCCACGAGCTGCGCCGGCTGACCGGCCCGGTCGGCAGCCCGATCCCGTACGACAACCCGGCCGGCCTCGCGTTCGACGACGCCCGCAAGTCGCTGCTGGTCACCAACCACGCCATCTTCGGCGACCCGGCCCACTTCGCCGTGCTCCGCGTGTTCGTCGGCGATCGCGCGGCCGACGATCACGGCCACGGTCACGGTGGCGGCGGCGATGATGGCGGCGGCTGCGACTGATCGACGTCCGGCCGCGCGGCCGCGCGCGCGATCGACTACCGTCACGCGGGTGAGCCTCCGCCTCCTGATCGCCAGCGCCGTGTTGTGGACCGGCTGCGGCCACGGCGGCGCGGCCCGGCCGCGGCCGCGCTGTCCGGTCGCCGGACCGGTGACGCTGTACGGCCAGGACGACGTCGCCCTCGTCGCCGGCTGCGCCCGGTTGCCGGGCCTGACCGTCCGCACCGCGGCGCCGATCGATCTCGCGCCGCTGACCGCGCTCGTGGCGATCGACGGCGACCTGATCATCGGCCCGACCCTGGGCATCACCACGCTGGCGCTGCCGGCGGTGGCGTCGATCGCCGGCCGGCTCCGGGTCGCGGGCAACGGCGACCTGACCGGCCTGTTCCTGCCGGCGCTGCGCGCCGCCGGCGCCGTCGAGATCGTCGACGACCCGGCGCTGGTCAGCGTCAGCTCGCCAGCCCTGACCACCATCGCCGGCCCGCTGACCTTGGCCCGGCTGCCGGCGCTCGAGCTGATCGACACCCACGCCCTGACCGCGGTCGCCGGCCCGGTCGCGGTCACCGCCGTGCCCGCGCTCACCACCTGGCTGACGGCGGACGGGGCCGCGATCGATCCCCGGCCCGCGCCGAGCCCGCCCAGCCCGCCCAGCCCCGGAGGATGATCGCCGGGCCGCGCGGCCCGCGTGATAGCGTCCGGATCATGACGCGCCTCGTCCTGGTGGTGATGCTGGCCGCGGCCGCGGGCTGCGCCTCGAGCAAGAGCGCCGGCACCTGCGATCCCGAGGCCAGCGACTGCTCGTGCAGCGCGACCGTGACCTGCGTCGACGGCTACCGCTGCGACCTCGGCACCGGCGCCTGCGTCCTCGATCTCGACGCCGGCGTCGACGCGCCGACCGACGCGCCGCGCAAGGGCTTCGGCGCCCCGTGCCTCGACAAGGACGAGTGCGAGTCGGAGATCTGCCTGCACGTCGGCACCGGCGGCCGCTGCACCCAGGTGTGCAGCGGCGGCGACTGCCCCGAGAGCTGGGGCTGCTTCGGCGTGATCGGCGCGATCGAGCCCGGCACCGTCGACGAGGTGTGCGTGCCGGTGACCGAGCAGCTCTGCTCGCCGTGCGCGATGGACGCCGAGTGCACCCAGATCGGCGCCGATCGCTGCCTGAGCTACCCCGACGGCAAGCAGTTCTGCGGCCGCGACTGCAGCACGGTCGGCTGCCCGACCGGCTTCGCCTGCACCGACCTCACCATCGGCGGGCTGGCGACCAAGCAGTGCGTCCCGACCAGCGGCGCCTGCGACTGCGACGCCAGCAACATGGGCGCGACCGAGGCCTGCACGATCATGACCCCGTTCATGACCGCGTGCGCCGGCACCCGGACCTGCGCCGGCGCCACCGGCTGGGGCACCTGCGCGCCGCCGGCGATGACCGACAGCCCCGACGGCAGCTACCAGGACGCCAACTGCGACGGCATCGACGGCGAGGTCACTCGCGGCATCTTCGTCGCCGGCGCCGGCGCCAACGGCCCCAACTGCGGTCTGACCTCGGCCACGCCCTGCCAGACCATCAGCTTCGGCATCGTCCGCGCGGTCACCGTCGGCCGCAACCAGGTCTTCGTCCAGGCCGGCACCTACAACGAGGTGGTGGTGATGCTCAACGGCGTGAGCGTCTACGGCGGCTACGACGTCGGCTGGCAGCGGGCCGGCTACACCTCCGCCGGGCACGTCGTCACCATCACCGGCGCCCAGGACACCGGCAACGGCGGCGCCAGCGAGTGGCTGACCGTGCGGGCCCACGATCTGATCGTCCCGGTCACGATCGCCGACGTGATCCTGCGCGGGCCGATGGCCAGCGGCACCGTGGCCGGCAACGGCCGCAGCAGCTACGCGGTCCACGTCCAGGCCGCGACCGTCCGCCTCGAGCGGGTCCGGATCGAGGCCGGCAACGGCGCCGACGGCGCCGCCGGCAGCGCCGGCACCGACGCGGTGATCGTCGACCGCCAGCCGTACATGGACGGCGCCCGCGGCGGCGACGGCCGCGAGTACGACACCGTCTGCGACACCTCCGGCCAGGGCGCCGGCGGCGCCCGCGGCACCAACAGCTGCGCGATGAGCCCGTCAGGGCGGGGGATGAACGGCGGCGGCGGCGGCGCCGGCGGCACCATGGACACCAGCTGCGGCTTCAGCGGTTCGTGCGCGGTCAGCGGCAACTGCAACGCCCGCGCGGGCGCCGGCGGCGCCAACGCCGACAGCGTCAGCGGCGTCAACGGCACCGGCGGCGCCGGCGGCAGCGGCCTCGATCAGTGCGGGCCGACCGGCTCGGGCAACCCCGGCTTCACCGCCAACGGCGCGGGCGGCACGCGGGTGAACGGCGGCGCGATCGCCGCCGGCTACTGGTACGGCCGGGCTGGCAACGGCGGCGGCACCGGCGAGAACGGCGGCGGCGGCGGCGGCGGCGGCGGGGCCGGCGGCTGCGACAACGGTACCGACTCCTACGGCGGCGGTGGTGGCGGCGGCGGGGCCGGCGGCTGCGCCGCGCGCGGCGGTGGCGGTGGTGGTGGCGGCGGCGGCGGGGCGTTCGGCGTGTTCGTCACCGGCAACGCGACCGTCATGATCGAGGGCTGCGCGCTCCAGCGCGGCAACGGCGGCAAGGGCGGCGACGGCGGCAGCGGCGGGCGCGGCCAGAGCCCCGGCCAGGGCAACCTGGGCGGCAACGGCCCGGGCGGCGCGACCCCGGGCTCGGGCGGTGGCGGCGCCCACGGCGGGCATGGCGGCGGCGGCGCGGGCGGGCAGGGCGGCCGATCGATCGGCCTGGCCTGGACCCCGGGCTCGACCGTGACCCAGGACTGCACGATCGGCGGCGGCGTGGCCGGCGCCGGCGGCGCGTCGGGACCGCACGCCCCCAACGCGCCCCAGGGCGAACGCGACGGCAACGACGGCCAGGCCGGCGCCGCCGGCACCCTCGAGCCGACGCGGGCCTGCCAGGCCGGCAACGACTGCTGAGGCTCCGACCGCCGCGCCTCCGCGCTACAGGTGGAGGTGGAGCGTCACCAGCAGGCGGGGATCGAAGACCAGCCCGAAGGTGGTCCGGCTGAAGCTCGAGTCGGTGCCGGGGCCGGTCTCCTGGGTCGATGACACCCGCTGCACCAGCGCGTTCGACGCCGACATGCTCAGGTCCCAGTGCCGGCTGAACCAGTAGTCGAGCCCGAGGCCGTACTCGAGTCCGAAGCCGGTGACGGTCTGGGTGTTGTCGCCGCCGTCGGGGTTGCGGGTCAACAGCGCGACCGCGACGCCGCCGAGGACGTTGAAGTCGACCCGGCCCTGGCTGCGCAGCGGGTAGCGGACCAGCGCCGCCACCACGATGTCGTCGTCGACCGCGTCGCCGCCGGCGTCGTCGCTGGTGTTGCGCTGGACCAGGGCCAGCGTCGGCTCGAAGGTGAGGCCCGAGGCGAGGCGGAAGCGGACGCTGGTCACGTCCGGCATGCTGAGGTCGGCGGGCATGCTGTAGCCGAGGCCGAGGCCGACCGAGAACCCGGTCGGGCGGGTCGGCTCGGGCTCGGCGACCGGCTCGGGCTCGCGCACGAAGGCGGCGATCGGGCGCGCCGGCGGAGGCTCGACCTCGTCGGCGGGCGCGGTCGCGCCCTCGGGGTCGGCGGGCTGGTCCGGGTCCGGCTGGGCGACGGCGACACCGCCCGTCAGCAGGATGCCGGCGATCACGAGGTTGGAGGGCTTCATGGCATGTCCTGGGGCTGGAGGGGGGTGGCGCCGCCGCGGACGAGGGCGTTGGCGACCGAGTCGCAGACGTCGTCGCAGCCGTCGGTAGCGAGCTCGACGCAGCTGCTGGTCAGGATGCAGTCGACGCAGGCCGGCGCGACCACCTCCGGCACGTCGTCGATGCAGGCGGCGACGCAGTCGGACCCCGTTGGCAGCGGAGGCTGGCAGTCACACAGCGTCCGACAGAGCAGCTCGGCGTGGTTGGTGTCCTGTTCGCAGCCGGTGAGGGCGGCGGCGGACCCGAGAAGGATCGCGAGCACGGGGACGGCGCGCATGAGCATCATTCTCAGGCGGTTCCTGGGCGCGCGCCAATTTTCGGCGGTCCGAGCAGGAGCACCAACCGACCGTCGAGGTGCCGGCGTTGATCGTGCGTCGGCTGCGTTGGCCGTGCGTCGGCTGCGTTGGCCGTGACCGCGTGGTTGGAGGCGGGGAGATGACGGCCATCGTCAGAGCGTCGCGCTAGAGCCACGCCGCCGCGATGTGACGCGGTGGACGCAGGCGGCGGCGTGATGACCGCGACCAGGAGGGCGTGATGGGCGACGGCGAGCGGAGCAGCAGGCGTGATCGAGTGGTGGCGTCCGGCGCGGGCGGCCGGTCAGGGCGCCACGGTGCCGCGGCTGGTGACAGCCGGCCAGCGCGTCGGCGCAAGGCCACTCACCAAGGTCGCCGCGCCCGGGATGAAACCGAGCGGGCCAGTTCCGTTCGCGTCGGCCGTCGGCGGGCGGCCGCGGCGGACGTGGCCCACGTGGGCCGCGATGCGCGCGCCGCCGCCAGCGGCGACGCGGTCGGGAGCGTGGCCCACGTGGGCCGTGATGCGGCGGCTGCCGGCGGTGGCGACGCGGTCGGGAGCGTGGCCCACGTGGGCCGCGATGAGCGCGCTGCCGGCGCTGGCGAAGCGGTCGGGAGCGTGGCCCACGTGGGCCGTGATGCCGCGGCTGCCGGCGGTGGCGACGCGGTCGGGAGCGTGGCCCACGTGGGCCGCGATGAGCGCGCTGCCGGCGGTGGCGACGCGGTCGGGAGCGTGGCCCACGTGGGCCGTGATGCGGCGGCTGCCGGCAGCGGCGACGCGGTCGGGAGCGTGGCCCACGTGGGCCGCGATGCGGCGGCTGTCGGCAGCGGCGACGCGGTCGGGAGCGTGGCCCACGTGGGCCGCGACGGGTGGGTGGGATGGCAACAGATCGATCGGGCGCTGCGGGCCTGCGCGCGCCGGCGGGCCGCGCTCGACGCCGACGAGGCAGGGTGGCTGGTCGCTGCCGAGCGGGTCGCCGTCCACCGCGAGCTGGGCTGCGCCACGCTCCACGAGTATCTCGAGCGGGTGCTTGGCTACGGACCCAAGGTGGCGCGCGAGCGGCTGCGCGTGGCGCGTGCCCTGGCCGCGTTGCCAGCGCTGACGGCGGCGCTGGCCGCTGGCGACCTGTGTCACTCGGCGGTGCGCGAGATCACCCGGGTGGCGACACCGACGACCGAGGCTGCGTGGTTGGCGGCGGCCCACGCGCGGTCGTTGCGAGAGGTCGAGGATTTGGTTCGTGGACGCCGGCCCGGCGATCGGCCCGGGGATCCACCCGACGACGGCCTGATGCCGATCACGATCGCGTTGGCGATCACGCCGCCAACACTGGCGCTCTATCGCGATGCGGTGAGGGTGCTGGAGCACGAGATCGGCGAGCCTCTGACGGACGATCAGGTGCTCGACCTGCTCTGTCGTGCGGTGCTCGACCGAGATGCCGTCGGCGCGGGGCTGGGTGACGGCCGCGTCGCTGGGCCAGACCGTGCCACCGCCACGGGCGAGCGCGCGGCCGGTGACACCGGTCGCGCCGGTGACGCCCACGGGGAGCCGTCCGGTCCGATTCACGACGGCACCGAGAGCACCGCGGAATCCGGCCCAGCCCCTGCCAGCGGGCCCGGCGCCGCCGCGGCCGAGCCGGCCGATCTCGAGGCGCCCGACGTCGGGGCGGGGGACGCCGTGGGCGCTGGCGACCCCATCGGCGCGCGGCACGGCGGGCGGCCGCCGTACCAGATCGCGATCACGACGTGCGACATGTGCCGCCGGAGCTGGCAAGACGCCAGCGGTCGTTCGTTCGCGGTGCCGCCCGCGGTCGTGGCGCAGGCGCACTGCGACGCCGACCTGATCGGCCGGATCGATGGCGAGGTGCCATCGCGGGTGACCCGCACCATTCCGCCGGCGATGCGGCGCCAGATCGTGCGGCGTGATCGCGGGCGTTGCGTCGTCCCGGGGTGCCGCGCCGGCCGCCACCTGCAGGTCCACCACGTCGTCCCGCGGGCCGCGGGTGGACGGCACGATCCGGCGTTGATGTGCCTGCTGTGCAGTGGTCACCACCGCGCACTCCACGCCGGTCGGTTGGTGATCAGCGGGCGGGCGCCGGACTTCGTGTTCCGACGGTGCACGGGATCGGCCGACGCCGAAGCGCCTGGCTCGCCGGCGCCGTCGTGACCCACGATCAGCGGCGCCCGGGCGCAGCTGGCGGGGCGCGGTCAGCGGCGGGCGGCGGCGCGCTTGCCGTTGCCGCGGGCGGCGGCGGGCAGAGCGGGCCGGGCGCGCAGCAACGGCCGGAGGAACGTCCCGGTGTAGCTGGCGTCGATCGCCGCGACCTGCTCGGGCGTGCCGGTGGCGATGATCTCGCCGCCGGCGGCGCCGCCCTCGGGCCCGAGGTCGATGATCCAGTCGGCGGTCTTCACCACGTCGAGGTTGTGCTCGATCACCAGCACCGTGTTGCCGGCGCCGACCAGCCGGCCGAGGACCTCGAGCAGGCGCTGGACGTCGCCGAAGTGCAGGCCGGTGGTCGGCTCGTCGAGCAGGTAGAGGGTGCGGCCGGTCTGGACCCGGGCCAGCTCGCGGGCCAGCTTGACCCGCTGGGCCTCGCCGCCCGACAGCGTGGTCGCCGGCTGGCCGAGCGACAGGTAGCCCAGGCCGACGTCGACCATGGTCTGCATGATCCGGCCGAGCTGCTTGTGGTGGCGGAACAGCTCGAGCGCCTCGTCGACCGGGGTGTCGAGCAGGTCGGCGATCGACTTGTCCTTGTAGGTCACCCGCAAGGTGGCGTCGTTGTAGCGGCGGCCGCGGCAGACCTCGCAGGTGACGAACACGTTGGCGAGGAAGTGCATCTCGACCTCGCGCACGCCGGCCCCCTCGCACGCCTCGCACCGGCCGCCGCCCTGCTTGGCGGTGACGTTGAACGAGAACCGGCCGGGGCCGTAGCCGTAGGTGCGGGCGGTCGGGACCTGCGAGTACAGCTCGCGGATCAGATCGAACGCCTTGGTGTAGGTCGCCGGGTTCGAGCGCGGGGTCCGGCCGATCGGCTTCTGGTCGATGACGATGACCTTGTCGATCTGCTCGAGGCCGGTGAGCGAGTCGTAGGGACCGACCCGGTCG
>Ga0075163_10010287_pt1 | contig 12244 bp, 11 predicted proteins | sample JI1023141ADNA_FD_71478 | JGI IMG/M metagenome (GOLD analysis project Ga0075163, IMG submission 71478) | Wastewater effluent complex algal communities from Wisconsin, to seasonally profile nutrient transformation and Carbon sequestration -... | ecosystem: Engineered > WWTP > Effluent > Algae...
CCGCATCGGCACACGCGACCAGCATGACGGCCGCGGATGCGAGCAGGGCGTGCTTGATGAGCATGGACAGGATGCTTGCAACCACCGTGCCCCCGTGCGGCCGAGTCGCCACGGCTTCCGGGGCCCGGACTTTTTAATATCCATGCAAGCCATGCATCCACCGGCAACCTGCGCCGCTCGCCCGCGCCCGCGCCCGCGTGCCGCCGCGTCCGGTCGCGCTGGTACGGTTCTTGTTAGCTCGGCGCCGTGGCGTACAGCATGACGTGGCTCCTCGCTTCCCTCCTCGCCAGCACCGCGCCCCTCGGCTCGACCGGCGACGACGCGTCCTCGCGGATCGAGACGGCCTGGAGTGCACCGCCTCGCCCCGTGCTGCGACCGCCGCCCGAGCCGCAGTCGGGGCGCGGCATGCTGACCGGCGGCATCGTCCTGACGGTGCTGGGCGTACCGCTGTTCGCCGCTGGCGTCCGCGTGGTCGCCCAGGGCTTCGCCATCGACGGGCCCGGCACGGCCTCCGCGTGGGGTCCCGTGGGCGCCCTGTTCGTGCTCCCGGGTGCGATCCTCCTCGCTGCCGGCGTCCCGCTCACCGCGGTCGGTGGGGTCCGGTTTGCTCGCTGGCGACGCTGGCAATCGCGTTACAGCGTCGCTGTGCAGCCGCGTATGACCCGGTCGCCGGCTGGCGCGTGGATGATCGGTCTGGCGCTTCGGTTCTGATCGCGCGGCGATGGGGGCCGAGGTCGCGGTGGCCTGAAACTTGCTCATCCACGCGGCATGACATCGCTCCGCGTCCGTTCGTCGCTCGCCTCGCTCGCGCTGCTCGCGGCTTGCTCCGCCGGAGACGACGGGGAGAACACCGACCCCGGCACGTCCAGCGCCGGACAGACCGGCGGCAGCACCGGCAGCCCCACCGACGGCGGCAGCACCGGCGGCGAGACCTCCGCGGCGGACACCTGCGGCGATGGCGTCCTCGATCCCGACGAGATCTGCGACCCGCCGGGAGACGGGTGCGACGCGACCTGCAATTACGTCGATCGGTCGCTGTGGACCGTCACCCGCGGCGGGCCGGACAGGCCGACGAGGATCGACGACATCGCGGTCGACCCCGCGGGTCGGATCCTCGTGATCGGCTCGACGCTGGAGCCGTCGGGCGACGAGTGGGACCCGACGTCATGGCTGCTCGCGCTCGACGCGGATGGCCGCGAGCTGTGGCAGACGAAGCTGCCGCTCGAGGCGCTCGACAGCTATTATCCGCCGCACCTGGCGGTCGACGCTTCAGGCATCTACATCCAGGGCTACGGCGTATACAGGTTCAGCCCGTCAGGTGCGCCGGACTGGTATGTGTGGCCTGCGAAGCGCGTATTCACCACACTCACGGTCGCCGACGGGGCCGTCTACGCCGGCGGGGTCGAGCTCGGAGAGTACGACTCGAACAGCGGGAGCCAGCAGACCCAGCTCGTCGTCCATCGCCTCGACGCGGCGACCGGCGCGTCCGTGTGGGACTTCCTGCTGGCCGACGACACCATCGACAGCGCGGCGACCGGCGTGACGGTGTATGGGGACAGGGTGTTCGTCGTGGGCGCGTGGTCGTCGCGGGACGACGTCAGCCGGGGCGTCGTGTTCCTGCCGATGGACGCGGCGACCGGCGCGGCGGGTCCGCCCGTGCTCGACACGACGCTGATCTATCCATTCGCCGCGGGCGCGCTGCCCTCGGGTGACCTGGTGCTGGCCGCCGTGGGGGACGGCGAACAGTTCGTGCGTCGCTTCGAGCCCGGCGGCGCCGTGCGCTGGACGACCGCCGTGGAGGACCAGTTCGCGCTCCGCGACCTCGCGGTCGGACCCGACGAGTCTCTGGTCGTGGTCGGGACGCTCTTCTCGGACGTGGGTCCGCACGGTTTCCTGCGCGCCCTCTCGGGCGCCGGTGAATTGACGTGGTCCGCTGGATTCGCGCCGGGCGACCCGAGGGACGGCGTGTCCCTCATCGGCGCGGCGTTCGGCCCGGATTTTCTGGTCGTCGCCGGCCAGGACTTTCGCGACCCCAGCGGGGACGGCACCGGGTGGATCCGACGGATCGATCCGCAGTGAGCGCTCGCCCGCGCTGCATTCCGTGCATTCGATCGCAATCGTCGCACGCGACGCGCCGCCAGCTGCCAGCTGCCAGCCGCGCTGGCATGAGCCTTGCTACTTCTCGCGAGATTCGAGGCAGGACCATGAAGTTCAGGCACATTCTCCCATTCACAGCCGCCGTCGCGCTGGCGATGGCGTGCTCCGCCAGCGACGACGACACCACCGATACCGGCGACACCACCGATACCGGCGACACCACCGGTATGGGCGACACCACCGGCGAGACCGGCGTCTGCGGCGACGGGGTGCTCGATCCGGGCGAGGCCTGCGACGCCCCGGGGACCGGCTGCGACGCCGCCTGCCGCCTGACCGGCGCGACGGCCTGGACCGTCACCCTCGGCGATCCGGACACGTCGACGAGCATGTTCGACGTCGCGATCGACAGGACCGGGCAGATCTTCGTCCTCGGAGAGACGCTGCGCACTCCCGGCGGTGTTCCCGTGCGCACCACGTGGCTGCTCGCGCTCGACCCCGGCGGCGAGCAGCGGTGGCAGACGACGCTCCCGGAGGAGGAGCGCCCCCCGATGTACGCATCGAACCTCGCGATCGACGACGACGGCGCCGTGTTCGTCCAGCGGTTCGGTGTCCAGCGCGTCGAGCCCGACGGCGAGCGGGGGTGGAGCGTATCGACCGCCGACGCCGGCCTCGTCGACATCGCCGTCGCGGACGACGCCGTGTTCGTGGTGGGCAGCAGCGACCAGTCCTTCGCGCAGCGCCGCGATCTGGCCACCGGTGAGCTCGTATGGCAGGCGACCCTCGACGGCGACGACCACGAGGTCTCACCCGCGGCGATGGTCGTCGTCGACGACACCGTGGTTGTCGCGTGCTCGTGGTACGACGGGACCGGCGGGCGGAAGTGCCTCGTCTCGGCCGACGCGGCCACCGGCGCGCCGGGCGGCCTGCGCCTGTTCGACGCGGCGAAGTCCTTCTGGGGTCCGATTGGTGCGTTGCCCTCGGGCGACCTGATGGTCGTCGTGGTCGACGGCGATGGCGTCGGCTCGTCGCTGCGCCGGCTCACGGGCGCCGGCGCGGTGGTCTGGGACATCCCCCTCGAATTTCAGGAGTACACGGGCGCCGGGGTGGGCGGCCTCGCCGTCGGGTCCGACGAGACGATCTACCTCGTCGGCGACGACGGCCCGCTCGAGATGTCACACGCCGTCGTTCGCGCCCTCTCGAGCGCCGGCGAGCTCTCGTGGGGCGTGGACTGGATGCCAGCGAACGCCGCCGATAGCCTGGTCGCGCGCCGGGTGGCGGCCGCTCCGGGGTTTGTCGTGGCGATCGGCACCGAGAGCGCCGGGCCAGACATGTTCACCACCACCGCGTGGATCCGCAAGATCGGCCCGTCGTGATCGCCGGCGGGCCCTCGACATGAACGTCACCCGCGAGCTCTGACGCCGATCACTTCTTCTGCTTCTTCTTGCCGCTCGCCGCCGGCGCGCAGCCGGCCGTGAACCGCCGGACCTCCTGCCCGGCGATAGCGAACGTGTAGCCGTCCGCGTCGTAGTCGATCGTCGCCGTGCCCGTGCGTGGCGCTCCCAGCTCGATCGCCCTGGTCCACAACTCCGCGAACGTGCACGCCGGTGGCGTGACCGTCCGCTCCTCCCCCGTCGCCCTCCCGTTCGGCGCCCGCCCCATGCCGCGGTGCTCCCCGCTCGGCGCCTGCACGGTCAGCAGCACCCGGATCGCGTGCCCGACCGCGTACTTCGCCTCCGGCTGGCGCTCCGGGTCGCCGGCGATCGCCGCCGCCACGAACTCGGCCTCGACCTTCGGCCCGTCCGGCGCCGCGAGGTTCATCGTCCCGTCGCTGCCGACGCCCGTCGCCCGCAGCGTGATCAGCCGCGCCTGCGGCCCCGCGAAGTTCGCGATCGCCGAGAAGCCAGCGCTCGCGTCGAACCGCTCGAGCACCCCCGGCGGCGCCGCCGTGTTCGGCGCGCTGCACCCGTTCGTCGCCAGCACGAGGAGGACCACACCGCACGCGCGCATCATCGGCGCACTGTACCAGCCAACCGCAGCCGCGCGTCGGTCCGCCGCCCGCAAAGAACGCTACGCGCGCGCGAGCCACGGCGGGTCGCGCAGGCGGTCGACCATGAAGTCGACGAACACACGGACCTTGATCGGAGGGCGCGTGGTCGGCGGGTAGATGGCGTACACACCGACAGGCCAGCCCCACGCCGGCAGCACGCGCCGCAGCTTGCCGGCGTGGATCGACTCGGCGACGTGGAACATCGGCACGAAGATGAGGCCGTGCCCGTATTCGGCGGCCGCGACGAGCATGTGGGCGGTGTTGGCGACCATGCGCCCGGACACCTCGGCCTCGACGACGTCATCGCCCTTGCGCAGCTTCCAGCGGCCGGGCGTCGCGTAATAGGCGTACTGGACGCACTGGTGGCCAGCGAGCGCCTCGGGCGTGTCCGGGACGCCGGCCCGCGCGAGGTAGGCCGGGCTGCCGCAGACCACGCGCTCGGTCGCGGCGAGCTTGCGGGCGATCAGCCGCGGGTCGCCGACGTCGCCGGCCCGGATCGCCACGTCGTAGCCCTCGCCGATGAGGTCGACGTGACGGTCGAGGAACACGAGCTCGAGCGTGAGCTCGGGGTGAAGCTCCTTGAACTCGTTGAGCAGGCCGAGCATGAATCTCACGCTGAAGCCGCTCGGGAGGGTGACCCGCAGCTTGCCGCGGGGGGTCGACTGCAGCTCGGCGGCGGCGTCCTCGGCGGCCTTGAGCGTCTGCAGGGCGTCCGCGCAGCGCTCGTGGAAGGCTCGCCCCGCCTCGGTCAGCGTCAGCTTGCGGGTCGTACGGATCAGCAGCGGCACGCCGAGGCGCTGCTCGAGGCGCGTCAACAGCTTGCTCGCGTACGAGGCCGTGACTTCGAGGCCGCGGGCGGCGGCCGTGATGCTGCCCTCCTCGACCACGTGGACGAACAACTCGGTCTCGAACAGTCGGCTCATGGCCCACGGTATCGCGCATGACGCGCTATCCTCAAGGGATACTCGAATACCTGACGCGGGTGGCAGATTACCCCTCCGCAGGACACGGACCCTTTCCGCGCGGGGGGCTTATCGTCGCCGCCGTGACCGCTTATCTTTTTTCCCGTGACCTCCGGCGCGCCTGCCGGTTTGAACGGTGTCCAACCAGCACGATGGAGAGGATGAGACGATGCGCAGAATACGAATCACAGGAGCTCTTGCGATCTGGACGGGACTGTGTGTCGGCTGTGCCGACGACAAGGACGGATCGGCGTCCAGCGCCCCGAGCGAAGCCACGAACGACTCGACCTCGGGCGAGCCGACGAGCGGCGGCGAATCCACCGGCGAGCCGACGAGCGGCGGACCCGGCGGCAGCCCCTGCGAGCGGTTCGCCGAGAACATCGCCATGTGCGACCCCGAGGTCGACCCGGCCGAGCTGGCCGCGGACTGCGAGGCGCAGCAGACGAGCGCCGGACCCGCGTGCTCGGCGGCGTTCGACGCGTATGTCGAGTGCTTCACCACCGCGTCGTGCGACGACGATCAGAGCTGCATGGCGGTCTACGAGGACTACTTGGCCTGCATGAACCCCGTCGGGGAGACGTGCGCGGCGTACGGCGCCAAGCTCGAGCAGTGTATGGACATACCCGCGTTCGAGGGCGGCGCGGTCTGCCAGCAGCAGCTCGACGAGCTGGAGCCGACCCCGGCGTGCCATGACGGATATGAGGAGTTCATCGTCTGCTACACCATGCTGTCGTGCGCCGACATCGAGATGGCGACCGGCTGCGAGGCGGAGATGAACGCGTTCGCGGGGTGCGGGGGATGAGGAACGCTCGCACGACGCGTGCGAGGCGGACGGCGCGACGAGCGGCGTGACACGGTATGCGAGCCGACCGGCGTGAGGATGGAACCATGGCATTGCAAGCGACCTCACCGGTCCATATCGTCCTGGAATTCGCCCGCGCCGTCGACGCTGGCGAGCCGCACGCGTTTCGGTTCGAGCCCCAGCGCTACCTGCTGCGCACGCCCAGTTAGTCCCGCTTCGGCTCGGGCAGAGGGCAGGGGTGTCGCTCAGCCGCGGCTCAGCCGACCATGAGCACGTAGTTCGCGCTGCCGATCGTGTGCTGTCCGCCGGCCGTGCACACGCCGCCGAAGCCGCCGTAGAACAGGCCCTGGCAGCGGTTGCACCACCGCCAGTTGTCCTGGGCCTTGTACGGGCTGCTCGCCCCGGCGACGCGTACCACGTAGTTGTACGACATCGCCGGGTCATGCTTCCCGTCGTGGGCCGCGCACTTGCCGACCTCGCCGCCGTACGAGAGCACCGCGCAGCGCTTACACCACCGCCAGTGGTCCTGAACGAGCGCCCCGTCGACGCCCGTGGGCGACACGAACGGGAAGTACGCGCCGCTGCCCGACGAGTCGTGCGCACCACCGGCGGCGCACACCGCGTTCGGCGTGGCCGAGTGGAACAGGCACGAGCAGCGCTTGCACCACCGCCATTTGTCCTGCTCCATCGCCTCGATGAAGCGGAACTGCTGCACGGGGCCGCCGTTCCAACCCCACTGCTGGATCGGGTTGCCGTCGGCCCGCCCGCCCATGCCCACGTCGAGCGCCTGGCCGCTGTGGCGCGCGACCAGGGAGTACCAGCCGTCCTTGCCGATCATCACGTGCCACTTCTGGTTGTCGCCGCCGTTGCGCACGTACTGCAGGACCCGCACGCCCTGGTCGTACCACCCGCCGCGGACGTCGAGCACCTTGCTCGGCGTGCCCTGCGGGATGATGTAGTAGCTGTCGTCGCCGGCCGACTCGAAGCGGAACCGCTGGTTCACCCCGCCGGTCCACGCATACTGCACGAGCTCGCAATCGTCGTGGGTCCCGGCCGGGACGTCGACGAACTTCCCCGAGGCCCTGCACTGGATATAGTAGGACGCGCCCGGCTTGGCGACGAACGGCAGCGACGCCTTCAACGCCGCCGCGACCACCGCGCCCTCGCTCGCGGGGCCCTTCGCGGCCCGCAACGCCGCGTCGTAGCTCGGTCCGCGCTTGGCCAGCGAGGTGTTGACGAGCGTGGTCTGGGTCGGGCCGGTGTCCGGCGCGACGCTCCCGTCCGCCGCGATGAGCGAGAAGCCGGTGGTCACGCGGAAGCCGATGAACGACCCGCCCTGGCTGACCAGCACGTTGCCGCCGATGTTGATGGCGCCGCCGTTGGGCAGCTTGATGCTGGCCACCAGGCCCGGCATGTAACACTTCTCCGCGTACTTGCCGCGCCCGCCATAGATCATCCACAGCTCGACGTTGATCGCCATGTTGGGCTTGAGCGCCACGCCCGGGCCGACGCCGGCCCCCGCGAAGAAGCCCCACTGACCGGTGTTATCGACGTAGATCCCGGCGAACGCGGTGCCCGCGATCGGCGTGCAAGTCGCGGTGCCGCGGAGGTCGAACGCCATCGTGTACCCGTTCGAAACGGCGTCGCGCTCCCACGCGCTCACGACCGAAGATCCGAACACGTACGTCATCACCGTCCGTGCGATCCCGTCGTAGGGCCCGAGCTGCGGCGGCAGGCTCAACAGCGCGTTCAGGAGGTACTGCAGGATCTCCGGCGCGAGCGCCTTGGCCTCCTCGTACGCCTCGATGCTGAAGTTCTTCACGTCGCCGGCCGCCGACGAGCTCCACGCCGCGACCACCGGCGCCGACGCCTTCGAGAAGTCGACGACGTACGCGACGCCCCCGCTGGCGCCCGTGATCGTGACGGCCGCGCCGCCCTCGATCGTCGCGCCCACCGTGGTGCCCGCGGCGACCGCGAGGTTCACCCCGCTCTTGAAGCCGCCGGCGACCATGTCGCCGAGGTTGCGAAACCCACCACCAACGGTGCTCGTGAAGAAATCCGTGAACGCGCTCATGATCCACCCCTCGTGCGATGTCAATGCTGCGACCCCGTCGCGACGAGCGTGACAGTCCATCACCGCTGTCGGACCAGCAGCGCGCCAGCGCGCTCGAATGTAGCTGCGCCGCTGGCGCCACGGATAGCGTCGTGACAGTCGGCGTGGATCACTGCGAGCGCCGCATTTGACGGCGCGGAATCAAGGGAAGGCATCGAAACCCCGACCGCCGATGACAAACCAACAGGATCGCGTGGATCCAGCGCCACGTGCTCAGGTCTCGTATCTGCCGGCCAGCGCGGCGAAAAGATCCGCTGGAACGAAATCGCGCGGCGGCGTTATATTGCCCCCGCGTGCCGCCCCGCAGTCCACAGCTCCGTGCCGCCTACCTCGCCGATCTGCAGAGTCGCAGCCGCGTACACGGCGGCCAGTGCCTCGAGGACGAGTGCATCGACCTGACCTCGCCGATGCGCTTCAAGTGCGCCGCGGGCCACCAGTGGACCACGCAGGGCCGCATCATCCGCACCGGCTCGTGGTGCCCGGTCTGCGCCGGCAGGGCGAGGGTGTCGCACGCGCAGCTGCAGCGGCGAGCCCGGGCGCACGGCGGGGAGCTGCTGTCCGAGGCCGTGCCCAACACGCAGACCCCGCTGCGCTGGCGCTGCGCCGAGGGCCATGAGTGGGTCACCCAAGCGTCGAGGATCCTGTACGGCTCGTGGTGTCCGCGCTGCGCCGGTCGCACGCTGCTGGGCGACCTCCAGGAGTTCGCGCGCGAGCGCGGCGGGCTCTGCCTGTCCCGCGGATATGTCAACGGCAACACCCCGATGCGCTGGCGCTGCGCCGCGGGCCACACGTTCACGGCGATCTGGCGGGTCGTCAAGATCGGGCGCTGGTGCGGCGCCTGCAGGACCCACCGCAAGCGGCTCACCATCGCGGGCATGCAGGCGCTGGCGGCCGCGCGCGGCGGCGAGTGCCTGGCCCCCGCCTACAGCGGCTCGCGCGTCCGTCTCCGCTGGCGCTGCGCCCAGGGCCACGAATGGGACGCGACCCCCGTGAGCGTCCGCAGCGGCCGCTGGTGCCCCACCTGCGGCCTTCGCGTGCTCGGCCTCGAGTTTGTCCAGCGGCTGGCCAGGGAGCGCGGCGGCCGCTGCCTCGCCGACAACTATGTCAACAGCCGCGAGCGCCTGGCGTGGGAGTGCCGCGAGGGCCATCGCTGGTCGGCCAGCACCGATAACGTCCACCACAACGGCAGCTGGTGCCCACGCTGCGCCGTCGCCCGCAACGCCGCCGAGCGCCGCCGCCTCAGCCTCGAGCGAATGCAGGCGATGGCCGCCGAGCGCGGCGGTCGCTGCCTCTCGTCCGAGTTCGTCGACGAATCCACCGAGTTGCGGTGGGTGTGCGGGGAGGGCCATCGCTGGTCGGCGCCGCCGCAGACGCTGCGCTACAAGGTCTGGTGCCCGACGTGCAGGGGTGCGCCGCGGATCAAGGACACATGGAAGACGGCGCTCGCGCAGGCGAAGAAGCACGGCGGCGCCTGCATCGGCGGCCGCGGCCGATCCACGCACCTGCGCGCCCGCTGGCGCTGCGCCGCCGGCCACGAATTCACCAAATCACCCTACAGGATCGCCGAGGGGCGGTGGTGTTCCTACTGCTCGGGCCGCCGTCTGACGATCGAACACATGCGAGTGATGGCCGCGGAGCGCGGCGGCCGCTGCATCTCGCGCAAGTACGTCGACGCGAAGACGAAGCTGCAGTGGGAGTGCGACAGGGGCCACCGCTGGTGGGCAATGCCCGGGGGGCTGCGCAACGCGGGGAGCTGGTGTCCGCACTGCGCGTGGGACCGGCTGTCGGAGCTCAAGCGGTCCGACGCGAGGGACCGACGGTGACGGGCGCCTGGCGCTTGAGCAGCCGGCTGCGGGCCCGCTGACGCGTCCTCGGATCAGACCTCCGGGATGCAGGTGCCCGGCCCGGTGTGGCAGAGCTCGTCGATGCACACGCCGTCCGCGCAGTCGCCGTCGGCCTCGCAGCTGCGGCGCCGGCAGGCGTCGCCCCCGAGTACGGGGACGCAGGCGAACTGCGGCGCACAGTCCGCGTCGTCGACGCAGGGGTCGATCAGGCAGTGGCCGGTCTCGAGGTTGCACACGCCGCCGGCGTCGCAGTCCGCCGAGGTCGTGCATTCGTGGTCGCACACGGTCGTGAACCCGATGTCGCACCCGCACGCGGACGGGAAGTCGATGCACACGTCACCGGCGGCGCAGTCGAAGTCCGAGGCGCACTGAAGCATGGTCGGCAGGCACTCGGAGCACGTTTCGTCGGTCGGCCCGACGCACTGCGCAGGAGCGCAGTCGGCGTCGCCCAGGCAACCGTCCGCGGCGCCGGTGTCGGCGGTCGTCGTGGCGGCGGACGTCGTGGCGGCGGTCGTCGTCGTGCCGGTGCCGGTGGTCGGCGCATCGCCGGTGGTCGGCGCATCGCCGGTGGTCGGCATGGCGCCGGTCGTCGAGGTCGTGCCCTCCGACGCCGTCGTCTCGCCCACGTCGGTCGTCGACCCGCCAGGCCGAACGCCACAGCCGAGCAGCCAGCCGGCGACGAGAGCGAGGCCCGGGAGGGTAGGGGACGACGGCACGGTTGACGCGGTACTACGCGGGCGCACCAGCCGTCAACGACCACGCGCAGGCCGAGGCCGGCGAGGCCGGTGCCCGCGCGGGCTCGGGGGTCGACCCTGGGGCGGCCGGCGCGATGGCATGTTCGCCGATTACTCGTCCGCTGGTTGCTCCTCGAGGTCCGTGTCCTCGAGGGCATCGTCGTCATCGTCGAGGCCGAACGCGAGCGCGTCGACCGGGGGACCTTCGTCACCGGGGGCGATGACGCCGCCGCGGTAGGCCGCGAGGCTCATCGGGTACTCCCAGTGCCACGGCTCGGTCTTGTAGGGGTGAAAGCCGAACTCGTACGCGCGGGCGACCAGCCACTGGTGGAGCGGGGTGCCGCGCTGGAAGCCGACGCTGGCGCGCGAGGGCTTGAGGCCGCCGACGCCGATGTCGATGGCGAGGCCGGTCTCGTGCGGCGAGTCGAAGGCGAGCCAGCGCTTGCCCTCGGCGATCGTGCCGAACTTGGCGACCAGGACGGCCTCGTACTGCGCGCGCGACTCCCAGCGGTGGGCCCGCCACGCCGACGCGAGTTTGATGGCGATGCCGAGGTCCTGCTGAATCGCGGCCGACATCCGCTCGAGGGCCTCGGCGGCGAGCACGTGCAGGCGCCTGGGCCCGCCGGTGCCGGGGACCGGGACGAGCATCGGCGAGTCCGGGCCGATCGTGCCATACACGCGCACGCAGACGCGGCGCTCGACGTAGCTGTCGGCGGTCGGACGCGGGGCGACGAACGCGACGGTCTGCAGCGTTGGCGCCGCCTCGTCGGACGCGCGGTCGGTCGGTCCGTCCACGGGCTCGCGCGACACGGCCATCGTCTGCAGTTTTAAGGCCGGCGTGTGGCCGGGCGCGTGGGTGCCGGTCGCGGCCGCGAGGGCGGCGAGCGTCGCGGGGCCGATCACGCCGTCGACTGTCAGCGCGGGTACGCCGGGCGCGAACTCCTGGACGCGTCGCTGGAAGTCCTTGAGCGCCTGGTGGCTGCGCGGGCCGAACGCGCCGTCGGCGGTCAGCGTCGGCGCGACGAGTTCAATTAAACACATCTGGACCCACCTGTCGCGCTCGCGGGTGGACGGAGTCATGCGGCTCCCTGGCGGTGCGGCGCCACCGATCCGGACGCGAGGACCTGCGGCGGGCCGTCGGCGCGCCACTCGACCAGCTGCAGCTGGGCGCCGCCCCGCGGGTCCTCGTGGATCACCAGGCCGGTGAACCGGGTCAGCAGCGTCGGGGCGTCGCCCTTGCTGCGGTCGAGGCCGGGGTTGCGGCGCGCGAGGTCGAGGAACTCGTGCCACGCGTCATCGCCGTCGTCCGCGCCAGGGAGACGCATCAGGTAGATCCAGGTGCCGGTGTTGACGAACGCGAGGTCGCCCTCCTGCTTCCAGCGGGCCGAGTGCGTGTGCCCGAGGACGACCGCGTCGGCCTCGTACTTCCTGGCGAGGCGCCGGGCCTCGGTCCACTCGCCGGGGTCCGGCTCGAGCGCGAAGTACCTGTCGCCGCTGTCACCGGCCATCCTCTTCTGGGCCGCGGCGTACAGCTTGAGGCCCGCGCGCGCGAGCTTGAAGCGGGCCCCGTCGAGCGCGCCCTCGTCGGCGAAGCTGGCCGGGGTGTTCTCGTCGAGCGCGCCCTCGATCGCCTCGCGCTCCTCGG
>Ga0075163_10010288_pt1 | contig 12244 bp, 5 predicted proteins | sample JI1023141ADNA_FD_71478 | JGI IMG/M metagenome (GOLD analysis project Ga0075163, IMG submission 71478) | Wastewater effluent complex algal communities from Wisconsin, to seasonally profile nutrient transformation and Carbon sequestration -... | ecosystem: Engineered > WWTP > Effluent > Algae...
TTGTTATTACCCAATGTAAAAGTGCAAATATGAATTACTTCCTTTTCATTGTTAATTACTCCTGTATATTCATCAGTCTTATCACCATGTTTAACTTTTATCTTATATGAATTTTCGGTAACATTTTCATGTTTTTTAAAATATGAGAGATATACATTGTAGGTACCGTTAGGAGCATCTCCTTGTTGCCAAAAAATATTTTCAATTGGGGTTTTACTGTCTGGATATTCCACATTCATATCTATTTGGAGTTGTCCTCCACTGGATACATTTCGATTTTTAAACCATACAGACTCTTTATTTGGGTCAGTTACAATCAAATCCAAATCATTGTAATTATTCCAATTTAAAAGAACTTGAACATCACCAGTAGAAGGAGTGGGTGTACAATCGACTTCCTCATCGGATTTCACTTTTTGTAAGGCTTTATCTATTTGTAAAAGTTTGCCAATATTTCCTTGAGTACTCAATCCGGTATTTTGCAAAATACAGATGATTTCTTTATTGGTAATTTTATCATTTATACTTTTCATAAGAGCGATTGTCCCTGTTACTATAGGCGCTGCCATGCTTGTACCATCCATTATCTGATAATCATTTTTTCCAACAGAACTGTAAATACCAACACCTGGTGCTGAAATCGTAGAAAATTGCCCATAATTACTGAAATTTGCCTTATTGAGATTACTATTATTTTTATCAACTGCCGAAACTGTAATAAAAAGTTCAGGTCGTTGTAAAGCATCAATACCGGCTAAAACATTATCATTTCCCGCTGCCACAACAATAGTTGAATTGTGGCTGGCAGCAATCCTCATAACTTCTCTCCATAATCGTTCTTCTTCTTTAAAATGGTTTTTAATCAAGTCTATTTGCTCGTTTTCAGGAATATCATCAAGACCTTGAAACGAACTGCCAAGAGATACATTAATAACATCAGCCCCTTGATAAAGTGCATAAATAATCCCATCAAGAACTGAAGTTGTCGTCATCATTCCCTTTTTATCTGCTACTTGAATAGGCATAAATTTACATTTGGGTGCAATGCCACTTATACCCTGACCATTATCTGCAATTGCTAGAGCAGTACCTGCCACATGGGTTCCGTGATCAACTTTTTGAGGAAATATTTCAGTTGAGTGTAACCAAACATTGTATGGTTGTACCACTTTACTCTTCAACTCAGGATGTGAAAGATTAAAACCATTATCAACAATTGCAACAGTTATTTTCTCTGAACCCATTGAAATATCCCAGGCTTGCGGTGCGTTAATGGCTTTTAAATACCAAGATTTTGCAGGGTCAGAAACAGCAGGATCATTTGGAAGATATGCCCCCTCAAATAATGCCTCATCAAAAACAAAAAGATCATATTTTGGAGCAAACTCAGTTGGTATTTTTTGCTTTAATTGTTCGCGTTCTTCTTTTGGTACTTCGATTTGCATTCTTTTTACAACATCGTCATAATACACCACTTTATATTTAGCATCAGGATATTTTTCTTTGAAATCTTTTGCCAAATCTAAAATTGACTTATCTTGATTTTCCATTAAAATATTTAACCGATTGGCAATAATTGACGGATTGCCAGGAATAATTTCAGGATTATCTTCTAATGGAGGTAAAACACCTTGTTGAGGTGGTAAAACATCTTCATATCCGGGTGGAGTAGGTTTAGGAGTATAAGGATTATTGGGGTCATAAATTCCTCCATCTTTACCTACATTAGGATCCTCTCTCACCCAAGTGCTATCATTATCTTCAAGTGCAGCACCACCTCCAATGATTGGATGACTACAACCTCTACATTCTTTTAGTAGAAATAACAATAATAAAAGAAACAATAAAAATAATAAAGCCCTCAATAACCATTTTAAACAACCTTTTCCTGCAAACAGAGCAGTAAGCCACAACCAAAAACGTCTCCACCATGGTGTTTTTTCTTCTAAAGGATATTGTTCTATTTTTCTATATTGTGCTATAAATTCTTTATCTTCTGAAACTCGATAACCATTTGGCTCAACATCCCAACCTATAAATTCATAACCTTCTTTTACATCAACTTTAGGAATATCCTCTTCTCCTAAAATAGAATCTGAAAGTTTTGAAATAATGGGGTTCCCAATTATTCCACCATTTTCACCAGTATTGAATGTAACATTAAACCGATTAGGTTGAGGAAGTGGGTCAGGATCTGGTGGTGGAACAATTATAACTTGTTTTCGTCTTAAATCTTTTCTAATTTCAGTAATATCTTCACTCACGTTATCACGCAACTGCATACCCCAAGCTCCAAGAATTACCTTATCATCATAACAATAAACAAAGCGATCATCAATCATTTTAATTGCAGCAAACAGGAATTCTGCCTTATCTTTGTCAGTGTTCTTTAACTCTTCAATTTTTTGATTATAATAGGCAATGGTATTATTCTTAATGTTTTGATATTTCGTTGCATCCTCACCTTGCAAATCTGATAAAATCTGAGGAACACCTTTTTCTTTTGGTTTTATTCCATAATACTCTATTTTATCAGCATCTTTTACCGGATAAGATAAAAAGTCTCTATAATTTTCATCAAGTTTTGTCAAAATTGAACTTGCCAATTTATAGCGGTCAAAAATTGACTTATCTCCTATAATCTGTAAATCTTTGAAATACTTCAGATCAGTGCTGAATAGTGGGATATGATTAATTAAAGTAGCCATATTTATTCGTATTTAATGTTTTTACATTCATCAATAATTCTTCCTAAGTTGCTATTTGCATTTACATCATAGTTTGGAATGTCACAAACAGAGACAAAACCTACTTTTAAACGATTACTCCAATTGAGGTAATTGCGATAACTTGGTAATGATTCCATGTTTTCTGGATGTGAAGTCATTATTTCTATTTGATTTTCTAATTTTGTAAAAAGTTCTTCAACAGTATTTTCTGTTGAATTTTTTTTGTAATTCAATACTAAACCCAAACCATTTTCATCATTTGCTTGCTTTAAATCATTCAAATCAGATTCGATAAGATATTCAAATCCAACAGTATTAACACATTTATTTAACATCTCAGCAGCAATATCTGAAACAATTTCATAAGGTAAATCCGTTTTATTATTTCCATTCATATAACGTCTAATCTTTTCTGCTATCTGTTTGGAAATTTTTAACTTTTTAAACAATTTTAAATACATTTCTTTTATATGGTCTAAGGTAGAATCTTGAGAAAAAATCTGCTGAATAACTTTTTTATCACTTAAACTAATATATTCCAACCAATATTCTATTAATGCATCTGCTAATTGTTGTGCATTATTTTTTATTAAGTCGTGATTACCCCTAATTAGTATTTCTAAATCTATTTGTTTTTCTTCAAGTTCTTTATGAAAATCTTCAATACGTTCTTCCGTATTCTTTTCATAACGGACACATAATCTTTTAAAATAAGAATCCACTGTATCCTTTTCCATTACAGGAACTTCGATACGATACGTGCTATATATATCCATATTTATCATATCGCGATGTTCGAAGTCATCTACTTTTTTTCTAAATAGTTCTATAACTGTACTTTCATCTATCATTAATTCCTTCATCATCTGACCAAAATATTTGATTTTATCAGCACTAAAAGAAGTTGCTAATTTAAACTGAATATCCCCTGCCATATTCTTTGCTTTCTGCAATTCCTCATCTTTGTCATTGCTATGAAAATGCTTAAGCATTTCATCTAACATATTTTGAGTTATTTCATTGAGTTCAGCAATCATTTTAGACATACGTGCAGGATTGATATTGTTTGCTGCAATGGTCAGTTTATTAATAATTAATTTAGTTCCATCTTTGTTTATACTTGCTGCTTCATCCCAAGATTCTTCAGGGTTGGTAAAATGGTTTTTAACAAAATCGTATTCAATAAATGATTTACGAAGAATTGAGCGAAAATCCGGATATTCAAAAGGAATTAATTCTTCAATCTCTTTTCGAAAAGATTGTGTATCATTGAAACCTTTATAAATATTACTTGCATCCTTGACATTTTCTCCCGATTTTTCAAAATCTCTCAATAAGAATATATTATTAAAATACTTGTTTGAATTAGTCCAATTTTCAAACCAACTGTTTTCATGTGCTTTAATAATTTCATTTTTTAGTACCTTTTTAAATCTTTGCTCCCATTTTTCATTTAAAGTTTGCATTTGATTTGGTTTATCATTTTGGGAATCATACTCCATATCCTTATTAAACCATGTTGATATAATAAATAAAGGTGAAATCGATGATTTGAAATTTTGACGTTCAAAAGGTGTTTTACCTATTATATTTCCTATCCAATAATTTAATTTTTTTGATACTACATTCTGCTTAGACATCTTATGGTTTTGACAGAATAATAATATATTAATACGTTCATTATTGGAATATTTATTAAACAAGTAATCTACTCTTCCTCTACGTAGTAATATTGATAAGGATTTGTGTGGTATCTTATCTTCATTAGTTGCTTCGTATGCTCTACTACCAGGAAAATCAAGTAAATCCGTTTTTTCTAAAAAAATTTTAGTTTTTTTGTACTTTTCAGGTAGAACAAAAATTAGTTCAGATATTAATGCACATAAATATGGTTTTGAGAAAGTTTGGGTAGTTTTATTTCCTCCTTTTTCGATAAATAAAACAGAAGTTGTTGCTGAATAATCTTTTTCTTCACCAGTATAATCCCCATATATTTCATCAATACGATCAACATCTAACAATGTCCCTTTACTTCTCAGAACTGCATCAATTGGAAGATAAATTGTTTCTACAAAATTTAACTTTTTATGATGCAGCATCAAATCATCAAATAATTCTGTTAATTGTAAATTATTGTTCCATAGAAGCGAAAAAACATTTTTCCATTCCTCTGGTTCGATACTAGTAACTATGGATGAAATTTTTTCAAAAAAACCAACATCAACAATATTGATATACTTTAATCTTGAAAAATTTTCCTCAAAATATTCTTCTATATTTTTTACATCATCCTCAATAATTAGTTTTTGACATTCATTTATTTCTGAAAATTTTGAATCTATTAAATTCAATTGATCTGATAAATCTTTATAACTTAATGGATTATTAACATCTAAGTTATTGTAGTATGCTTCACATATTACAAGTATGATATCAGTTGGTGATAATAATTTTGCGATTATTGGGTAACTAGAATCAATCCATTTATAATTTGTTGAAAATCGCGTTACTACAGAAGTGGATTCCATTTCGTTTCCTCTTGGATTAATATCTTTTTTAAAATCATATTCTACTCCATTCCCATCAAATATCTTAAAAGTATCACCAACTTCTGACAATAATGCACTAGCAAGATAAGATTTACCAGCCTGACTTTCTCCATATAAAGCAGCTGCCGGATTACCTTCAAGTGCATCTTTTTTCTTATTTAACTTTCGACGTAAATTGACTATATTATTATGTGCATCTTTTTCTTTATTTCCCTCCAATGAATTTTTAATCCAAACATTGTTATTTTCGACAATTTCGAGTTGTTTTTTAACTATTGTAATCATTTTTCAAATTTTCTTAATTATTTACATTAATAGAAAAAATACCTGAATCAAGCCAAAAATTTTCTACTTCACTCATGCTTTGAACTTGAAGTGTAAAGAAATTTTTTGAAATAATATTTCCTTCTCTATCCATCACTTCTTCTAAAATAAGTTTTTCAATATCTTCATTTATATCACGAGATAATGTAATACTTAAAGGCATCCCTCTATCTATCTTATCTTTTTCATTCTTAACTCCTTGCTGAACAAGGTGCACAGGTGGATTATCCTCTTCAAACCTTCCTAATACACGATCTTCTATTTTAAACTCATTATAATTTAATGTATAAAAAGGTCTTGAAGGATAAGCAGGTATATCTAATTGTCTTACACCGATTCGAAGTGGTAAAGATGCGACATTGATAGTTGCATGATTAGACGATGGTGAGATTATTGTATCGAGATAATTGAATGTTTCATCATTGAGTTTACCAAAAAAGTATGTTGAAGGTAAAAGTTTCTTTTTCAATTCACTTAGATTTAAAGAAAAACCGTTTAACCCACCATTTCCGGCAATTTGACCTATCATAGCACCTGTGGTAATTATTGATTTCGGATTAATAAATTTCCCATTCCCATGAATAAATTTATAACGTTTATCTTCAGGATACCAACTCCCAACACGATAGTCATTCATCGATTTTAGCCTATTAGGTGAAATGGCATAATATTTAAAAAATAGATCAGTTAGTGGTTTTAGAGATGTAGGACGACCTGAAAGTAAAACAATATCGCAATCGTGAAATGACAAAAGTGAGGAAATTTTACCAACTAATGAATCAAAAGTTTTTTCCACAATATCCGCTACAATCTTTTTTTTGTAAGTCCATTGCAATTCATGTAATTCAAAACCAAAACTATTATAAAAGTGTTGTAAAACTGCTTGTGTTGGTGGATTTGATTCAAAAATATCGTTATAAGACAATATTATATCATCTTTATTTTCTTTAAGCAACTCTAAATAATAAAAAATAATTGGCACAGAAACTTGTAAATTAAAATCACTTTTCAATCTACGTTCTCTAATAGAAACACCATTATTGTTACCAAAAAATTTTTGCATTATATCACCTAATTCTGATGGTTCTTTACTTTGTTGTTTTAACCTTTGTTCAATTGATGAATTACGACCTTCAATTACAAGTTGCTGCACTAATTGCTTCATTAAATCATCTCCCGCAAAATAGAAACTTTCCCAAAATAAAGGAATAGGCGTTAAGATACATTGTGCATCAGTATCATCATATTTATAGGTGGCAATCATAACGTCAGTTGTACCTGCTCCTATATCAACTGATCCAACTGTAAGAGCCTTTTTAGTGTAGCCTTCTAAATCTGAACGTTCTTTTCCATAAAAATCAAAATAATCCTTTACATTTTTCTGATAACGTTCTTTAATTTCAGCATAAAGAAAAACAAATTGGGCAGCAGTTGCTTCATCATAGATCCATTCTTTTCGTTCTTCTTTGGAAGATAGTTTCTTAGCAGAAGGTATCACTTGAATTTTTTTAAGAATTTCTGTTTCATCCAATTCTTCAGAATATTTATTTTCAAAGAAACGGTCAAGTATAATGGCAGCATCCTCTGCACATTTTCGAAGAGCGATTTGCTCCTTATGTGACATTGCGGTTGGGCAGGTTACAATAATACGTCCAATTTTTCGTGGTGTTGAAACATTTCCCCAATGCTCTCTTTGTTCATAACTATTAATCTGCATTTTGGCTTGCGATAAAATTTCCAAAAAAGAAAAAGTCATTAATGCTTTACGAGAATATCGAATCTTGATTGAGCCATCACCCAAAGTACCATCTTCCTTTAATTGCTCCGAAATTCCTTCAACATAAATAGGTAATGCCGTTTCCCCTTCCAATTGTACAAATTCCCATTCTAATTTTTGCGCCTGTTCATCCCATAAAAAGCGTTTAGGACTTGAAAAGGTACTTGTTTTTTCAGCACCAGTATTCAAGTTAATCGCCTTATGAATTAAACCATTTGCTTCTTTACCTAAACGAATTAATGATGGATAGATAAACTGTCGACTATTTTCCAAACCAAATTTTCCTCCAAATTTGGCTTCACGAAATGCCAATCGCATATCGAAGGAATCAAGATACTTATTTAACTTCCCATTGGCAACAGGAGTTGTAAAATCTTGTAATTCCAATGGGCTTAATTTAGTAAAATCGCTTTCATCAAAAAGCACAGCACATGTACGTGAATTACCAATATCCACAACTAAATCTACATTTCCATGTACTACATTTTGATTGGAATACAATGTTATTTTTGGCAAATTTCCAAATTGTTGTATATATCTGATAAGAAATATATATTGAGCCAAGTATTTCATTTTTGGCATTTCTAATCTTCTATCATTGATGTTATCAATATTGTGAAAATGTTTTAATATATATTTATCTACCCATCCGCAATTTTTTTCTTCTGAGCAATAACCTATTAGTCCTTCTTCAGTATTACACAAAGCAAAATCTTTATGGGTTTCAGCATTATTTGTAAAAATAGGTGTTTCTTGTAGGTCTTCTTCTTCAAAACCTTCCCCTTCAAAAACAGTTTTTGTATCAAAGGCTAAGAGTAGATTATATATCTTATGATTTCCATTCTGCCCCACAGGGATTAATTTAAATCGACACCAATTTGTTGGCCCAAAATCTGACTTTCTTCCTTTTAATTGAAAAAAGGGCATAGGAAACCAGGTATTTTGAAACTTTTCCCAATCAGGATCTTTTATTTTACCAACTGATACATCGAAACAACCTGAATCTTTTGCTTCGTCAGTATTAATGGAAATTCGACAATTTGTATTAAATTCCTCATCTTTTGATATTGTATCCCAAGATTCGTTTACTCTATAATTATTAGATAAAGTAGAATATCCAAGATTATTACTATAAAGGATACTTTTTTTAATCCACACCTCTTCTTCTGAAAAGAAATGAGCGAATTCTAACTTCATTTGGTGATCAATTTCATCAAAACTTTCATAAAAATACATTTTAAAGTTATTATTTAAATCAACTTCAAAAGGAATTGTGAATAATTGAATACCTGTGTTTGCAATTAAATTCATATAAAATATTTTTTGTTGTAATATTAATTTATCCGAAAAAATTTAACTGAAATTTATATTCAATTCAAATAAAAAAAATATAGATAGATTAATTATTAAATTAGATTTTTTTTATGAACGTGATTATTTAAATAAATAAAATATTTCAATTTGTCGTATAATAAACGACAAATTAATAATTGACAAAAAATGAACTCTATAAGTTTTTGTCTTTATAAATAAAACTCGAAAAAATAATCCTAGTAATCACACTAAAAGCCAAAAAAGCAACTCCCACCTTCATCTTCATAACCACAATCTGTGAATCCATCTTAAAATTTAGCAATAATAGGGCAACCAAAAACACATCCAGCATGCTCCATTTATCCAACAGTGCCAGAATTTTAGAAGTGTTTTTAGAGGTATCAAATATAGTGAAAATTTTGTTAAATAAATCAAGATATTTAACAATTGGTAATATTATCGTGAAAAAAAAGATGATAAAAGCTAATAAGTACTCGTTTTCGTTATAAAACATCAATACGGAATCGTACAGTCGGATGTTTTTGGACTCTAATACAATACCCATTACCTGGTTTTTGGTATGCATAATGGGGAAAATGAGACCTAAAACAAAAAAAGTTACCGAGCTGAGCCACAGTGTAAAAAGTAATCCTCTATTCATAGGCTGCTGGTTTGGGGAGGGAATCCAATTGCTGTATCGATTGATCTAAAAAAGTGTCCAGTTCTTTGAGAAATTTTTTTCCTTCAAATCCTGATTCCTTCATTAAAAGCATCATCTCACTATAAAAATCTTGCCCTAAAGCATGCATCGCTTCTTCAAATTTCTGATAATCTTGATCCAACAATAATATCAAAAGTTTTTGAGGATGCTTATACTCCTTATAGAAATGATATTGCATATCGTACTTAATTAATAGCAACTCTTCTTTCCATGTATATTCATCTTTAAACTTAGCTTTCCACTTTATAGCAAACTTTTCAAAAGACTTGTCGTGTTGCTTCCAATCTTCATCTGTGAAATTTTCGTACTTAATACTAACCTCATCCATAAAAAATTTATACTTAGCCAAATACGACTCTTTGGACATGGGAGCACATGATTGTAATAATACAACAAAAAAAACCAAAACGTATCTGAAGGATTTCATAGTATTAATTTTTTAACATTTTAAATTAAAAGTCTTTAATAAATACTTCCAAACAAATTTAAACATTTATTTTTAATAAATATAATTCTTACACAAAAAAACCCGACCACCCAAACAAATCAAGCAATCGGGATATAACCACTTTCTTTCCCCTTCTAATCAAACAAAACAATTCTCCCCTAAATATAGTTGCGGTATAAAACCTGTGTTTTAGATTTTAGAGCCGTATGCACTTACGCCAAACAAACGTTTCAAAATGGATACTGAACGAGTCCATGCGCCCAACAGGGGTTACAGCGCTTGGAACCTCATAGCAATCCACCATCCAATTTGGAGCAGTGAAACTAGCCATATAGTTTGGCCCTCACAAGGTGGTTTCGGATTTCCATAGCTTTTTGGATGATAAGTAGGGGAAAAAGGATGGTATTTAGGGTCTGTTGAAAAAGTTAATAAAACAACCTTATGTTCAATTACAACTGCTCAACAACCCAAATCAAAATTTCAAATAGAGTTCCTTCAGTTTATCCTCGACAATCTTTTTATAGGTTTCGGTTACCACAAAGACTTTACCGGCTACTTTAACCTGCATTTTCTTCAAATCCTTGTCTTCTGTAGTTAACAAAGGTTTGTCTTTCGAGGTCATAGCGCCGGTTCTGGTAACCGATGCCGAACCTTGTACCAAACCTTCAAAAACGCCGGCACTCAAATTGACGATGGTCTTTTGATTTATCCTTTCAAAATAGGCGGGCAATTGTCTTTTCAACTGGGTTAAAGAGGTTTCCAACATCAGGGTTTTCAAAACCCCTTCACGGTTGGGTTCGGCTTGTATACGGGCTAAAAACCAACAGTAATTTTCTTGAATCTTGATCTTCTCTACCGTAGCGCCTTTTTTTACTTCGAGATCTTCTGTAGAGAAATACAAGATATCCCGATACGTAACCGGTATGGTATGCACTTGCTCTTTTTCAGATAAGGTGAGATTCTGCTTATACCCAATCAACCCCATCACGCCATCTTTAACTTTTAAAGGCTGTGCAATCTTCGATTTCCCCAAGGTCATCTTCAAGGTAGCCAAGATTTGATGCATATCCGAGATCTTCCCCTTGATGAGATAATCATGAGGCGAAGTCAAACTGGCCGCGGTCAAGACCGAATCCGAATGCAAGTTGGACAAATAAATTATAGGCAAATCCGAAGTTTTCCGTATTTCCTGAGCCAATTGCAAACCGTTCAACACACCCCTCAGTTCGATATCCATCAACACAGCACTGGGTTTCGCACTGTTAAATAATGCCAAACCCTCCTCATAAGTAGGCGCAAACGCACACACCTCATAGCCTTTACTTTCCAATATTTGTGAAAGGTGATTATAAAACTCCCAATCGTCTTCCACGATCAAAAGCAACGGAGTAGAATGTATTCCCATATATAAAACTTATTTTTCCTAATACTTAAAAATCCTAAATTCCCAAATCTAAAATCCAATCCCGATAGCTATCGGGACGCCAATCTAAAATCGCCAATCGCCAATCTAAAATCTAAAATCTAAACTCCATCCCAACCACAAACCCATCTCCAGTTTTCACCTCAAACCTCCCCCTATATTCCTGTTCCACAATCCCCCGTATCGTTCGCATCCCCACCGAAGCTTCCTTACCCGTCATCCGTTCGGTATCGAGTCCCTTGCCGTTGTCTTCATACACCAAAGTCAAAGTCTGCCCTTCGCGAGTCAACTTCAATTGGATAGTACCTGCAGCTCCCGCGGCAAAAGCATATTTAACCGAATTGGTCACCAATTCAGTCACGATACCGCCAATCTTGACCGCGTGTTGATCCGATAAACTAAAGTCGGCTACTACATTCGTTTGTAATTGTACGGCATCATAAGCCAGCAAAGTATTCGCCACGATTTTTTCCAAATACCCTTGCAGGTCGATATCGGTTTGGGTAGGATGTTCCAAGAGTTGTTGGTGTATAAACAACATACTCTTGACTTTGTTGGTCAAATCGATGGCATAATCACCCAAAGCATTTTTTTGAACACTGATGTACATCGTGACTTTCTCCAAACTGTTTTTAATACGGTGGTGCATTTCCATTTGCAAAGAACGAATCTGTATGAGTTGGTCTTCCAATTGCACATTTTGGGTGGCAATGCGTTGCTTTTGTTTCCATATCCAATAAGCGCCGGTAAGCAATAACAACACCAACAAACTCCCGCCCATCAAAGCCACATTCCTGCGACTGATAGTCAGGTCTTGAACGGCAATGTGCTGTTCCATCTCACGGGATTCCAATCGAATGCGGGCGGCTTGGTCCTTATAGGTGCGTTCCACGTGCAAGATGCTGTCTTTGAGCGTCACATAGCGGTCAAAGTAGATTGGAGCCCGTTGAGGATCCGAT
>Ga0075163_10010291_pt1 | contig 12243 bp, 12 predicted proteins | sample JI1023141ADNA_FD_71478 | JGI IMG/M metagenome (GOLD analysis project Ga0075163, IMG submission 71478) | Wastewater effluent complex algal communities from Wisconsin, to seasonally profile nutrient transformation and Carbon sequestration -... | ecosystem: Engineered > WWTP > Effluent > Algae...
TTCCACCAGGCGTACGAGCACGCCGGTGCTGCCTACACCGACGGGCGAAAGGTGTTCCTCCGCACCGAGCTGGTGTTCGAGGGAATCGACGTCGAGCACGATCCGCGGATCGCCGCGCTGTTCGCGAAGGCCTGCTATCTCACCGGCGAGAGCGTGCGCGACGCCGAGCTCGCGCGCGACGCCGACCGCGCCTACACCGCCGTCGCCGCCGCGCACTGGACCGGCGTGCTACCACCGACGACCGAACCGTTCGTGCACAAGCGGTTCGGCGGCATCGACTGGATCGCGAATGGCTACGATTTCTGGTTCGACAAGCGCCTGCCGCTCCCCGACTGCGCCGCGCTCGTCCTGCTCGACTACCTGAACTGCACGCTCGCCGGCACCGCGTTTCGCTCGCACGTCGACGCGCGGACCGTGCGCGACGAGGATCCCGACGCCTTCTTCGCGACGCTCGCGGCGCCGCCTGCGCTCCCGGTCCTCGACAAGGCCGCGCTGTTTCCGCCACCGGAGGGCCGCGGCTCGTGTTGCCCGGGACATGCGAGCCTGTCGTGGATCGCGACGCGGTCGCCGGATGTCGTGGAGCTCTACACGCGCGCGCAGACGTTCTGTCGCGACAGGATCGATCCCGCGCCGATCACGATGCTCGGCCAGCGCGTCTATCTCGATCCCTCCCGCTTCCAGATCAGCGGCAACCAGATCCACGTGCTGTCGAGGACCCGCCTCGCACCGGTCAACTTCGCCGCGTGCTGGAACTGCCACAGCCGGCCACCCAACTTCGTCGATGTCGACTACCAGGTCGGCGTCGTCCATCCGCTGGTGCCGCCGATCCTGTGGGAGGCCACGGCTCACACCCATCACCTGATGTTCGACTTCTTTCGCAACGGCTGGGCGGTCCGCGGTGACAGCTACGACGTCGCGATCCCCCGGATCCGGAACCTGGACCACGAGACCGTCGACGAGACCGAGACGCCGTGGCTGGAGGCCAGCGGCACCTGCGCGATCGATCCCGCGCGCCCCGACGTCCAGCGGCCGTTCTGGAGCGAGAGCAACTCGGCGCTGATCCGCGAGCTCTACGCGGACCGCCCGGTGCGTCGCTAGCCGTACTTGAGCGGCTTGCGCTCGACGACGAGCTGGAGCGGCTTGCCATCGCGCACGATCGTCACCGCCAGCGTGGTCCCCGCGACGCCACGGATCCGGCCGACCGTGCCGTCCATCCCGAGGGTGGTCACCGGGATGCCGTCGATCGCGGTGATGTGATCACCCGCCACGATGCCCGCGGCTGCCGCGCCGCTGTTGGCGACCACCTGCTCGACCAGGATCGCCTCGCCGTCGACGGAGAGCTTGACGCCGATGCCGACGAGCTCGAGCTGCGGCGTCTCCCCCTCGGCGAGCGGCACCAGCTTGATCTCGATCGGCCCGATCGAGCCGCCGTCCTTCGCGAGCAGGCCGCCCTCGAGCTTCGGGTGGTGATTGCCGGCGCCGATCGAGATCGTGAACGGCCCCGGCGGGATGCCGGCGAGCTCGAACGTGCCGTCGCTGCGCGTCACCGTGCCGGCGTTGACCGGCTGCGCACTCGCGCCACCCCCGGCGCCTTCGCGCTGCACGCGGGCGTACGGCAACGGCTCGCGCGTCTTGGCATCGATCACGCGGCCGGCGAGCACCGCACCTTCCGACAGCTGCACCTTGGTCTCGGTGGTGCCCGCCGACGCCGGCACCGGCGCACTCGGCGCCCAGCCGCTGGCGTAGACCAGCAGCTCGTAGTCGCCCTTCGGCACGCGCACCGAGAACTTGCCCGACGGATCGACGACGGTGCGGGTCGCGACACCCTCGCGCAGCATGCCCTCGCGCTTGGTGACGATCAGCGTGAACGACGCGACCGGCTTGTCGTCGGGGTCGCGCACGAACCCGCCGAGCGCGAGCCCCGCGTCGAGGGTCAGCGTGACGTTCAGCGTGCCACCCGGGACATTTGGCTTCACCGCGCGCGCGTGCTCGTCGAGGTCGGCGACCAGCGTGTACGGGATCTTGTCGAGCTCGTCGAACGCGAACGTGCCGTCGTCTCCACTCGTCGCGAACGCGGTGGCGTGCGGTGCACTGGTCTTCGGCTCCTGCGGGATCGCGGTGACGAGCACGCCGGCGAGCGGCTGCCCCGCGGAGTCGACGGTCTTGCCCTTGATCGCCGCGTCGCGCGCCGGTGCGTCACCGATCTTGATCACCATCCTGTGCGTGGTCTGCGCCGCGCCGTCGAGGATGCTCCAGCCGCGCTTGCCGCCCTTGCTCGCCTCGAACACGCCGAAGTCGGGCGAGTTGAACGTGAAGTGCCCCTTCGCATCGGTGGTCCACTCGGTGGTCAGCTTGATCAGCGTCTGCTCGCCCGCCGGATCCGCGAGCTTGACCTTCGCGCCCGGAACCGGCCGGTTGTCGCCGTCGACGACGAAGCCCTCGTAGTCGACCGCCGGAAACAGGAACAGCGTGATCCCGCGAACCGCCTGTTGCTTCGCGAGCACGATCCGCACCGGCGAGTGCTGCAGCTCCGGCGCGTACGGTAAGAAGGCCGGCGCGACGATCGTGGTCAGCGAGTACGCACCGGGCGTCTCGGCCCCGAGATCGAACACGCCCTTGTCCTTGCTCCGCACCGTCACCGCCCCGGCGGGCGACAGGAACGTCAGCTCGGCGCCGCCGACGCCCTCGCCGGTCGACCAGTTGATCACGCGGCCGCTGATCGCCCCGCCCTCCGCGATCGGATCGATGACGACGCGACCCTGGCCGGGTAACGGATCATCGACCACGATCGCGGGCTCGGCCTTCCCCGGTAGCCCTCCTCCGGTGCGAGGCGGAGTCGTCGTGCCTCCTCGCACCGGTGCACGCGCCACCGGATCTTCCTCTCCAGACCCCGAGCGCCACCTGGAGTATCCGAACACACCCGCCCCGATCAGCAGCAGCAGGATCAACACCGACAGGATCGACGTCTTGGCTTTCACGACCACGGCTCCTTGAATCGCGGGGACAGGAATCAGGGCGCGCCAGCGCGGCTCGGAATCGTCGAGCGCCGCGCGCAGCCGATCGAGCCCGGTCTTGAGCCGCCAGCGCACCGTCGCGGACGGGATGCCGAGCTCGCGCGCGATGTCAGCGGCCGACTTGCCGTCGAGATAGCGGGCGATCACGACGCGGCGAAACGGTTCGTCGAGCCCGACCAGCGCGCTCGCCACGCGCTCGAGCATGCGGGCGCGATCGATCGCATCCGGCGGTGCCTCGGCCTCGACGGGCGCGAGCTCGACGGCCTGCTCGCGCGCCTGCCGGCGCCCGCGGCTGCGGCGATCCATCCGCCAGCGATTGAGCAGCACCGTGACCAGCCACGGCTTGACCGGCCGATCATCCGGCGCCTTCGCCATCGCCGCGATCGCGGTGTCCTGCAGCAGGTCATCCGCGTCGGCGTCGCCGTGGGCGAGCGAGCGCGCCAGGGCCTGCAGGCCGGCCAGCTCGTTCATCACGGTCTCGGGGGTCACACCGAGAGCATGCCGCGACCGACCGAAGTGTTGGGTGCTCGGCGACGGCGGCGCAGGATCCCGATGGCGAATGGCCAGTTGGCACCGCCTCCCGCACCACCAGCCGGCTGCGGTCGCGGGATCGTCGACCATATGGCCACGAGCTGGTTACAGACGGTGACGGCGATCGCGCCGAACCCGTTCCGAACTACGACACGCGCCCCGCTCACGTTACGATTCGACGACATGGCCTCGCGGTTCCTCCTCCTCCTGCTCGCCGCGTGCGGGAGGATCGGCTTCCGCGAGACTCCCGAGCCCGATGCCGCCGCCTGCATCGCGGTCGGGCACGACGAGGATCTCGATGGGGTCGACGACGCGTGCGATGTCTGCCCGCAGCGCGCCGATCCCGAGCAGCTCGATCGCGACGGCGACCGGGTCGGGGACGCCTGCGATCCTCACCCCGACGATCCGCGCGATCAGATCGCGGCGTTCGATCCGTTCACGTCCCAGCGCCCCGAGTGGACCTTCCCCGGCACCCAGCCCACGTTCACCGGCGACTCGATGCTCGGCGACGCGCGCATGCGGCAGTTTCGCGCCGACCGGGTCGGCGTCCCCGCCACCGACTCGTACACGTTCGTGCTCCGCATCGGCGACGCGAACCCGGATCTGTCGGCGCAGAAGCAGCTCGCGCTCTACGCGCTCGAGAGCGACGACCAGGTCTACTTCTGCGATCTCGACGACAACGGCGGCGGCGCGTTCTTCGCCCAGTCGTTCACCTACAACGGCGTGGACTTCGACGCCGGCGACACGACCGAGTTGACCGGCCCCCTCGCGAACGGCGACGCGATCGTGACGCTCGATCACGATCTCCCGGCGGCCACGTGGTCGTGCACCACCTCCTGGCCGGTGACCAAGCCGACGCTGACGAGCCCGCTTCCCCCTGCGGCCGGCGGCGTGGTGATCGATCCGGATCGGATCTCGCTCGGCGCGATCCGCCTCGAGATCGAGGTCCACTCGTTCTTCCACGTCCACTCGGACTAATCGAGGGCGTCGCGCACGAAGGCCCCGAACGCACCTCCGACGACGTGCGACGCGAGCGCGATCAGCCCGATCGCCAGGAACGTCACCCCGAACCATCCGAACAGCTGCGCGCCGAACCTGCTGCCGGTCTCGTGCGACAGCCTCGCGTCTCCGGGGTTCGCGGGATCGTAGAACACGACGTGCGGAACGCCGACCTGCCAGTTCGCGGTGCCATGGAACGTCGTGCCGGTGATCTCGCGTCCGTCGAACACGACCACCGGTCGATACATCTGCTGGCCGTCGACCTCGGAGGCCTCGATCCGGATCACCGTGCCGATGGCCTCGACGAGCTTCGCGATCTCGGCGCGATGACGCGCCCGCAGCCGCCACGCGATCCATCCGAGCGCGGCGCCCGCACCGGCGAACCCCAGGCCGAAGCTCACGACGCGCGTCATCTCGCCTCGTACAACGTCAGGGTCGGCGTCGATCCCGGGCGCGCGTTCGTGTACGGCAGCTCCACTCCCACCGCGCCGATCGCGATCGGCCGGCGCCGCGCGAGCGCGTCGATGCGCGCGCACACGCGCGCGAGCAACTCGCCGTTGCACGGGGCGTAGAGGAACACCACCGAGCCGTCGAGCTCGCGGTCGGCGACGTTGCCGCAGTCGAACGCCACGTCGAGGCGCCACGCCGCCGCGGTGGCGCGCGCCCGCTCGACCAGGTGCGGCTGGATCTCGATCCCGCGCGCGCTGGCGCCGGTCAACAGGTGGACCAGGAACGCCACGCGGCCGAGCCCGGAGCCGAGCACCAGGACCTGGTCGGCGGCGGTCACCGGGAGCTCGCGGACGAACGCGAGGATGTCGTCGACCGGGCACGGCAGGTAGGGCACGGCTCCCGCGGGGAGGCCGTCATCGGGGGGCGGCGGGGGGAGCTCGAGGAGCTCGTCGACGAACGCGTCCCGGTCGAGGAACGGCACCGACCGCAGCCGCTCGTCGAGGGCGGCCCCCCGGAGCTCGCGCGAGGCACGAGCGAGCGTTCGCAGCGAGGCGTCCACCCGGCAAGGGTACAACTGAATGAAATTACGCATGCGACGAGCCCCTCCGGACCCCGTCTGGATCTGTGGGCGAGATGACCAGCGTGACCTCAGAGGCGGCGAAGACCCTCAGATTCCGAGCGCATGCCGAGCCGGCGACGACCCCGTTCCTGAAGGTCACCGATGACGCCACGGTGAGGTTCAGCCGGCCGTACGAGCGGGTCGAGATCGACGACGAGCCGGACCCGATCAGCGTCGAGATCGATCTCGCGTCGGTCCAGCCGATCGACGACACCCTGCCCTTCGCGCTCGACGACGTCCCGTCGTTCGCGGTCGCTCGCGACTCCGAACCGTACGCGATGGTCGAGATCGCGCTGACCGTCCCGGCGGTCGCCGAACGGTTGATCGTCCCCGACGACGAGCCCGCGCCGGCCGGCACCAACGTCAAGGTCGTGATGGTGGTCGCGGCCGTCATGGTCGCCGCGTTCGCATGTGGGATGGGCATCGTGCTCGCGGTCAGCAGCTGACGCTGGATCGGGCCCGTCCCTCCGGGGCACACTGGGGAGGTGCAGCATCAGGAGGTCGTGTTGGGGCAGGCGGGCCAGACGTTTCGGTGCGATCCAGCCGAGGGGCGCCCTGACGGCGAGCCCAGCGTGGCGGTGCTGAGCGCCGGGCTGCGGATCTCCGCGGCGATCGGCGCCTGCACGATCGATCCGGTCGACACCGTGCTGCACGGCGATGCGTATCGCGGCAGCGTGAAGATCCGGGTCGCCGATCCCACCGGCCTCGTCGTCGGTGGGCGCTACCTGATGACGAAGCCCGACGGCGAGCGCGAATGGCTCGACGTCCTCGCGATCGCGGGCGATGCGGTGACGCTCAAGCATCCGATCCTCCATCGCTACGCCGGCGCGGCGACGATCCGGGGCTGCCGGATCTCGATCGCGGTCGATCCCGCGTGGTCGTCGTCGCCGAAGCACCTCAGCGACACCGGCCGGCATCGCCGCCTCGCCGGGTACATGCTGCGATGGACGTACGGCGTCGAGGGTCGCGAGGTGACGGCGGTGACGTGGGCCGATCTGGTGACGGTGCCGTCGTCGGAGCTGGTGAGCCCGCAGGACGTCGACCGGCGAAACCCAGGGTGGATCGCCAGCCTCCCGCCCGAGCACCGCGCGACCGAGGGTGCCGACTTCATCTCCGAGGCGGTGCGGGTGGTGCGGCAGGAGGCCTTCGGGGATGGGTATGCCGCGCGCAAGATCCGCGACGCCCGGGTGCTGCGCGAGCTGGTCCAGACCCGCGCCGCGGTGATCCGGCTCGAGCACGAGGTGCTGCACGGCAACCCGCGCGCGAGCGAGCTCGCCGTCGCCGAGACGCGCTACCGTACGAGCTACGCCCAGCTGGTCAAGCCCCTCGAGGCCAGCTACATCGAGCCCACCGAGGCGGCGAAGGACAAGTCGTTCGCGAAGGGCAGCGAGCCCGGGGTGGCGCGCAGAATTCCAAAGCTGACCCGCTTCTGACGCGTCATCATGGGGCGTGCGTTCGCTCCTCGTCCTCCTCGCGCTGGCTGGAACCGCCCACGCGGATCAGTGGGTGACACCGTCGAAGGTGACCCTGACCTCGCCGAGCAACACGTGGTCGGCGGAGATCACGCCGTCGAAGGATCCGACGCTCGGGGCACAGGCCACGCTCGGCCCCGTCGGCGGCCCGAGGAAGACGATCACGCTGCAGGACAAGTGGATGCCGGTGAGCTCGGTGCTGTTCGACGACGGCACGCTGCTGACGCTCGACCACTGGCACCAGCTCGGGTTCGGCAAGGTCGCGCAGCTCTACGAGCGTGACGGCACCGTGCGCTGGAGCAAGACGCTGGTCGAGCTGGTCGGCCAGCAGCTCGTCGATCTGGCGGATCACTCGGTGTCGTCGATCTGGTGGCGCAAGATGCCGCTCGAGTGGTCGCTCGCGAAGGATGGCAAGAGCGGCTTCGTCACGCTGTTCGACGAGAACCAGCTGCAGCTGAGCCTGAAGGACGGCAGCTCCTCGATCGTCGCGGTCAGCAAGCTCCCCGACGATCCGTTGCGGCAACTCAATCGCGCCCGCGCGCTCGCGAAGCAGGATGGCCAGGCCTCGGCCGCGCTGTCGCTGCTCGATCAGATGCTCGCCAAGAACCCCGAGAACTACGAAGCCGCGGCGCTCTACCTCGAGGTCGCGCAGCGCGTGAACGATCACCCGCTCGCGATCGCGATGCTCGACAAGATCTCGCCGAAATGGAAGCGCTCCGCGACCTCGGGCTACAGCTTCGCGAACGTCGCGGTCGCGTGGTCGGTGAGCCTGATCGCGGTGGCGCGCGTCGCCGATGCGGAGCGCGTGCTGAAGCAAGCCGCGCTCGCCACGCCGACCTACGCGAACCCGGTGCTGGCGCTCGGCAAGCTGCTCTACGACGGCAACCGTCAGGCCGACGCGGATCGCGCCCTCGATGACTTCCTGGCGAAGGCGCTGAAGGCGAGCTACGTCGACACCTACGCGATCTCGACGATCGGCGACTTCTACAAGCAGCGAAAGAACTTCAAGAAGGCGCTCGCGACGTACCTCGCGGGCTACAAGCCGACCGAGATCACCAACCAGTTTCTCTACCTGAGTCTCGCGCAGACGTACGAGGAGCTCGGAAAGCGCGACGACGCGATCCGGATCCACGAGCAGCTGCTCGCGTACTTCCAGAAGAACAAGTTCGACAGCTACCTCAAGCAGACCGAGGCCGAGCTGACCCGGCTGCGCAAGCGCCCCTAACCGCCGAGCATCTCGTTCATCGTCGGCTCGTCGATGATCGTGACGCCGAGCGACGTGGCCTTGGTCAGCTTGCTCGCACCGACCCCGGCGCCGGTGATCAGGTAGTGCGTGTTCGCCGACACCGAGCCGGCCACCTTCGCGCCGGCGGCCTCGAGCATCGACGCGATCTCCGCGCGGCCTTGCGACAGCGTCCCGGTGATCACGACGGTCTTGCCGGTGAAGCCGTCCTCGAGATCCGGCTTGCGCTCCTCGACCTTCTTCTTCGCCTCGGTGGTGATCGGCTTCTTGAGCGCGGCCTTCGGCTTGCCCGGCGCGCCGATCAGCGAGAACAGCACGGTCTCGGTGAGCACCGGGATCCCGAGCCGCTCCGCATCGGCCTTCTTGGATCCGGCATCGGGCATCGCGAACACGTAGTCGGTCTTCTTCGACACGGCACTCGTGCAGCGCGCGCCCAGGCTGGCGAGCTTGGCCTCGGCATCCGCGCGCTCCATGCCGGTGACCGAGCCGGTGAGCACGACGGTCTTGCCGTGCACACTGAGCTTGGTCTGGGCGCGGGCCTTCGGCGTCGGCGGCTTCTCCACGGCCTTGGGCTTGGTCTTCTTTGCGGTCTTCGATTTGACGGCTTTCGACATGATTCCCCCGCGCGATCGTAAACCAAGCGGGTACTCTCGGGACATGAAGTCCCTCGTGGATCGCCTGGCCTCGTACGCCGAGTACCACCGCGACAAGCGCAACATCGCCACGCACTTCGTCGGCATCCCGATGATCCTCGTCGGGACCCAGGGGGCCCTGGCCAAGGTCGGCATCGGCCCGCTCAACCTCGCCGTCGGGGCCACCGCCCTCGCCACCCGCTACTACCGGAAGCTCGATCCCGCGTACGGCAACGCGATGGGCACGCTGCTCGGCGCGACCGCGGCGATCGGCTCGGTCATCGGTTCGATGCCGTTGCCGATCTGGGCCGGCACGTGCGGCACGCTGTTCGTCGGCGGCTGGGCGCTGCAGTTCCTCGGGCACTACTTCGAGGGGCGCAAGCCGGCGTTCCTCGATGACATCAAGGGCCTGCTGGACGGTCCGCTGTTCCTGGTCGCCGAGGTCGCGTTCGCGCTCGGGCTGTCGCCGGAGCTCCGCGCCGAGGTCCTCCGCCGCGCCGGGCCCACGCGCTGGGGCAAGCTCGAGCCCGTGCCCGAGATGGCGCGCGCACAGGCCTGAGACGGACGGCGACGGCAACGGCGACATAGACGCGCTCCAGAGCATCCCGGCTCCGACCTGCGTCTAGGCTCTGATTCGAATGATAGATCAGCTGCGCATCAGCTGACGCGCGCGATCCGGCTGCCCACACGTCCCGTCGTGGTTCGGTGCACGTCGACCGCTACGCTGCCGTTGCCGTCGCCGTCGCCGACGCCGACCACGACCACGACGCCGACCACGACCACGCCAAAGCTAGTACGTGCTCTCGACCACGCTCGCGGAGTCACCGCGCACCGTGATCGTGAACAGCTTGTCGAACTCGGTCTCCGCGATCGGATCGACGTCGGTCCCGGTGAACGCCTTGACGGTCTGCGGCACGGTGTTCGAGTGGCCGACGATCAGCGCGCTGCCCACGCCCGCCGCGCGCACCATGGCCTCGACCTCCTCGCCGTAGGTCAGCGCGCTGTTGCCGACGTCGTGCACGGTCACCGAGATCCCGGCCGCCGCCGCGGTGGGCTCGCCGGTCAGCTGCGTGCGCATGAACTGGCTCGCGACGACGAGCCCGATGTGGTCGTCGGCGAGCAGCGTGGCGAGAGCCTGCGCACGCGCCTGCCCGATCGTGTCGAGCGGTGGATCGGTCGCGGTCGAGCCGGTCTCGGCGTGGCGGACCACGTAGACGGTGACCGGCGCGGCCTCGCCGACATCGGGGGCCGGACCGTCGGGGCTGGGCGTGGGATCGGACGAACCACCGCCACAGGCAACCAGCGCGAGGAGCAGGGTCGTTCGAAGCACGCGCGCATCTTACGGCGCGTCGGAGTCGAGGAACAGGTCGTCGTTGTCGGCCTCGAACGGAATCGCCTGCGGCTGCACGCAGTGCGCGTCGTAGGTGACCTCCTTCGCCGCCTCGACGGTCGACGCGGTCCACGGCACGTCGAACGCGGTCGCCGTGTTGGTCTCGCTCGCGTTCGCCTCGGTCCACACCTGCTCGGCCCACTCGTGCATCAGCTGCGGGTCGTAGATCGTGAACGGCAGGCGGCTCGCCATCTCGCCGGTCAGGCCCGCGACCGGGAACGGCTGATCCTCGGGACCGTTCCACGCGTCGAGCACCGGGGAGAAGATCCAGATCGGCGTGCCCGCGGGGGCCGGCACGTCGATGCCCTTCGGCCACACGTGGTGCGTGCCGTCGTCGCCGAGCGCGACCAGGTTGCCGCCGTACTCGTACTTGCCGTCGCCGAGGAAGTCCGCGATCCGCGCGCTGCCGATCATCTTCGTGCGCGCCCACGCCGGGGTGAACAGCGAGCGGCGCAGCAGGCCGCCGACATCGACGACGCCCGCGCCGAAGATCGCGCAGCCCGCGCCTTCCATCCGGCGCGCGCGGAACGAGCCGTTGTAGTGCTTGTAGGCCTCGCGCGCGGTGTACTCGTCGACGAACGACTTGATCCGCTTGCACATCGCCTTGTTCACGGTGAACGAGATCCGCGACACCATGCCGGAGCGCTGGCGCATCGCGATGTCCGCGATGGTCTCGGCGTTGTCGCCGATGTCGGGCATGTGATCGAGCGCGCCCGCGGTGTCGCGCAGCAGCAGGCCGGCGCCGTCGGTGACCGCATCGAAGTCATTGCCGTCGACGTTGGTCTGCCCGGTGAGCGGGATCGAGTCCTCGCCGCAGTCGAGCTCGAGGTTGACGTGGCCGATCGAGTGCGCCATCGCGACGGCGTGCTGCTCGACCAGCTCGGCGCCGACCGTACGCGAATCCTGAACCGTGCCGAGCAGCGCGTTCGGGTTCGACCAGTCGAGAGAGACCGGCGGCGGCAGCGCGAAGATCGTCAACCGACCCGCAGGCGCCGGGCACTCGCCGGGCGGCAGCGGATCCTCGGCCGGCGGATCGTCGACGACAGTTTCGGCCATCGGTTCGGCACAGGCAGCGACGGCGACCAGCGTCAGCATCAGCGTCTTCATGCGTCGCCGTTCATCACGAACCGTGCCCGCGCGAACTCACCGAAATCAGCTCGCGAGCAGGTGGCGACGGGACGAGCCATCCCGGTGATCGCGGCTAGGTCTGCGGTCATCCATAGGATCGGACGTGGCCGGGTTTATCGGGAGACAGATCGTGCGAACCTCGTCGCGCATGCATCGCTTCGCGTGGTTCCTCGTCGCATGTGGCTCGTCGGCGCCGACGCCCTCGCCGCCCGCACCGGTCCCCATCCCGCCGGATGCGCCCGCCGCGCCGCCGCCCGACACCGGCCCTCCGGCCGCGGTGCTGAGCGCCCCCGCGTTCGTGTTTCGCTATCACACCGCCGATCGCTCGGAGACCTGGACGTTGCAGCACGCCGAGGGGCACGCGTTGCTCGTGGTCGACAGCGCGAAGGGCGCACAGCGCTATCAAGGCACGGCGACCGAGGGTGCCAGTCTCGCCCTCGACGTCTCGACGGGCACCGCGAAGCTCGCGCTCGAGTGCAAGCGCGAGAAGCTCGCGGTCAGCGCGAAGTGCAACGACACCAAGGCCAAGCCGATCGACGTCCTCAACTGCTACCACCCCGACTTCAAGTCGCCGATGTCGTTCGCGCCCGCGCCGGGCATCGAGTACGTCGTCGAGACCGGCTGCACCGGATTTCGGCTACGGAGCTAGAACGCATCTCAAAAACGCCGTAGCAAAATGATCGCGCAGGCGAGCTCGACGAAGGCGAGGAAGTTCTCGGCCTTGTGCTCATAACGGGTCACTAGTCTGCGTGAGCGCATTAGCCA
>Ga0075163_10010294_pt1 | contig 12240 bp, 9 predicted proteins | sample JI1023141ADNA_FD_71478 | JGI IMG/M metagenome (GOLD analysis project Ga0075163, IMG submission 71478) | Wastewater effluent complex algal communities from Wisconsin, to seasonally profile nutrient transformation and Carbon sequestration -... | ecosystem: Engineered > WWTP > Effluent > Algae...
CCCAGATGTGCTTGCGAGCAAAAGACCCTGGCGTGCCAAAAGATGTAATCGTTGTTGTACCAGTGACCGTAACAAAGTCACTATCTGCAGCAGAAATGGCGGTAGTTGTTGCAGACGCAATGTTGGTTCCAAGCGATGCTAATACCGATCTGTTATTCCAAACACCAGCATTGTAGACCAAAGCATCGCCATTTTGAGGAGATGTAAGAGAAACGTTTATAGAAGACCCAAGTGAGGCCAACGTCACAGCAGCTGGCTTACCAGCAGAATCAAATGATAGAATAGCATTAGCTCTAGCCACGCTATTTGGGATAGTTCCAATGGACGCGGGAGGGTCAGTTGTTTCAAACTTTAAAGCGTAATCTGTCAACGCTTTAGTTTGCTGCGCCATGATAACTGACTTATCAAAGCCAGTCTCAATCGTTGCGGCTGGAAACGCTGTGTTCTCTTGGTAGTCTTGGCCTTGTGTGTAAGGAATCGACCGTTCAATGGTGATGCGTATAGTTGCTGCTGGGGCGGATACAAACGTCACATTACCCGTAGAGCCTGATCCACCAGACACAGAATAATCAGTTGGTGATGTCAAAGTCGTCGTCGCGCCTGTTGCAATTACAGTGCTTTTTACAGTCAAATCTGTTGAGTTGTAGAACTCATATGGAAAAGCAAAAACGGTTGTGACACCGTTTCCTGTATATTGAATTGGGGCGTAGGTAGATGAAATGGTCATGGTGTTTATTTTACCTTATTTTCCTGCTGGTGCCAAGTATTCTTTGAAAGCGTTACCTAAAATTGGAAAGTTATTCATCGGCATAACTCGCATAATGGACTGCGCTGCCTGACTTGATGTGTCATTAACATCGAACCCAGCTTTTGCCTCTAATGCCTGTACTCCGTAGTATCCTCCACGGAACACATCGTTCAACATCCCAGCAGCAGGTCCCATGAAACCTTCCAATGCTGTGCGCTTGTCGTAGAATTTAGAGCCGCCCAATGGCTCAACACCGTTCATTTTCATAATATGACCAGCTACCGGATTTAACACTTCTGAAAAAATACCACCAATAGCAGTATCGACACCAGAATACAAAGCAGCTATCGGATCTACGTTTGATATATCTCTGCCAGCCATTGATTCTTTTGCCAATGTGACCATCACACCAACACCAGACATCATCGCAAAAGTTGATAATGTTTTAGCGTCAGCTTTTTGAAGCATAGGTAGCATATAATTTTGCGTAGCAAGAATGGGCCATGATTTAAATTGCATAACCAAGCTCATTGCAGGATGCATCATAATATGAGGTAAATCACCAGTGCGTGAAACAAGATATGTTCTACGTAAGTCACGGTCCAAAGCGACTTTAACGCGGTACCCGATTTCCTTATTTGCAATCTTGTCAAGGTTCAAAAATACAAGCCCAGATTCTTCGTGTAAAATCGGCTCCAACTCTTTGAGAAAAGATGAAGCCTCGTGCTTCCCAATGCCCAAATAAGCAAGGTTTTCTAAATCTTTATTAGATAATTTACCGGATGCCATTTTTCGTAGGTTACGAATTAACATTGTTTGTTGCGTTAGACCTGCAACAGATCTAATAAATGAATCATAAAACACTTGCCCGTTTAATCTTTGCCCCCATTTACGAGCGAAGCCCAAATAATTTTCACCCTTTACAAGTGCTTCGCCAATTCCGCCACCAGAAGTAAGCGCAGCGTATTGCATATCATTCAAGGTTAATTCAAACGCGCGACCAGTTCCTTGCAGGTCTTTTGTCCCCATCTTCCACCCTTCTCTAGTGGATAGGAATTTAACGGCGTCTTTAATCGTCGGCATAACTTCCATCATGTTATGCGTCATAAATATAGCAGGAAGCTCTGGAAGCGAGCCCATAACAACATTACCAAGTTTAGCTAGACCAGTCATAACTTTTGCGGCTGCGATAGTTGATGCAGCTGCACCATATTTTTGGTAAAAGTCTTTTGCGTATGTTCCCTGCATTTGCTCGACAGCCGCTGTGAAATCTTTTTCCATGCGTCCAACATTATCAAGAAGTTTAGTTGCACCTTCATAATCACCGGCATTACGCATCTTTGCTGCTCGAACATCGTACTTCTCACGGATAGCTTTAAACGCCACATCTGTTTTATGTGTGCCAAATTTTTTCTTCAACCCAACAGCAAGTCCGTGTTGATTAAAGTAATATGAATTTAATATCTGTGGGTTTGTTTCGGCCCACTTGGCAAAGTCAACTGGGTTTAGAAGGCGTCTATTCCAAAAGCCAGGCTTGTCGCGCATACGCCCAAACCCAACAAAATCAGCGTATCCTGGGAGCCCGCTTGTCCAACGCGTCAATGCTTGGTCAGCCCACGCTTTTGCAGACTCCTCAACATCATCTATAGCGACACGTAATTGGCGTGTCTGCTCCATGAGGTCGTCCATCATGGCTTGATATTCAGCGTCGTCTTTAAATAATTTATTAGCATTATCAATGCGTCTGTTACCGGTTTCAGCAGGTAGTGTGCGGGCTTTCTTAGGCGCACGCTCCATGCCCTCAAGAGCAGGGCTCTGTAATGAAACCTGATTATCATAGACACGCTTAACTCCAATCGTGTCGGCTTTAATGCCAGCTTTAGACAATTCTTTAACTCGGTCTTTAACCTGTTTTGCAGCAGATATAATTTCTTGATCTGTCAACTCTGAATTATTACGTGCAAATTTAAAGAACTCGCTTTGCTTGTCTTTTGAATTAAGATTATAAAGAGCATAATCAAAGTCAGAGTCGAATTTTACGGTGTAATCTTTGCCACCAGCTTTTACCTTAACATCTGGTTTTTCACCAGCAAACTTTGGCTGATGCAATACTTTTTCATTTGCGCCACCGAAACCAGTTGATCCTTCAACAATATCATCAAGGTTGACACCTCTTTGATTTGCAAACTGCATAATCTGAAATTCACGTTCAGCTTCTGTCGCCTTCATTAGGTTTTCTAATGAATTAACGCCGCCTTGTAGTTTGTTTTGAATTTCGACCATACGTTTTTGAGACGCATCTTTCAACGCTTGATGCAATCCAACTTGATCGGCAATACCTTTATCTTTGTTTGTGAGAAGCGGAAATGAGTAACCTTCTATATTACCGTATTCTTCTCCAAATCCTAATTGGTCCGCTTCTTCTCGCGTAGATTTCATCAATTTCTTTTGAGCAATAATAGCGTCGATCACACCAGCAGATTGTGGGTTATCTTGTTTCAATCTCTGTATCGTAACATCGTCCAGATCTTTTGTGCCTTGTGCTAAGATGTAAAATTCAGTTTCAGCGGCTTGCCGATCAATATTCTTAACTTTCATCAACTCTCTAATTGATTGTTCTGTTGTGTAAGTTGTAGGCAAATGAGAATTTGAAACAGTATGGTGTATTTCAGCTAAACCCTCACGGAAGGCTTTTCCCTCTGTAGTCAGGTTTAATCTCACGGTTGGTTGACCATAGATGTCGGCATAATCTTTAACCATATCAACATCTTGGAAATATACCCCACGATTACGCGGCCCAAGCAATCCAGCCGTTGCTTTTGTAAATGGAGCCAAGTACGAATTTCCTTGTAGCTTAATGTCATCAGCTGTTAGCTTTTCAGTGAATCCGGCACGTGCAGCACCGGCACTGTCATCTGCCATGTCATCAAATACCTTTGTATCTGGCTTTTCCGATGACACGCGCTTTAATGAGCTTGTTGATTTTAAATGTTGATATGTCCCAAAAGCACCGCCTAATATACCAGCAAACAACGTTGTTGTTATAATGGCGTTTGTGCTGTCTTCTTGTGTCCTTGTCGGATCAAGTTCACGGCGCATAATTTCATCAACACCTTGAAATGCTGCACCACCAAGTAATGCTTCTCCCGTTGTTTTTAAGATAGATATGTTGTTTTTTGGGGCTAAAGACACCATTGGCATACGAGACGTCATCAATGTCTGATCTATAGCTCTATCAAAATTACCTAATGCAATTGCTCCAATTGTATTTTTTTCAGCAGCTATGTTTGCTGATCTTGCCGCTAACTTCGCTCTTGCTGATATAACCGCACCAGGTACAACGGTTGACGCAACAAACACAGGGTCACCAATTGTCGATGAAATCAAATCAGCAACAACTCCGCTGTATCCAGAGTTTTCAACAACGTTTTTTGATTTGTTTACAAAAGCTCTTTTAGCTGACCAGGCTTGGGCGTCGGCGTACGAGTGGACATCTTCAAAATATGTTTCAGCTTCTTTTAAAGACGCGCCTGATTGCATAAAATAATCGGACTTATTAAACCCTTTATTTAGCTGGTCATAATTTACTTGTTGTTTTGCTTTTTCTGTGTTGTCATCTAGGACATCATAGACAAACTGACCGATAGGAGACCCGCCCTCAAGGACAGTCGTCATTGCATCCAAAACGCTATATTCTTGCTTTGGTTTAGATATTGCTGTATTTGGTATTTCAAAGTTGTATGGTTGATCTACGCCATTAATATCACGCTCTGTCGGCTTTGATTCAGTGCTTCCATATCTGACTTCATTTTTTCTTATAATCATTTAGCTAATGTCTCCACAAACTTTTGCGGTGTACCGAATAGCGTGTCTTGAAATGGTAATCGTTTATCCGTTGCATAATTTAATTTAGATGTTCTTATGTTTGGGTACACTTTACCAGACGAATCTGTTACTGGTATGACTGCCCCCATTTCATCCTGCATCATAATTCTGTATGTTGGCTGGATCATTTCCCCATCTTTTGCTATTTGTCCCCTAAAAGCATATTCTTGTTTTGTTACAAGGTCAGGCTGTATGATGTACTTTATTTTGTCATTATATGCCCCAATGGATTTTATAGCAGGTATCACAGCAACTGCTTCAAAACTACTGTCTTTTACGCCAGGGTACAGCATACTGGGGGCGAAATTCATTGGTTCACCTTTGTAGAATCCCACATTACGTTGTGCATCTTTAGCAGCTAAAGCTCGTGCGTTGCCAGGTGATTCTCCCATAGCGCGTGCGTATATATAGTTATTCTCAAAAGATGATATTTCATCAGCAGATGGGGTATAACCATAAACAGATTCAACCCATGGAATACCCCAATTTCTTTGGTCATACAGATAAGCAGACGCAGATCCGCCTGCTTTTTCAAATTCTTTTAACGTATCTTTTGAAAAGTTATCTAGTTCTTTCCCAGTCGGTATTGCTTTCATAGCACGAAGAACTTGATCCACAGCAGATGAGTCAGGCATACCAGCTTCAATGCGTGCGTTAATTAAATCCATTGCTACACGTGTCTGTGCGTCTAGTTTCATTTGGGCAGTTTTGGGAGCGTCTTTATACACTTTTGCTATTTCAGACACAGTTGTTTTATCTGATTGCGACATACGGTCTGGATCAGCAAACACCATGTTTTTCATTTGGTTTGTAAATTGCGGTCCAAATTGACCTGTCTTATTAGCCATATCAATTTGAGATTCGTAGAAAAACTGCTGCCCGGCGTCTGGGTTTGCTTTTTTAATTTCATTCGCTTTTTGTATGTAGGATGTTTCAAGCACACCCATCTGTTTTTCAGATAAAGCAGTCGGTGCTGTCGCAAATAGTTGTTGCGCCCCGATAATAGCGTTATGCTCCTCAACTTTTGTCATTAAAGGGCCACGGGCTTTAATATAATCTTCTGCCAAAATCTCTTTCTTATTATACTGCTCGTCAAGAACAGATAACGCCTTATTCGGATCTGTTTGAGCTATAAACCCAACTCCCTCAACTTTCATGCTTGAGACATCAGACATAATCATAGCCTGTGCTTTGCCTTGGGACATTGCGCCAACAGCAGTAAGTTTAGAATAAATAGCAGGGATTTCTTTTGCGATTTGATCGGCGGTTTTTGTGTCCCCAGCTAAGTTTGCCCGACGCCATGCTTCCATTTTCTGCGCCTTTAAAAGTTCAGCAGAGCCTGTAGCATCACTTTGTCTCCGCGCCTGCACCGTATTCCGCAACTGCACTAACTGACCCAATCCGTAACGTTTGTATTCAGCCTGGAAACGCTCTGTCACATTTGGGTCATCACCCATCATGGGCATGTATTTAGCCACTGTATCATCAAACGTCTTCTGATACTTAGCCTCTGCATCAGCGTAAGCACCACCATTTTGGATTGAATCCAGCATCTTGGAGTGAGCGTCATCTAATTCATACCGAATAGCAGAATCAGCTTTGAACTGTTCTGTCTTACGTTCTTCTTCTAGTTGAGCTTCTCTAAACTTGCCATATTGTTGCAGCCCATCTGCAATCTCACCAAGCGTGTTGGTGCGAATATCAGCTACAGCATTGTACTGGGTTGTAGATGCGTTAATCTGTGGGTCATATACGGGGATTTTCATTGGGCATACCAGTTAATTTTTGTTCCATTGCTGTATGTAGAAGATCCTCCACCATACAACCCACCGCCGCTATTAGAACTTGTAGACATACCAGTAGCGGCTTTTGTAATTCCAGAAAGCAACTGCGACCGGCCTTCTCTGTAATACGCTTTCTTCTTCATTTGGCCTTGATATTGTGTATTGGCAATATTTAGATTTTTATCGTATTCCAGCAACGCCAAATCCAAAGATGATTGTTCAGCTGTATCATTGAATAACGGATCGAAAGATCCAAGCGTTGCGCCAGATCCAGCAGCGGCAACGGTCTGTTTTCCAGCCATTCGCTCTTGTTCGCGCACGAGACGCGCACGGTTTACTTTAAATGCCTCTTGTTGATTAGCTACATTAGCAGCAGTTTCTTTTTTCGTTGCTTGCGCCATAGCACGGTTTTGCTGGTACGACTGTACACCCTGCGCGACTTGCAGTCCTCCTGCTAAAAATGCTAAAGATTCAACTCCCATTTAATATCCACCATTCGTACTGTTCGTCATGCTCATGGCTATATTCAAAACCAAGCATTTTAACCATGTGACGAGTCCATGGTTTTTCCTTATCTATTATATGCGAAATTTGTTTGTAGGACAAGAGATTTAGGTACTTCTTCCAAAAGAGAGCAAAATGTTTGTAGTGGATCGGTCGAAACCCAACACCAAATATTGTCCACGTCCAGTAAATACCTTCTTCGTGCTCCATAAGCCCCATGATGAGTACGCAATTATCACCATCAAACATGGCTGCTTGATGGTCGGGGAACCCATTTTCAAACATAGCTATTGTATCTTTGATAGCCCATGCTTGAATCGGTACAGGCTGAAATGATTTTAGTGTTTGAGTATCTAGCGGCTCAAACCTAATCATTTATAACCAGCTCTTGTGCAATATAATTGATCGTCAGGTTTGTCGGCCAAGTGTGTTTAATTTCAATAATACCTTCTTGGTCGTAATCCATTGGAGGTTCTGTCTCCAATACACCCGTGAACAAATCGGGGCCTTCATCGAGGTCATGCGTACCGCCACCAAATGGGACGACTTGGGACACGGTGTTAATCATATTATTAACAATAAGCCCGATCGTTTCCGTAAGATAGAAGAATAACTTATGAGTACGGCGCACGTTACCTGCAATTGTACCGAACTGTTTTACCTCTATTGGTAGAGTACGCATCACAGCGTTGTACGGCAGTCCTACGTGAATCTTTGACGCGAAGGCTGTGATTATTACCACCTCACCAGAAGAAACCTCATCCTGACCTGCGTAATAGCCATCAGCGAGGATCGAGACTGTCTCACCTTCTAACCATGTGAGGCCCGTCACATTCATCGTGGCTACTGACCATGAGCCAGAAGCAATTGGAGATACAGATGGAAAGTCAGATGTGATAGTGGCTGTAACAACAGTCCCGGACGAATACCCCGTAATTGTCGCTTTCGCTGTACCAGACCGGATTTGGTCCCCAACCATGGAAGCTGTGAATACAGACGACCCAGCCGTAAACGTGACACCTACCCCAGTCGTAGCTCCTGGTGTCAATGTCGCGTCTAAATAACCATCGTAAGTAGCACCACAATCAACAAAAAACGCGCTGTCTTTACCATTGTTCGCTCCGTCAAAATAATCAGTGATGTATTCGACAGTTTGAACCGTTGCGCCATTTATGGTGCGCTGGACAATCAACCAAGCGTCATCACCATTCTTGTCTGGTTTAGGGATGCACGCTACTGATTTAACAACAGTATTGGTCCCACCAAGTTTGTGACGGTGCCAACCCTCAACCTTTTGGTCACGCTCATACGAGAAACCAAGCAAATCACCGTCATTGAGAACTGCCCACAATGTTGGATCTGGCTCATCTTGGAAGTCAGAATCGACAATACCAGAGTGAGTGATATGGTCATTGAAAATGGTCACGTCACGGCTTATGAAACTGTCAATTCCAAAGTCATAATTTAACTCACGCTGTTTTGAGGCAGACCGTGACGTGTACAGAATAGCCGAACCAACTCGGTGCGCCCTCACATTTTGGGCAGATCCAGTTTTAGATTCGCGCTTGATGGTAACGTTTGATGGGGTTACGGGCGCGTAAGAGCTCGCCGTCCCCCCTGTCATAGAATGTTCTCCACCAGCCGTCCCAATCATCAGGATTCGGCCAGAGGACAACCAGCGTATGTCGTTCACCTGGTCATCACCAATGGTGTAGACAAAGCCGTTAGAGTCAACAACAGTGTTTGTAGGGCTTGTTTGGGAGAACTTTGCGTACGTGCCAAATGCCCCCGTTTCCGTTGCAAACAACGTCGCAGGATAGTTAATCGTATTCGCCATAATGAGGCGTTGTTCGTAAATAGTCCCAACAGAAGGCCAACCTTGGGTTCCACCAAAGTAGGAGAAAGCCCAGCTCGTTGTTGCGCCAGTTGTGGTAAATGTACTGTTCACCGTCGCGTTGACAACTGTCCCAGAGGTGAACCCTGTTATCGTTGCCCATCCCCAGTTATTCGATGAAATTCTCAATCGTATCTGCCGCCCAACGTCACCAGCTACAAATATAGATGTTGACGCCGTGAGCGTAATCGCGCCTGTTGCAGCGGATGGGTTGATGGTGGTCGCTGTCGCATTAACAGGTAGGAAAGGACCATCTTGAAAATCGAGCGTGTTTATCGTCCAAGATGTATCCGCTGTCCGTGTAATAACACGTGTTTGGTAATCTTTGTGGAATACATACAAACGGTCGAAAGACTGGACAAATTTAAGCTCGCGCACAACGGTTGAAGGCCATGGCGTAACTAATTCATACGCGACACCAGGCGATGTCTCTACAACACCACGATTACGGTAAAAGCGGAAATATAAATCCCCTACCTCAATGACGTAGTTTTGGACCGTTGAGAACTTAAAAGGAATCAAGATTGTCGTGTCTGCGCTATCTTTAACCGTGGATACGTAATACGTACCTGGACGCTTTGTAATCGCGCCTTGGGGGAATGGTAACATATTTTCTGAATATTGGAGAGCGTTGTAATACGCATCAATGTCAACGCGGCCAACAATACGGGGAGATATTTCCCCCCGATTGAAAACAGACTGGATGTATTTAAACGGACGTCCCATTTAGTTATGCGCCCTTAGGAATACCTCGGATATGAACGCCTGACCATCTTGCTCTGTTGACCCAGCGTGTGCTGCTCTAATTATAGCTGCTTGCATTTCATTTGACAAGTTACCTTTCATCGACTCGGATTGAGCGATGGCAGGCGCCATTTCGTGTGCAAGGTATAGGGCAAACGCTTGGACAAATAACGGGTCGTAGAGCGATTCGTCTTCAATCTTGGCAATGTAGACAATGTTTAGAACGTCTGTGTCGGCAACAATTTTATTGCCCTCCACAAACCAACGTCCGTATGCGCTCTCGTAATCCATATCCGTTCCAACAATACGCAAGCAGTCGGTCGGCATTTGAAAGTATTTACCACCATCAAATAATGGGGCATCTACTAAAGGCGCGAGAATAGCGCGTTTGCGTGCAAACTTCCAAAGATGTGAGCGGAGAAGTGCGTCCCGTGTTGGGCCGTAAAACAGGCGGCAATATAATGCGTTTTTTGAATTTTCATCGTTAATGTCAGTAATAAACGATGTCGAGCCAAGTTTGCCTATGGCTAGATTACATATTTCTACTTGAGATGACATGGTACCTCCAAAGAAAATAGCGATAGCTCGCTAACCGCACCACTCAAGCAGGTGCCGCTGTAAGCCCGGAGGTCTCGGGCTTATTCTACGACGTACGTAACAACGATACGCAGCGTACCAGAAGCAGGTAACGAAGCTGCTGCAACGGTCAACAACAACTGCTCTGCAGTCGTGATTTCCGTCAACAACGCGGCTTGGTTGACTTGTACTGTGCGGCTGTTTGCAGTTGTTACTGCGGCAGCGTTAATGTACTTAGCTGTCGTACCAGAAATACCCAAGGCCAGCGTTGCTGAACCCGTGGTAACTGATGTAACGAAATAAGCATCGAGAACGCGAGCACCAACTGGCAGCAAGCCACCAGTGATGCTGTACGAGCCTGCGGCGTCTGTTGCGTATGTGAAAGTCTCGGAAATCACACGGACAACACCGCCGGTAGCGTGCGGACCAACCTTGGTAGGCGGGGCCGCGTTTACGAGGGGGAAGTTTACTGCTGGCATGGTTATTCTCCTTTAGCCAAGTTAGATGTTAGGTCGCCAAAGATTTGATTTCAACGACTTTAGTATTTTCCAACCGTGTAGCAGCCATCGACATCATGATGTACGCTTGCACAGGCTGTGAACGTTTGTCCTTACGGATCGAAACGTCAAACACCGGATTCACACCAACGGCCAAGCCCATACCAGTGCGTTGGAACGCAAACACACGGCGGTAGCCAGAACCGTCAGTAGGAATCAACGTGCTCTTGATGAACTTGAAGCCGACTAAACCGTCGATTTCGCCAGTCACTAAGTTACGTGACGTCACGAAGTCAGCCGATGTAGCTTCCGCAGTTGCGAGCAATTTGCTGTGGTTGACAGGATCCAGAACAACATAACGATCTTCCATTGGGACATCGTTGGAATCCATAATGGCCCCAGCTTCAATCAGTTTGGAAATCGTTAAGTTAGCGTTACCAGAGCCAGAACCATAAGCCCAGCTGTTGACAGCAACAACTTGACCAGCAGGCAAGGATGATGTGGTCGAACCAGTTTTACCAGTCAACATGTCAGCGTAGGCCGAGTTGATGATGATACGGTCGATTTGACGTCCGACTTGTGCAGCTTGAGCCATGCTAATCGGGTTGGCAGGATCAATCAACATCTTGGCTTTATCAAAGCTGTCAATGAATTGAGCAAAGTCATAGTCCAGGAGGTCAACGGCGCGACGCTCGAAAGCTGTGTCGTTAACCACAACGTCTCCAAAACGCGATGTAACTTGGTTCATCATTGGGTTTTGGTTGTAGAGTTCAAAGTAGAAACGTTCGCCAGTTGCGGTTTCGTTCAAGACAAGGTTACGCAACTTTGATTCGCGTTGCTGCGCCATCATCATGACAGAATTACCGTAGTTCTGAATGAACGAGGTAGGTGGGTTTGTGAAAGACATTTACGTCTCCTTTTTGTTAGACAATAGAAAAACAAGGCAAGAGTCACCTTTAGGGTGCGCGTCGCCATACAATAATGTTTTCCGAATTGTCTTAAAGGAGCTACTGGGATCCTTTGTGGGATTGTCCCTGTCCGCTAAGATTCAGCGTTTTAGATTTAGGCGTTGTGGATCCAGGAGCCGGATTGTCCACTTTATCCTTATCATTCTCTAAGAATAGCATAAATACCTTGGCTATGTCAACAACCATTTCAGGAGACCTTTGTGATGCCGCCGGAAGGTGTGTTACATAGTCCAAAGCAAGGCGGAGTGATTCTAGTTTCATTAGCGATCACCCGGAGAAGCAAATTCCCAAAGTTTAGTTTGCAAATCAACGTAATATTGATGTTGCGGGTGGGCTTTGTCCCATGCGGCTTTCTGGTAGTTGGGGTCAGCGTAGAGCGCATTAAGTTGTTGTTTAGCATCAGATGGTGAAATAGGCCCATCTGTTTTCTGACCACCGGGGAGAAGCACGGAGCTTTCGCCTGTTTTATCAGACATTGCTACCAAAAACTTAACCATGCGAGGGTCTTTAAATACTTCTGGATGTTCCGCAATGAAATCCAACGCCCCATCGCCCATATTTTTTTCAACAAGGTTTACCGCAGCGTCCAGCTTGCGGTCCTTAGCCAAGCCAAATTCCTTTGTAATTTCTTCATTCCAAG
>Ga0075163_10010295_pt1 | contig 12240 bp, 13 predicted proteins | sample JI1023141ADNA_FD_71478 | JGI IMG/M metagenome (GOLD analysis project Ga0075163, IMG submission 71478) | Wastewater effluent complex algal communities from Wisconsin, to seasonally profile nutrient transformation and Carbon sequestration -... | ecosystem: Engineered > WWTP > Effluent > Algae...
CAGGCGGAAAAGCTGGGGGAGGTGAAGGAGATCATGCTGGACATGCGCAGCGGGCGCATCTCCTACGCCGTGCTGTCCTTCGGTGGCTTTCTCGGCATGGGTGAAAAGCTCTTTGCAATCCCCTGGAGCGCCCTGACCCTGGACACCATGAACAAGCGCTTCATGCTCGACGTGGACAAGGAGCAACTGGCGCGGGCGCCGGGCTTCGACAAGGACACCTGGCCCGACATGGCCAACCCCGAATGGGCCGAGGGGATTCACGCCTACTACGGTCGCCCCATGTATTCGATCTAGCGCTGCAAGCCGATATCGGCCTTGGGGGGCCGGGCGCACCGTAACGGGTGAAATTCGGACAGATGTACTCGAACCTGCGGCCGGGGTGGCGCTGGCATTGTGCCTCCAGTGCTTCCCGTGCGGGTAGTTCGGGAGACTCGTCGGTGCGGCAGGGGTCGAAATCCGCTCTGGGTTGAGCCTTGCCGTCCGTCTTGTACTTGGGCGAGCGCGGACCATAGCGCACGCCGTTGGGCATGCCCGCGGTCAGCAGACGATAGCTGGCCACCCCGGCAATGGGCCTGGGGAGATCTGTCTCATGGCTATATTTTCATGTAATTGGAATTCGCGTTGCCCTGTGCGTCAGGTTTCCGGATGCGCCGCTGGCTCGCCAGGCTTGCTGACAGTGACACGCTGCGCGTAGCGGTTGGCGAGCAGCGCGCAGACGAAGAGCTGGATCTGGTGATAGAACATGATCGGCAGCATGATCAGCCCGATGGCCGGGTTGGCGCCGAACAGCAGTTTGGCCATGGGGACGCCCGAGGCCAGGGTCTTCTTGGAGCCGCAGAACACCGCAGTGATCTCGTCCTCGGTGCTGAAGCCCAACCGGCGCGCCACCCAGGTGGAAAGCGCCAGCACCAGCACCAGCAGCACGGCGGCCCCCACGGCCGCCTGTAGCAGCGTGCCCACGCCGTTGTCGCGCCACAGGCCGCCGGCCACTGAATCACAGAAGGCCGAATACACCAGCAGCAGGATCACCCAGCGGTCGAGCAGGGTGGTGAGCCGCTTGTTACGGTGGTGCCAGGCGTGGAGCAGGGGGCGCGCCAGCTGCCCCAGCACCAGGGGCAACAGCAACAGCTGGGCGATGCCGATCACCGTGTCCATGAAAGGCAGGCTCTGCCCGTCCACCCGCGCCAGCAGGCCGACCAGCAGCGGCGTGATGACGATGCCCAGCACGCTCGACAGGGTGGCGTTGAAGATGGCCGCCGGCACATTGCCCCGGGCGAGGCCGGTCAGCGCTACCGACGAGGAGATTGTCGAGGGCAGTGCGCACAGGTAGCAGAAACCCAGGGCCAGATCAGGGGGGAGCCAGCGCCCCACCAGCGCGTCGGCGGCCAGCCAGGTGAGGGGAAAGACCGCAAAGGTCATGGTCTGCACCACCAGATGGACGCGCCAGCTCAGCACCCCCTGGCGCAGACTGGCAAAGGACAGCCCCAGCCCGTGCAGGAAGAAGACGATGGCGATACCGATCTTGGTGACGATCTCGGCGTGCAGCAGGCCGCCGCTGCGCCCCAGGTCCGGCTGCAGGGTGGCCAGAATGACGGCACCGAGCATGCCGACCAGGAACCACTCTTTGTGCAGCCAGGCGAGGCCACCGTGGAGGAGGGAAGGGGAGCGGGATGTCGAGGGCATGATGGGGCACGGGTGGTGGCGTATCACGGCAACTTTAGGGCGAGTCGCCCTGTCCATCTATCGACAGATGGACACTGAATGCCGCCAGACAGACAAAGACCGATGACGCCAGCCAACAAGCGCGCCGTGCCGGCCATGACAAGCCTGCCTCGCCCCCTCTTCAGCCGGCATGAGGCCCTGCCGCCGGGGTCATGGACCGAGGAGCACTGTCACCCCTGGTGCCAGCTCTCCTACGCCAGCAGCGGTGTGCTTGGCGTGCGCACCGCTGTGGGCGACTACGTGGCGCCGCCCCACTTTGCAGTGTGGATCCCACCGGACCTGTCCCACCAGGTCGTGAACCGGGGCAGGGCGGAGATGCGCAGCCTCTATATTTCCGCGGAAGCGGCCTGTGCCCTGCCCACCGAGTGCTGCGTGCTGGAGGTCAGCACCCTCGCCGCCGAGCTGATCCAGCGGGTCGGCGAGTTGCCCGTTGAGTACGAGCAGCACGGTCCAGCCGGCCGCCTGGTGGCCGTGCTGCTCGACGAGCTGGCCGTGCTGCGCCGGGGAGGTTTTCGCCTGCCTCTGCCCAAGGACCGCCGCCTCGTGGCCATCTGCAATGCCCTCCAGGAAAGCCCCGCCGATGCCCGCAGCCTGAGCGACTGGGCCGGCAAGGTCGGCGCCTCCGAACGTACCCTGGCGCGCCTGTTCGTCCGGGAGACCGGCCTGGGCTTCGGCGTGTGGCGCCAGCGCCTGCGCCTGGTGTTGTCCCTCGATGCCCTGCAGGCTGGAGCGGGCGTAACGGAGGTCGCCATGGCCCATGGCTACGAGTCACCTTCGGCATTCATTGCGGCGTTTCGGGGGGTGTTTGGGGTTACACCTGGGGCGCTGCGTGGGGGGTGAGGGGGCTCTTGTGAGCTTTTATCGATAGCAAAAAGCCCCGACTGGCGGGGCCTTCCGGTCATCGTCTGACGACGAAAACCTCTCTCATGGCTTACGCATGGCTTAGCCGGCCTTGCGACCCTGCGAAGTCTTCTCCATCACCTTGTCGGTGGCTTCGGCCATGTTACGAACATTGGCCTTGGTCATGTCACTGGTCTGCTGAGCGATGTTCTCGAATACCTGCATCCCGGGGAAAGACATCCGACCATCCTTGCCGAACGACGTCATCTGGGTTCCGATCAGTTCGGCAAATTCCGACTGGGCTTCCATGACGATGTTATGAACGTTGCGCATATAGGTGGTCAGGCGCTCGACGCCCGCAACGCTGAGGGGGTTCTGGGCCTCGTCCCGATCCTTGCCGCTTTGAGCACGGCCGACCGACACAGAGGTCGAGATGCCCTGCTGAAGCGACTCACGGGCCATATTGAGGTTCAGCGCGGTCAAGCGCTCCATGCTCGAGAAAGCGACTTCGGACATGCGGTTGAAAGTATCGATGGAGCTGCTGACAACTTCCTGCTGTTCGGTCCTTGTGTTCATGTTGATTGATCTCCTGAGGCCATTTGCTGCGTTGGACGGCGAGCGCTGCGGTGCACGAGAGAAAGTCTCATGCTCTGAAAGCGCTTTGCCGATTTGATTTTGCGTCGCAGCACGCAGATCACAGTCTGGCCTCATGAGGTTCTCAGTCAAGGCATATCGGCTCTTCAGGGGCTCTCTTCTGTAGCTGGAAGTAAGCATGTCCTCTATGTTTTCCGACGCACAGACAGCAGGGCTGTCTTGCTGTAACAGCGGCAATCCAAAACGCATGGATGGGACCGACGGCTAGCCCACCCCTCACTTCCGCCGGAACATCCGGCATTCCGCCGACAGCGCCAGCAGGTTTGGATCGCGCTCCCGGTTGCGGGGGATCAGCAGCGTGATGCGCTGGCTCACCGCGTAAGGTTCGGCAATCGGGATCAACTGCACCTGGGGGCTGAATTCGGCGACCCGGCCGGGGAGGAGGGCGTAGCCGACGCCGCCGCTGACCAGGTTGGTGAGGGAGAAGATGTCGCCGACGCGCATGGTGATGCGAGGCTGGAAGCCGGCCAGTTCGAAGGCGTGGCTGAAGTCGTGGTAGGTGGCGAAGTCTTCGCTCAGGCTCACGAAGTTCTCGTTGCGCAGGTCCTTCAGGTCGATCTCGGGGTGGTGGGCGAAGGGGGAATTGAGGGGTGCGGCGAAGTAGATGGCGTCGTTGAACATGGGGATGGCCAGCAGGTCGGGGTGGGAGACCTTCTTGTCGATGGCGATCACGATGGCGTCGATGCGCCCCTCCTGCAGTTTATGCAGCAGATCCCGGTTGGAGCTGAGGGTCAGGTCCACGTCCAGCTCGGGCTTGCGTTTCTTGAGACCCATCAGCAGATGGGGCAGGGTCTTGACGGTGAGGGAGTAGAGGCCGCCGATGCGCAGCCGGGCGGCGGCAAAGCCGGCGGCCTCGCGGGCTTTCTGGATGCCGTCGGCGCATTCACGCACCGAGCGGCTTGCGTGCTCGGCCAGGGCGTAGGCGCTGGCCAGGGGGATGAGCTTGCGGCCATCGCGGCGGAAGAGGGGGCAGCGCATGCCTTCTTCGAGGGAGTGCAGGGCGCGGTGCACGCTGACGGTGCTCTGGCCCAGGGCCTCGGCTACCCGGGCCATGCTGCCGTGCTCGATGAAGCTCAGAAAGACTTCGAGCTTGCGGAAGGTGACCTGCTCATCGATCTGCATGGGGGTGTCCTCAAAGGTTCGCTAGACGAGGGTAAGCCTGTTTTCTTCATTTTAATGTTTACTCCAGGAGTAATAAACGCGCAGTTTGGTTGATTGAACTGCAGGGTGCAGGGGCCTATCTTGCAGTCACCAAGTCTCAACTGACGGAGTGAAGAACATGCAGGCCAATGCGCAACCCGATCCCCGCTGGAGTCGGAGGAGAACGGAGAAACAGCGTCGTCTCGCCGAGGTTCGCCACCTTGCGAACGGGGTGGTACTTCGCAGCGATGCGATCGTCGAGGTTCTCGAAAAGCTGATCGGGCCCGGTGACCGGGTGGTGCTGGAAGGCAACAACCAGAAACAGGCCGACTTCCTGTCCCGCTCCCTCGCCATGGTGGATCCGGCCAAGGTGAACGGCATCAACCTGATCATGCCGAGCGTGAGTCGCCCGGAGCACCTGGACCTGTTCGAGCGCGGCATCGCCCGCCGGCTGGACTTTGCCTATGCCGGTGCGCAGAGCCTGCGCATCTCCCAGTTCCTGCAGGACGGGCAACTGGAAATCGGTGCCATCCACACCTACATCGAGCTCTACGCCCGCCTGTTCATCGACCTGATCCCGAATGTCGTGCTGGTGGCCGGCTTTACGGCGGACCGTCAGGGCAATCTCTACACCGGGCCGAGCACCGAGGACACCCCCACGCTGGTGGAGGCGGCGGCCTTTCACGACGGGATCGTGATTGCGCAGGTGAATGAGATCGTCGATGACCCCTCGGAGCTCCCGCGAGTGGACATTCCGGGCTCGTGGATCGACTTTGTGGTGAAGGCGGATCGGCCCTTCTTCATCGAACCCTTGTTCACCCGTGACCCGCGGCTCATCACGCCGATGCAGGTGTTGATGGCGATGATGACGATACGGGGCGTGTATGAGCGTCACCAGGTCCAGTCGCTGAACCATGGCATCGGCTTCAACACGGCGGCCATCGAGCTGATTTTGCCCACCTACGGCGAGAAGCTTGGCCTGAAGGGCAAGATCTGCCGCAACTGGGCGCTCAATCCGCACCCCACGCTGATCCCGGCCATCGAGTCGGGGTGGGTCGAGAGCGTGCATTGCTTTGGCGGCGAGCTGGGCATGGAGAACTACGTGGCGGCGCGCCCGGATGTCTTCTTCACGGGGCGCGATGGCTCCATGCGCTCCAACCGGGCCCTGTGCCAGCTGGCCGGCCAGTACGCGGTGGATCTATTCATCGGCTCGACTCTGCAGATGGATGGCCTGGGCAACTCATCCACGGTGACCCGGGGGCGGCTCACCGGCTTTGGCGGGGCGCCCAACATGGGCCACGATCCGCGCGGCCGCCGGCACCCCACACCGGCCTGGCTCGACCTGGTGGAAACCGACGACCCCCTGGAGCGCGGCCGCAAGCTGGTGGTGCAGATCGTCGAGACCTTCCAGGCCGGCGGCAAGCCCTGCATCGTCGAATCCCTCGACGCGATCGAGGTGGGCCGGGAGAGCGGCATGCCACTGGCGCCGGTGATGATCTACGGCGACGACGTGACCCATGTGCTGACCGAGGAGGGAATCGCCTACCTCTACAAGGCGCGCTCGGTGGAAGAACGCAAGGCCATGATCGCCGCGGTGTCGGGGGTGACCCCGGTAGGCCTGACCCACGATCCGAAGAAGACGGCGGCCTTGCGTGCCGATGGCCTGGTCGCCTTCCCGGAAGATCTGGGCGTCCATCGCGCCGAAGCCACCCGGTCCCTGCTCGCGGCCAAGAGTGTGGCGGATCTCGTCACCTGGTCGGGTGGGCTCTACAACCCGCCCGCCAAGTTCCGGAGCTGGTGATGGGCTACATGCTTGAACTGGACGCCGTCACCGTCGCCGATCCCGCCCTGCCGCAGCGCCTGGCCGAGATGGCCGTCGCGGCCCTGATCGATGAAGTGACGCTCACCCCAAAACCGGGGCTGGTGGACGTGCGGGGCCGGGGCGCGCATGCGGACCTGGACTGTGCCCTGATGTGCCGCTCCGCCCAGGTGCTGGGGCCGACCTTTGCCGCTCTGGCCCGGGCCGGGCAGATCGGTGGGGAGGCGCGGATGCTGCGCGAATCCATCGGCGCCATCGGGCGCCAGGGCGAGGCGGTGATGCTGGAGGCGACGGGGGGTGTGAACACCCATCGGGGGGCGATCTGGGCCCTGGGCCTGATCGTCACGGCGGCGGCAATGGCGCCCGACGATTTACAGAACGCGCCGGCCATTGCGACCCGCGCCGGGGGGCTGGCCCGCCTGCCCGACCGCCATGCGCCCCGGCAGACCGGGCACAAGGGCGAGCTGGCCTGCCGCACCTACGGGGTGAGCGGCGCCCGCGGGCAGGCCCAGGCCGGCTTTCCCCATGTGGTGGACGTGGCGCTGCCCATGCTGCGGCATGCCCGGCAACGGGGTGATCCGGAGGGGGCGGCCCGGCTCAACGCCCTGCTGGCCATCATGGCCGAGCTCGATGACACCTGCGTGCTGTCGCGGGGCGGAGCGGGGGCGCTGGCCTGCGTTCAGCAGGGGGCTGCACGTGTTCTGGCGGCAGGCGGGGTGGCTGCACCGGAAGGCCGCAAGGCGCTGGACGGGCTCGACCGCAGCCTGCTGGCCTACAACATTTCACCGGGCGGGGCGGCTGATCTGCTTGCCGTCGCCTTGTTCCTTGACCGCTTGGCCCACGCCGGGCGGATCTAGACAGGAGGAGAGATCCATGGAGCACATGAAGTTTTCGTTTCCGGCTGGCCGGCCCGCACCCGGGCGCGCCATTGCCGGCGTGGTGGGGTCGGGAGATCTGGAAGTCCTGATCGAGCCTGGCGCCGAAGGGCAGACCCAGGTGTCGGTGTCGACCTCGGTGCAGGGCATGGGGCGGGTCTGGGAGGCGGTGCTGGCGCGCGTCCTCGGCGCTGCACCGCTACCCGCCGTAACGCTGGAGATCAACGATTTTGGGGCCACGCCCGGTGTCGTGCGCATGCGCATCGAGCAGGCCTTTGACGAACTGGGACAGAGCGGGAGGACACAGCCATGAACCTTGATGAACTGCTGAGCCGGGAGAGCTTCACCGAGCTGGGGGCCCGTGCCCGCGCCCGGGTGCTCCTGGACGAAGGCTCCATGCGGGAGCTGATCGGCCCCTTTGACCGCTTGTCCTCGCCCTGGCTGGCGCAGCAGGGGGTGGTGACCCAGGCCGATGATGGCGTTGTGGTGGCCCGGGGCCGCATCGACGGCCAGTCCGCCGTCGTCCTTGCCATCGAGGGTGCCTATCAGGGCGGCAGCATGGGCGAAGTGGGCGGGGCGAAGATCGCCGGTGCCCTGGAGCTGGCCGCCGAGGACAACCGGCGTGGCATTCCGACCCGCGCCGTGATCCTCTTCGAGACCGGCGGCGTGCGGCTGCAGGAGGCCAACCTGGGGTTGGCGGCGATTGCCGAGATTCATGCGGCCATCGTCGATCTGCGGCGCTACCAGCCGGTCATTGGTATCTCGGCCGGCCCGGTGGGGTGTTTTGGTGGCATGTCGATCGCGGCGGCCCTGTGCAGCTACCTGATCGTGACCCGGGAGGCGCGGCTTGGCCTGAACGGCCCCCAGGTGATCGAGCAGGAGGCCGGCATCGAGGAGTACGACTCCCGCGACAGGCCCTTCATCTGGAGCATGACGGGGGGCGAGCAGCGCTGGCATTCATGCCTCGTTGATGCCTACCTGGACGACAGCGTTGCGGCGATCAGTGACCAGGTGCGCGCCTTCCTGTTGCAGGGCGTGCCGGCGCAGCACCGCAGCGACCGTTACGAGGCATTCCTTGCCAGCCTCGCGCGGGTGGATACCACCCAACAGGCCCGGCCCGATGTGGTCCGCGCCATCTATCAGGAGGGCTTGCAAGCATGACAAACCGGGTTGAATCGAGTCGCGGGGCAGCCTGGCTGGCGGCCCTGACCCCCCGGGGCGACGTGTTGCCCGGCTATCCGGCGGCGGTGCGGGTGGTGGATGGCGAGCTGGGCGGGGCGCCTGCCCGCTTCATCGCGGTGGTGCCCGATGCGGAGAACGCCTTCCCGCGTGCCCGCAAGGGTGAGGTGGGTCTGGTGGAAGGCTGGGCCCTGGCCCGGGCGGTGCGCGAGTGCATGGCGGCCGATGCGGCCGGCGTGATCCGCCGGCCCATCGTGGCGGTGATCGACGTGACCAGCCAGGCCTATGGCCGTCGTGAAGAGGCCTACGGTATCCATCAGGCCCTGGCCGGCGCCGCGGCGGCCTACGCCGACGCCCGCCTGGCCGGGCATCCGGTGATCGGGCTGATTGTGGGCAAGGCCATGTCCGGCGCGCTGCTGGCCCACGGTTATCAGGCCAACCGGCTGATCGCTCTCGATGATCCGCGGGTCATGGTGCACGCCATGGGCAAGGCCGCAGCGGCCCGCGTCACCCTGCGTTCGGTGGAGCAGCTGGAGGCCCTGGCCGAAACGATTCCGCCCATGGCCTACGACATCCGGAGCTTCGACACCCTGGGCATCCTGTGGCGCTTGCTGCCGGTGGCGCAGGCCGACCAGCCCGGCGGCGAGGATCTGGAGCGGGTGCAGGCCTGCCTGCTGGCCGCGCTGGTGGATATCCGCGATGACAGCACCCCGGATCTGTCGTCCCGGCTGGGGCAGCCGGCGCGCCAGCTTTCGAGTCAAGTGCGCACGCGCCTGCGCGCCGGCTGGGAGGCGCATGGATGAAACAATGAGCAGGCTGACAGGGTGAATAAAGGGGGGAGGAGACAAAAAGGCCCCCCACACCCGGTGACATATCGCGCCGCAACCCATGCGGCGACCCAATACCAAAGGAGACAAAAATGGCCATCTACGGCACCGCCATCCTGGCGATCTGCGTTCTTATCGGTCTCTTCATCGGCGACCTCCTCGGCTCCGCGATTGGCGTCAAGGCCAACGTGGGCGGCGTGGGCTTTTCCATGCTGCTGTTGATCTTTGCGTCGGAGTTCCTGCGCAAGCGGGATCTGCTGCCGACACCCACCAAGGAGGGCGTGCATTTCTGGAGCGCCATCTACATTCCCGTCGTTGTTGCGATGGCCGCCCAGCAGAACGTGGTGGCGGCCGTGAAGGGTGGCCCCGCCGCCATTCTTGCCGGCGTGCTGGCAACTGTCGTCTGCTACGCCCTCATCCCCGTCGTCGAACGGATCGGCAAGGACAAGCGGGCCGCGTCCTCACCGGTCATTACGGAGTAAGCCAGCATGGAAAAGATCTTCATTGATGTTCTGAGCAAGAACGGACTCCTGACCGGCTTCGCGGTGGTCGGGCTGACCATGGTCGTGTCCTACTGGCTCTCCAACAACCTGACCCGGGGCAAGCTCCACGGCTCGGCCATTGCCATCATGATGGGGCTGGCCATGGCCTACGTGGCCGGCCTCTTCACCGGTGGCCAGAAGGGCGTGGCCGACATTCCCCTGCTGACCGGGGTCGGCTTTCTGGGAGGGGCGATGATTCGTGACTTCGCCATCACTGCCACCGCCTTTGGCGTGCATTTTGACGAGATCAAGAAGGTCGGCATGAGTGGTGTGGTGTCTCTGTTGCTGGGTGTGGTGCTGTCCTTTGTGATTGGTGCGGGGGTGGCGGCGGCCTTCGGCTATACCGATGCGGTGAGCATGGCGACGATCGGAGCCGGGGCGGTGACCTACATCGTCGGGCCGGTTACCGGCGCGGCCATTGGTGCGACCTCGGACGTGATGGCCCTGTCCATCGCCGCCGGTCTGATCAAGGCCATCCTGGTGATGGTGGGCTCGCCCTTCTTCGCCAAGGCCATCGGCCTCGACAACCCGCGTACCGCAATGGTGTTCGGCGGGATGATGGGCACCACCAGCGGGGTGTGCGGTGCGCTGGCTGCCATCGACCCCAAGCTCGTGCCCTACGGCGCCATGACCTCGACCTTCTACACCGGGCTCGGGTGCCTGATGGGGCCGTCGGTGCTGTTCCTGGCCACCCAGGCGCTGGTCGGCTGAGGCCAGGCGATGATGCGGCCCCACGATCTTCTGTGGTTGCGCCAGGTGCCCGGAGACCTCCCCAGCTGGGCGAGGGCGGACTGGCCGGTGGTGGTCCGGCGGGCCGCGCCGATGATGCCGGGGCGCATCCCGGTGGGCTTCCGCGGGGATCGGCGGAATCAGCGCCACGGGGCGTGGATCGAGCCTGCGCAGATTGTGCGGGTGAGCACCCCCGAAGCGCTGGCCGCCGAGGGCCTCCGGGCACTGCCCCAGGATGGCGGGCTGCCCTGCCTGGAGGCCCTCGGCCGGCTGGCGCCCTTGCTCGACGCAGGGCGGCGGCCCTGGGGGCCGACCGGCAGTGTCGGATTCGCCCTGGCGACCGGGCTGGCGGTACTCCACGCGGCCAGTGATCTTGATCTGCTGGTGCGTGCCGAAACCCCGCTGGAGGCGGACGAGTGTCGTCTCCTGCAGTCCCTGAAGGCGCACGCGGGCTGCCGGCTGGACATCCAGATCGATACCGGCTTTGGCGGTTTTGCTTTTGATGAATGGGCCGCCGGCCGCCGCAGCGTGCTGCTCAAGACCGCCCACGGCCCGCGCCTTGTGCGTGATCCCTGGCATCTCGAGGATGAGGAGGCGGCATGAGCGTGTTGTTCACCTTTCCGGGGCAGGGCTCACAAAGCCCGGGGATGCTGGCCCGGCTCCCCGACCACCCTGAGGTCGAGCGTACCCTGCAGCAGGCGCAGGCGGTGCTGGGGGAGGACCCGCGCCAGCTGGATTCCGAGGCGGCGCTGCGGTCCACCCGCGCCGTGCAGCTGTGCCTGCTGGTGGCCGGGGTGGCCATGGCCCGGGTGCTCGTCGCCCGGGGGGCGGCGCCGGACATGGTTGCAGGCATGTCCGTCGGCGCCTACCCGGCGGCCGTGGTGGCCGGCGTGATCGAGTTCGAGGATGCGCTGGAGTTGATCGCGCTGCGTGGACGCCTGATGGGCGAGGCCTATCCGGCGGGTTTCGGGATGACGGCGGTGATGGGGATCGACGCGCGGCGACTGGCGGCGATTGTCGGGCACTTCCACCGGGCGGATGCGCCGGTCTTCGTGGCCAACCTCAACAGCGACCAGCAGACCATCATCGCCGGGGCGGATGCGGCCATGGAGGCGGTGGCGGCCCGGGCGCGGGAGGAGGGCGCCACCCGTACCGAGCGCCTGGCGGTGAGCGTGCCGTCCCATTGTGAGCTCTTGCTCCCGGTTGCCCGGCAACTGCGCACGGCCATGGTGGGGCGGAGCCTGCGGCGTCCGACTGTTCGCTGGATCAGCAGCAGTCGTGCCCGTCTGTTGTCCGACCCGGCGCGCATTGCCGACGATCTGGCTGACAACGCCGCCCTTCAGGTCAATTGGCGGGACACGATCAAGCTGGCCTGGGAGTGTGGCGCGCGTCTGGCGGTCGAGATGCCCAGCCGCGACGTGCTGACCGGCCTGACCCAGCCCGTGTTTGCCGATGGGCTGGCCCTGTGCAGCGACAACAACCGGGTGGATTCCCTGACAGCGCTGATCCTGCGCGAGAAGGCCACCAACACGCTTTAGATGCAGCCCTTCGTGGGGTCGAATTCACTCGACCACGGGGCGCCGTGCAACCGGCGGAGGTCGAATGAATTGGCTCTGTTCGCGTTAAGTGTGGAAAGCGTTTTCGCTTCGGCTGGGAGGGTTTGAGCCCTTATTTGCGGGCGTTCCGGTGTTTGGCGTTACATCGGCCGGGATTTCGCCCCGGCGGGCGACCTCCTTTCTTGCTTCGCCAAGAAAGAAGGCAAAGAAGGCGACCCGCCACCCCCGGTCGGCCTACGGCCGACTGCCCTGCGCTGCTCCCAGCAGGCGGCCGGCGCGGAACTCGCCCTTCGGGCTCAGACAGCCGCGCCGGAAGGCCCCGCCTGCTGGTGCGCTGCTCGGCGGGGTCGGAACGGG
>Ga0075163_10010298_pt1 | contig 12239 bp, 14 predicted proteins | sample JI1023141ADNA_FD_71478 | JGI IMG/M metagenome (GOLD analysis project Ga0075163, IMG submission 71478) | Wastewater effluent complex algal communities from Wisconsin, to seasonally profile nutrient transformation and Carbon sequestration -... | ecosystem: Engineered > WWTP > Effluent > Algae...
CTACACTCGCGGCCCGTGCCCGGGGCCCGAGTCACCACGCAGGAGGTCGCGGACGCGGCGGGCGTCTCGCAGCCGACCGTGCGCCGCTGGGCCCGCGAGGGCGTCCTGCCGCCGCCGACCGTCTACTACGGCCTGAAGCCCGGCAAGCACTCGTTCTGGCCGCCACACGCGCCGGCGCAGGCGCGGTGGGTCGCCGACCAGATCTCGGAAGGCCGGACCTTCGAGCAGGTCAAGGCCTCGCTCGCCGCCGGCGAATTCACGATCCCCGCCCGCGAGGCTCCAGAGCCACCACAACTCGCCCGTCGAGGCGAACCCGACACCGGCTAGCAGCCGCCTGCCGCTGATCGGCCTGCTCAGCGTTTCGGCGGTGGCCTGGAGAACACGCCCGCGACCGGATTTTTCTTTTGTCGTGGAAAATTTTGGCCGGCCTGTCGATCGGCACCTGGCCCGATCGTCGTCCGTGTGAAGCCGGGCAGGACGCCCGGGAACAAGGGAGAAAAACGATGCGATTCATGGTTCAGGTACGGGCCAACGAGGACACGGAGGCGGGCCGCTTCCCGGACAACGCGCACGAGATGTTCGAGGCGATGGACCGCTTCAACCAGGGGCTCATCCGCGACGGCTGGATGCTCGGCGGCGACGGCCTCCAGCCGAGCTCGAAGGGCGCGCGGATCCGCTGGGCGGAGGGCAAGGCCAGGGTCATCGACGGCCCGTTCGCCGAGGCCAAGGAGCTGATCGCCGGCTACTGGCTGATCGAGGCGCCCTCGCGCGAGGCGGTCATCAAGCGCTTCCTCGAGGAGTGCCCGCCGCCCGCCGACCTCCGCACGGGCGAGATCGAGATCCGCCCGATCTACGGGCCGAACGACTTCCCCGACGACGTCATCACCCGCGAGATGCTCGAGCGCGAGGAGAAGTGGGCCGCCGAGAACGTCAAGCCGATCACCCCGCGCTGACCGCCCCGGTCGCCCCGCGGCGGCCCCGCGCCGCCGCGAGTGTCACGCTCCAGGCGCCCACGGCCCGTCCTGGGCCACGTGCACGAAGGAGTCGCCCTCGAGCCGAAACAGCCCGCCGGAGAAGCCGAACCACAGGGTGCCGTGCCGGTCCTCCGTCATCCCCTGCAGGCCGAAGCCGCCGTTCAGGTCGGGCCGGTCGGTCCGGTCGAACAGCGTGAACGCCTCGCCGTCATATCGATACACGCCCACCCCCGTGGCCCCGATCCACATGTTGCCGGCGCGGTCCGGGTAGAGCGTATAAATGTCGTTGCCGGCGAGGCCCTTCACCTCGGGGAACGCGGTGAAGGTCTCGCCGTCATACCGGCGCACCCCGCCGTCGCCGGTCGTCGTCGGCTGATAGGCCTGGATGCAGCTGAACCACACGCGGCCCTGGCGGTCCTCGACGATGCTCCAGATCGTATCGCTGCACAGACCGTCGCGCTTGGTGAACCGGGTGAATGACTCGCCATCATGGCGCAGCGCGCCATATCCGTCGCTGCGAAACCACCAGTCGCCCCGGCTGTCCTGCAGCTCCATCGCGACCCTGCCCGGCCCGATGCTGTAGACCGTCGCGACGTACTCGGCGATGGCCTCGCCGCGCTTGATCCCCGCGGCCTGCGCTGGCGGCCCGGCGGGAGCTTGCGGGCTGGATCCTTGCTGCCCGCCGCAAGCACCGATCACGAGCGCGGACGACAGGAACCACAGCGCTGGCACTTGAAAGTGGCGCATGGGTAACGGGGCCGCAGGGGCGCCCCGCCGGCCCGGGCCCCCCGGTCGCTCAGCAGAACGGGCACTCGCACGCGATGTCGGGCGCCTCGTCGTGGCACACCGTGTGCGGCGGCGACTGGTCGCAGATCTGCTGCCCGCATGCGCAGTCGATGTCGCCGGGCGGCTCGCCGCAGTCGAACGGGCGCGGCTCGCACACGTGATACGCGCCCTTCTGCAGCTTGCCGACGCACACCAACTCGTCCTCCTCGCAATACGTGCAGTCCGGCACCCAGTCGCAGGCCTCGGCCGGCACGCAGTAGCCGGTCCAGCACTTGCCGTTGCCGTCGTCGACCACCGAGGCCACCTGGCCCGCCGGGCACTCGGGCTTGAGCTTCTTGCACACGACGCCGAGCGGGTTGCACTCGACCTTGGCGAAGGTGCAGCGCCCGAACCGGCACTCGACCGCCGCGCCGTCGAGGCCGTACGACGAGCACACCGTCTGGATGCACTCGATGTCGCACTCGATCGGCGTCTCGCCCGGGCCCAGCGGCTCGCACTCGCAGCAGCCGTCCGCGAGCACGCAGTCCTTGTCGGTCACGCACGGCGTCGCCTCCGCCCCGGTGTCCCCGGTGCTGCTGCTGCCCTCGCCGCCGCTCGAGCCGTCGCCGCTGCTCGTCCCGCCGCTGCTCGTCCCGCTCGTCCCGGTCGCCGTCGCCGGCCCGCTCGAGCCCCCGCTCGAGCTGTCCGCGCCGGTGTCGGTCTGGCCGACCGTGCCGGTGCCCGTCGGGTCGCCGCTGCTGGTCGCGGCGCTCGTGCCGGTCGGCTGCTCGGTCGTCGACGGCTCGCTGCTCGAGGGCGCCGTGGTCGTCTGGTTCGTCGTCTCGCCAGTGCTGCTCGCGCCGCCGGAGTCGCCGCAGCCGAGCAATGCCAGCGCGGTCGCGCCGAGGAGGCTCCATGAATGTGAGGTCCGTAAGAACATGGGGCGTGGTCTACCAGAAACCCCGCCTGCGCGCCCGCGCCCCCGGCTCGCCGGCTTGCCGGTTTCGCGCGCCGGGGTTAGCATCGCCGCCGATGCACCCGACCTACCGCGGCCTCGCCTTCCTGCTCTCGCTCGGCAGCCTCCCGATCGCCTGCAACAAGGACAGCGACGAGCCGACCGGCGACACCAAGACCGGCGGCCCCGGCACGGACGGCTCGAGCGGCGAGAGCCCCACCGGCACCACCGCGAGCGCGCCGACCGGCACCGGCACGACCGCGGGCGAGGGCACCGGCACCGGCACCAGCGGCGAGGCCGACACGAGCACCGGCGGCACCGACTCGAGCGCGACCGAGCCGGCCGTCACCGGCTTCATCACGACCCACACCGACACCGGCAACACCGACGAGTCCGGCGACCCCCCGCCTCCGCCCCCGCCGGAGAACCCGATCTGTCAGGCCTATCTCGAGCACCTCAACGAGTGCTACCCGCGCTACGCCCGTTACAACGCCTATTACGCGCTGTACTGCGACACGTACCTCCAGTACGGCCGCAGGGACGGCCAGGGCTGCATCGACGCGATGGAGGCGTACTTCGCCTGCTTCAACGCGATCCCCTGCGGCATGCTGGGCCCGGAGAGCTGCGACGCCGAGTTCAACGCCATCGCCGACGCCTGCCCGTCGTTCGGCGGCGGCGAGGAGACCGGCGGTTCGTCCGGCGGGTCCTCCGGCGGCGAGTCGAGCAGCTCGACCGGCCCGTGACGATGAACTGGCCCGCATGATCTTCGTCTCCGGCACCAAGCGCAGCGGCACCTCGATGTGGATGCAGGTGCTGCAGGCCGCCGGCCTGCCGGTGCTCGGCGAGGCGTTCCCGCCGGCCTTCGCGGGCGCCCTGCGCGAGGCCAACCCCGACGGCTTCTACGAGTCGCTGCTGCGCAACGGCATCTACTTCGCGACCAACCCGCACCCGGTCACCGGCCGCTACTTCCTGCCGGAGCACGTCGTCGGCCACGCGGTCAAGGTCTTCGTCCCCGGCGTCGTCCGCAGCGAGCGCGCGTACATCGGCCACCTGATCGCCAACCTGCGCCCGTGGCAGGAGTACGAGGCGTCGTTGCGCCGCCTCTATGCGATCGAGGACGCGGCGATGCGCGCCCGCGGCCAGGCCGTCACCGCCGACCGCTTCCTCATGCCGCCCGCGTACGAGTGGTGGATCGAGAACTTCGCGCTGGTCCGCGACATCACCCTGCGCCGCTACCCCGCGCGCCTGCTGACCTACGCGCAGGTGCTCGCCGACCCGGAGACGACCATCGCCGAGGTCCTGCGCTGGATCGGCCGCGGCGAGCTCGCGCCCGCCCTCGCCGCCGTCAAGCCCGGACACCGCACCCAGGACCGCCCCGACAGCGCGACCACCCTGCCCCCGGCGCACGCCCGCGTGTTCGACGACCTCTACGCCGCGGTCGCCGACGGCACCCTGTTTCGCCGCGCCGCGCTGCTGCGCGAGCTGAGCGCGACCAACCAGGCGCTGCTCCCGGAGCTCACCGAGCTGCAGACCCGCGCGATGCAGTCGGAGATGCAGCACATGCACGCGCGCGGCGAGACCAGCCCGCCCCCGCCGATCGCCGGCCTCCCCGACCACCTGCCCGGCTTCGACCCGTAGCGCCCGCTCCGGGCACTTGCGCCGCCCCGCCCTCCGGCCGACAATCTCGCGCATGGACAAGACCTACGCGAGCGCCGACGAGGCCGTCGCCGACATGACCGACGGCATCACCCTGATGAGCGGCGGCTTCGGCCTGTGCGGCAACCCGGAGCACCTCATCCAGGCGGTCCTGCGCAAGAACGTGCGCGACCTCGACATCATCTCCAACAACTGCGGCATCGACGGCGCCGGCCTCGGCGTGCTGCTGGCGAACGGCCAGGTGCGCAGCATGACCTCGTCGTACGTCGGCGAGAACAGGACCTTCGAGCGCCTGTACCTGTCGGGCCAGCTCAAGGTCACGCTGGTCCCGCAGGGCACGCTGGCCGAGCGCATCCGGGCCGGCGGCGCCGGCATCGGCGGCTTCTACACGCCGACCGGCTACGGCACCCCGGTCGCGGACGGCAAGGAGGTGCGCGAGATCGACGGCCGCTGGTACGTGCTGGAGACGCCGCTGCGCGCCGACTTCGCGATCGTCAAGGCGTGGAAAGGCGACACCCACGGCAACCTCGTCTATCGCCGCACCGCCAACAATTTTAATGAGGCGATGGCGACGGCGGCGAGGGTCACGATCGCGGAGGTCGAGGAATTGGTGCCCGCCGGCCAGCTCGACCCCGACCAGGTCCACACCCCGGGGATCTACGTCCAGCGCATCCTTCAGGGTCAGCGCTACGCCAAGCCGATCGAGTTTCGCACCACCCGCGCGGCCTCCTGAGCGTGCTGCGCGTCGACACCGAATGGCTGGCCCTGCGCGCCGGGCTCAAGCCCGGCCTGCGCCTCACCGCCGACGCCGCCGGCGCCCGCGAGATCGCCGAGCGCTACCAAAATTTCGGCTGCGCCGTCGCCCTCGCGCGCGGCCACATCGGCCGCGAGCGCCGTCCCCAGGTCATCCTCTACATCGCCCGCGACGCGCAGACCGCCGTCGGCCTGCGCGCCGCGGAGCGCCCCCTCCTCGAACCACACAGCAACGCCCGCGACCGGGCCTTCTTCAGCCGCGAGCTCGGCCTGCGCCTCGGCTACCCGCCGTGCTGCGTCCAGGCCTTCGTCGACCACCCGCGCGGCGGCGGCCCCCTGCACACCGACCGCGAGCCGCCGCTGGACACCGACTACTTCGCCGCCACGAGCGGCTGGTCCCCGCGCCCGGACTGGCGCATCAACACCCTGCTCATGCGCCAGCACGCCCGCCTGATCAGCTTCACCCCGTGCCGCCTCGACTGCGCCGCCGCGGCCGCCCAGGCCGACGCGGTCCTCCGCCTGGTCCGCGAGCAGGCGGCCGCGTCGGCGCCTGTCCTCGAGGACATGTTGCGACGCCCGCTGGTCATCGACCCGACCGGCGCGCGCGCGTGGGTCCGACCGGTCGACGGCCGGCTCGCCGCCGCGTCCGCGCCGCGCGAGCCCCCGGACGGGCCGGTCGACCCCGCCGACGTCAGCCGGGCCGCGGCGTGGCTCGGCGCCACGTTCGACGCCGAGGGCCACGTGCACGGCTTCGGCCTGCCCTCGCCCCGGCTCCTCGACTTCTCTGCCCGTTAGCACGCCCGGCGACCCGCGTCGCCGCCAGCAAATGCACCTGCCCGGCCCCCCGCGATGTGTACTAGACTCGCGCCGGATGCCACTCACCCGCGAGCAGATCGTCCAGCGCGTCGCCAGGGAGCTGCGCGACGGCTTCTACGTCAACCTCGGCATCGGCATGCCGACCCTCGTCGCCAACTACATCCCGCCGGGCGTCGACGTCGTGCTGCAGAGCGAGAACGGCCTGCTCGGCCTCGGGCCGTTCCCGACCGACGACGAGGTCGACCCCGACCTCATCAACGCCGGCAAGCAGACCGTCACGTTCATGCCCGGCGCGTCGTTCTTCGGCAGCCACGAGAGCTTCGCCATGATCCGCGGCGGCCACATCGACCTGTGTATTTTGGGGGCGATGGAGGTCAGCGAGCGCGGCGACCTCGCCAACTGGATGATCCCCGGCAAGAAGGTCAAGGGCATGGGCGGCGCGATGGACCTCGTCGCCGGGGCCCGCCGCGTCATCGTCTGCATGGAGCACAACAACAAGGACGGCGAGTTCAAGATCGTCCGTCAGTGCAGCCTGCCGCTCACCGGCAAGGCCGTCGTCCACGAGATCGCCACCGACCTCGGCTACTTCCGCGTCACCCCGGACGGCCTCCAGCTCGCCGAGATCGCCGCCGGCACCACCGTCGACGAGGTCCGCGCCCGCACCGGCTGCCCGCTGCTCGTCGCCGACCCGCTGCCCGTGATCGGCTGAGCCCGTCCGGTCGCTACCTGCCTCATCGGACAGGTCGCGGCTCACCCCGCGACGACGATGTCGCCGCGGGTGCTGCCGACGATCGCCAGCAGCTCCTCGCGCTCGGCCGCCGGGACCGCGAACTTGTCGAGCGTGAGGTTGAAGTCGTCGACGAACGCCAGCCACTCGTCGGCCGTGATCTTCAGGTGCGCGTGGGAGTCGCGCATGCTGCGGCCGCTGTAGCGCTGCGGTCCGCCGGTCGCCCAGCAGACCATCTCGGTGACGAGGTACTTGAAGCCCGGCGGGGTCACGCGGTGGTGGGCCTCGTCGACGAGCGGGTTCGCGTTGAGCCGCGGGTCGCTCATGATGCGGTCGATGAAGTCGTCGACCACGACGGCGATCGCATACACGCCGCCGAGGCGCTCGTAGAGGGAGGGGCGCGGGTCCTGGTTCATGCTCGACGAGGGCACCACGGCGGCCCGCGCCCGACAAGCCCCGGCGCCGGGCGATCTCGCGCGAGAGCTGTCTCTTCGGCCCTGTCGCAAAAGACAGGTCCTTGCGGGGCACCGGCAGGGAGCCGTGGACCGGCGCCGCGGGCCGTCGCCGCGGGCCGATCAGGCGACCGATGAGGCGGCCGTGAACGCGGCGATCTCCGCGACGATCGCGTCGGCCGCCGCGGCGGGGTCGTCGGCGCCGAGGATCGGGCGGCCGACGACGAGGTACGCGGCGCCGGCGGCGATCGCCGCGCCCGGGGTCATCACGCGCTTCTGGTCGTCGACGTCGCCGCCGGCGGGGCGGATCCCCGGGACCACGAAGGCGAGGCCGGGCGCGGCCTGACGCACGCGGCCGAGCTCGCGTCCGCTGCACACCAGCCCGGCGCAGCCGGCCGTGCGGGCCGCGGTCGCGCGCAGCGCGACGATCTCGGCGGGCGAGCGCGTGTGTCCGGCCTCGGCGCAGGCGGCCGCGTCCTGCGAGGTCAGCACGGTGACCGCGAGGACCCCGAGCTCGGGCCCGGCCGCGTCGACGCAGGCGCGCAGGTGCTCGACGCCCGAGCCGGCGTGCACGGTGATGAAGCGGGCCCCGAGCGCGCGGGCGCTGCGGATCGCGCCGCGCATCGTGTTGGGGATGTCGTGCAGCTTCAGGTCGAGGAAGATCTCGAGGTCCGGGTGCGCGGCCCGCAGGCGCCGCACGACCTCGGGCCCCTCGGCCACGAACAGCTCGAGCCCGACCTTCAACATGCCCACGTGCCCGGCCAGCCGCCGCGCCGCCGTCAGCGCCGCGTCCGCGTCCGCCACGTCGAGCGCGACGATCAGCCGCCGCCGCGCCGCCTCGAGGGACCTCACCCGTGCGTCGATCATCGCCGGCCTCATAGCGCGCCGGACCCCGCTCGGGCAAGCTCGCGCGCGTGACCTCCCGCGACCCCCACCAGGACCTGTTCGCGCTGCTCGAGCAGCACGCCGCGACCGGCACGTTCCCCGGCTGCGTGGCCCTGGTGTGGCGCGACGGCGCTGTCCTCTACCACGAGGCCCACGGCCAGTTCGCGACCCACGCGGACGCCCCGGACCGGTTTCGCGGCGTCACGCGCGGCGCGGTCTACGACCTCGCGTCGCTGACCAAGGTCCTGTCGACCGCCACGCTCACGGCGATCGCGGTGTCGGAGGGCCGCCTCGCGCTCGACGCCCCGGTGCCCGCCCCGTGGTCGCGGGCGTGCCCCGGCGCGACGCTGCAGCAGCTGCTCACGCACAGCGCCGGGCTCGCGGCGCACCGCGAGTACTTCGCCGCGCTCGGCCGCCGCGGCCCGTCCGCGCGCGTGCTCGACCTGGTCTGCGACACGCCGCCCGAGTACCCGCCCGGCACCCGCACGATCTACAGCGACCTCGGCTTCCTCATCCTCGGCGCCTGGCTCGAGCGGGTGCTCGACGCGCCCCTCGACCGCGCCTTCGCCGACCGCGTCGCCTGGCCGCTCGACCTCGACGCCGGCGTCGTCCCCCGCCTCGGCTATCACCGCATCCAGGGCGCCCGCGGCCCGTCCTCCGCGCAACAGGGCCTCGTCGTCCCCACCGAGGTCTACGACCCGACCCTGCACCCCGGGGGCGAGCCGACATGGTTCGCGTGCCGCCGCCCGGCCACCGCGGCCCACTACGAGGTCCACGACGACAACGCGTTCGTGATGAACGGCGTCGCCGGCCACGCCGGGCTGTTCGGCGACGCGGAGGCCGTCCTCGAGGTCGCGCGCGCGTGGCTTCTCGGCGGCATCCCCGGCCTCGAGGACCGCGTGCGCGACACCTTTTTGAAATACCTGTCCTCCGCGCCAGGCTCGACGCGCCGGCTCGGCTGGGACAGCCCGAACCCGGACGGCAGCGGCGCGACCGGCCCGGCCTGCTCCTCCGCGGCGTCCGGCCACCTCGGCTACACCGGCACGAGCGTATGGATGGACCCGACCCCGCCGGACGGTCGCGGCCCGTGGATCGCGGTGCTCCTCAGCAACCGCGTGCATCCGACCCGCGACAACACCGCGATCGTACAACTGCGGCCATTGTTTCACCGGCTCGCCATGGCGCTGTAACTCGCTTGTTTCGCGACGCAGTTCGCGGGTCCGAGGTCATTTCGCAGCTGGCGCGCGGGACATGTCCTCGGGGACATCTTATCCGCGGACGCGGTGCTTCACGACGCCGGCGGCGCCATGAGGTGCGCGAGCGCGGCGACGACCTCGGCGAGGCGCTCGCCGGCCCTGCCCTCGCCGAGCGGTGGGCCGACGCGACCGGTCGCGGCCGCGTAATGCTCGAGTCGGCCGATCTTTCGCCGGCCGACGAGCGCGGCGACGTGCCGCAGGTCGACGGTCTGCTGCAGCGGCGCGCCGGTCATCGCGGCGTACAGCTCGAGCACGTGCGGGCCCCAGGCGCAGACGACCTCGCCCGGGCGCAGGAACGCCGCGAACGCCGCGCCGAGCGCCGGGCCCGACATGCCGGCGGCGATGACCTCGGGCGCGAGGCCGACGATCTCGGCGGTGCGCGGGGCCAGCGGACCCGCGGGTCGCACGACCGCGGTGAAGCGCTCGCCGGTGGCGACCCGGAGCGCCTGCCACTGCACGAGCTCGCTGCGATAGCCCGGGACGCGCCGCTCCTCGCTCGTCTGCGGCCAGGTGTTGGCCTCGCCGACCACGCACACCAGCTCGCCCGCGTGCCGATGCAGCACATCCGTGGGGGTGGCGCGGGGCGTGCCGCGCTCGCGCCGATCCTTGCGCCGCTTCACGAGGCTGCGCGAGCACGCGATCTGGGCGTCGATCATCGCGCGAAACGGCACCAGCAGCGCCTTGAACCGCTCCGGGTCGCCCTCGAGCGCGCCCAGCACGTGGGCCAGCGACTCGATCGTCGACACGTGCACGTCGCTCGGCTCCTTGCGGATGCGGTACTCGCTCGGGCTCGGCGGACGAAACGCGTAGCGCGGCAGGCTCGCCAGCTCCGGGTTGTCGCGCACCAGCTTGCGCGTGTTGGCCCACGTCCCGTCGACCAGCACCAGCGTCACCGGGCCCGCGGGCGGGTCGGCGAGGACATCACGCGCCGCGGCGTCCGGGTACAGCAGCGCGACCGGCCGCGAGCGGTCGGCCAGCGCCCGCTGCAGCCCCGGCATCTCGCGCACGCGCATGCCCACGTGCAGCTCGGCGTTCGGCAGGCACAGGCGGGCCATGTGCGCCGTCCCGATCGGCATGCCGCGCTCGCGCGGGTGCTGGACCACGATCACCCGCGTCTTCGTCGGCAGCGACGGCAGGTGCTCACAAAAACAGACGCGGGTCGGACGCAGACACCGCATGCAGGTCGGACGGGCCAAGAGCGCCGCAGGCTAACACGAACCGCCCGGCGTCATCCGCCGCAGCCGGCGCCTCGCGCTCATCGCTCCGTCGACCCGGGGCCGCGGCCAGCAGCGCCCCGAACTTGGCCGCCAGCTCCTCGGCGTCGATGCGACGACGCAGCTCCTCGGGCACCGTACGAGCCTGCACCGCAGCCTGAAAGCGGTTCATCGCCACCAGTTCACGCAAGCGCTCCGCGGGTGTCCGCTCGAGGTTCGCCGCAAGCAGCGTGACGTCGATGCCGAAGTCGATCGCGGCTTGCCACGCCGAGGGCACGGAAGATCTGTCGTCGCCTTCCATGCGCACCAGCGTATCGCATCCGAGCGTCACGGTCGAACGCGACCCTCTGGCCCAAAGACCGCCAAGAGCGGTGCATGCGCAAGCAACCCGAGGCCTCGCGCCGCACAGGCCCGATGCATCGCGGCGTCGTCACGGCATGCCGCTCCACCTTAAGCCTCACCCCGACGGGCGCGCCGGACGCGGGCACGGGCTCGCGCCATGCTCGCGTTCGAACGCCGTTTGTCCCCCTGGACAGCCCCGTGTGCCCGCGGGCACGCTTGCATCATGGCCTGCTCTCGGTACTTCGGACCTGCCCTCGCCGCCCTGACGTTCGCCTGCGGCGGCGATGATGGCACGCGGGAGACCATGACCGGCGCCACCATGACGAGCATCACATCCGCGACCACGCCCGGGAGCGGCGACCCGAGCAGCGGAGGCAGCACCGCGGACGGCAGCGCGACGCAGGGCATCGACACCACCGGGCCGGGGCCTGCGACCACGCCGACCACGACGGGCCCTGGCGACCCGACCGTCGATCCTTCCGACGGACCGACGAGCGAGCCGGGCACGGGTCCGACGCCGAGCGACTTCGGGGGCGGGACGACGATGTTCGACCCGCCGCCGGCCGGCGACTACGCCGCGATCTTCATCGTCGGCGACCTGAACCGCATCAGCGTGCGCAAGGCCGACGTCATGGCCGACTGGTGCGCGACGATCACCTTCGTGTCGACGCCCGACATGGGCCCCATCGAATACGACGTCACCGGGCAGCCCGCCGACTGGAAGGTCCAGGGCGCCCTCATCCACAAGGGCGCCGCCGACTGCCTCAAGTTCGAGGGCTTCCCGGAGGAGCCGGTCATGGCCGTCTCCGGCAGCGGCACCGCCAGCTGGGCGGGCGACTGCCCGGCCGCTCTCGGCCTCGACGTCACCATCGTCTATCCGCCCGACCCCAACTTCCCGCCCGAGGTCCTGATGCAGACCCAGGACCTCGCCGTCGGCGGCTGCTGACGCTCAGGCCGCCTGCGCCTCGCCGCGGTCGCTCGCCGGCGTGACGCTGAGGTCGGCCATCGCGCGCTGCAGCAGGTCGTCGCGCTCGACCGGGTGCTGCACCAGCCACTCGAGCGCGTTGGCGCGGCCCTGGCCGATGCGCTGGTCCCCCAGGGAGAACCAGCTCCCCGACTTGACGACGACGTTGCGCTCGAGCGCCCAGTCGAGGATCTCCGCGTCGCGGTTGATGCCGGTGCCGAACGCGATCTCGAACTGCGCCTCGTTGAACGGCGGCGCGCACTTGTTCTTGACCACCTTGACCCGTGCCCGCGACGCGACCGCCTCCTCGCCGTCCTTGACCGTGGCGATCCTTCGGATGTCGAGCCGCACGCTCGCGAAGTACTTGAGCGCGTTGCCGCCGGTGGTCGTCTCCGGCGAGCCGAACGTCACCCCGATCTTCTGGCGCAGCTGATTGATGAACACCACCATCGTCCCGGTCTGGTGGCACACGCCGGCGAT
>Ga0075163_10010299_pt1 | contig 12239 bp, 9 predicted proteins | sample JI1023141ADNA_FD_71478 | JGI IMG/M metagenome (GOLD analysis project Ga0075163, IMG submission 71478) | Wastewater effluent complex algal communities from Wisconsin, to seasonally profile nutrient transformation and Carbon sequestration -... | ecosystem: Engineered > WWTP > Effluent > Algae...
CGACGTTCGGGGAAGCATCCTGCACGCGTCCTGATCGAGACCAACATGCTCTTCAAGGAACCGGACCGTGCGTTCCTGAATGCGCTGTTCGAGCCGGGCTTGTATGAGCTTCGGCGCGAAGTTCCCATCCTCCGGGAAGAGAATCAACCCACAGGTGTGCTCGTCGGTTGGTTGAAGGAGCAAATGCGATCGGTTCCTGAAGCATCGACCAATGCGGCTGATAGCATGGAAATGAGCCAGAACCTGTTCGATACGAATCTGGCCAGCTTCGCTCAGGTCCCTGCGGACAGCGTGCAACAGCGGTTCATCGATCGATTGGCCGAGAACTTAGCAACATTGGAAGCACGTGGCATCAAGGTCATTTTCATGGAGGTCCCGGTCTCTCCCGAGATCACGAAGAGCCCTTTGGCAATGCGCAGTCGCGAACTCATCGAGGAACGCTTTCCCAAGCATACATTCTTGCGCACCGATCCGCAATTGACGTGGCGCACAGCGGATGGATTGCACCTGCAACCCGCTAACGCCGAGCGCTACAGCGGGTGGCTGGCGGCCGCACTTCGCGGGCAATAGTGGTCTTGTTCAACGCTTCCAAGTTGCGGCGAAGGCTACCTTCACCGCTGAATGAAGAAGATCAATGACACCACGATCGCCTTGCTGATCGATGGCGACAATGCCGCCCCGAAACGCTTGGCCCCCATCCTCGAAGAGGTGAGCAAACAGGGGACCATCACCATTCGTCGCATCTATGGGGACTGGACCACCACCGGCATGAGCGGATGGAAGGACCTGCTGAACAGCAATGCCATCCAGCCGGTGCAACAGTTCGCATACACAAAGGGCAAGAACAGTACCGACAGCGCATTGATCATCGATGCGATGGACATTCTGCATGGCGAATTGGTCGACGCCTTCTGCATCGTTAGCAGTGATAGTGATTACACCCGATTGGCCACACGGCTGCGCGAAAGCGGATTGTTCGTGATGGGCGTAGGTGAGCAGAAGACCCCCGACTCCTTCGTGAAAGCCTGCGAGCGGTTCATCTACGTGGAGAATCTGGATGTGCAGGAAGAGCCAAGGGATACGAAGCCTCGCAGCACGGGCGCTCGAAAATCAGCGGCCCAAAGCCTTTCCTCGAATGCAGCCTTGATGCGCAAACTGCGCAAGGCCTTCAACGTGGCAAAGGGCGAAGAGGAGGAGGCATCCCTTAGCTTGATCGGTCAAGCGCTGCGTCGGTTGGATCCAGGGTTCGATCCGCGCAGTTATGGCCATGCCTCGCTTTCTTCCTTGGTGAGTGCTTTGAAGGATCGCCTTGAAACCCGCCGGGAAGAGAAGGGCAACATGGTGATGGTCCGTTTCAAGGGCTGAACCTACCCCACGCCTTTCCTACACATGATCGTTCACAGGGGTGAAAGGTCGATCTGTGGGAACACCATATCGAATACCGATCTTCGAACCTGAATGAACGCGTACTCCCTTCTGATCATACTCAGTGCGCTGGTCATCTTCAGCTATCTGTTCGACCTGTTCGCGAAGCGAACTCAGCTTCCTGCTGTGATCCTTTTGATGGGCATGGGTGTGGCTTTGCGATTCGCGATAGACTACGCGGGAATCAGTAGGCCCGGTATCGTGAACATCCTACCCGCGCTGGGGAATGTGGGATTGATCATGATAGTTTTCGAAGGGGGCCTGGACCTGGCTTACGATCGGTCCAAGAACATTCTTATCAAGAAGGCCTTTGTGGCGGCACTTGGACTGTTGGTCATCACAGCAGCTGCGATCGCAGGACTATTGCATTGGTACACGGCAGCCCCATGGTTGAGTTGCGTGGCCAATGCCATCCCGTTGAGCGTGATCAGTTCCGCGGTGGCGATCCCGTCCGTAGCGCACATCGCCGGTAGAACGCGCGAGTTCGTCATCTACGAGTCCTCCTTCTCCGATATCCTTGGCATCGTCCTGTTCAACTTCGTGGTCTCGAACGATTCTTTCGGTATGCAGGCTTTCGGTCATCTGGCCTTCGAGATCGTGGCCGTGATCCTGCTCAGCGCGGTATTCTGCATGGTGCTGTTGTGGTTATTGGGTCGCATCACGCACTCCGTGAAGTTCTTCCTGATCATGGCGATCCTTGTGCTCGTGTATGCCGCAGGTAAGCAATTCCACCTGTCAACCCTGGTCGTGGTCCTTGGCTTCGGCCTGTTCCTCGCCAACGCCAAGTTGATCCCGTTCCGGTGGTTCCAAGAGCGCTTCCTCTACGGGCAATTCGATCGCGACATGGAGCAGATGCACCAACTGTCACGGGAGAGCGCCTTCTTGCTGCGCACGTTCTTTTTCGTACTGTTCGGCTATACGATCGTGCCCCACGAGCTCCGGAACGGGGTGATGCTTCAGTTGGCAGGAGCGATGCTGGTCATCACCTTGGTCATCCGAGGTCTGGTCCTGAAATTCGCATTGCGCATGGACGTTCGCCCATTGACGTACATCACGCCGCGCGGCTTGATCAGCATCCTGTTGTACCTGAGCCTTCCCGAGAAGTTCCAGATACCGGAAGTTGGAACCGGACTTCTGTTCGCTATGGTGCTCGCGACTTGTACCGTGATGGCGGTCGGCCTCATGGGAGCGAAACGGGATGAACCCAAAGTCGATGACGTTCCGCTCCCGGGATAGGGTGCGCAAAGGGTTCGCCCTGATCCCAGCAGATCGATGAATGCCATTCCTTTCGTAGAAGGTCTATGCATCGGACTCGCCACCACCCTGTTGATAGGACCGGTGTTCTTCACTCTTCTTCGGGCATCGTTGGGACATGGCATGCGCGGTGGAGTTTCAGTTGCTCTTGGCATCATCCTATCGGACATCGCGGTGGTCGGGATCTGCACGGCTGGTCTCTCGGATCAGCTTGAGCGGCATATCAGTGGACCATGGATGGGATCGATCGCCGGGGTCCTTCTTGGCATGCTAGGCGTTTACTACGTCGCGAAACCTCAGTACAACATGGAGCGGGAACAAAAGCTGGATCATCGAGGAGCCATGGGCCTATTCGTCACTGGCTTCCTGGTCAATTTCTTGAACCCTTTCGTATTCGCTATTTGGATCAGCCTATCATTCCATGCTGGCAATACGTACGGTCACGGCCTCGGCCAGTGGATGCTTCTTGCCGGTGCACTGGTCGGCATTCTTGTGACCGATCTGGCAAAGGCCTTCTACGCGCCCCGACTGCGTCGACTGCTCACCACAGCAATGCTGAAGAAGCTGCACATAGGCATCGGCATCGTCTTGCTGGTTTTCAGCATTCGCATGTTCCTTCTGGCGATCGGAGATGGGATGTGAGGTTGAGGGCGACGGCTACATTTGATCAAAATCAAACCACCATGGAGATCAATTGGCTCGTGCAGTTCATTGCAGCATTGATACCGATGCTCGTCGGTTTCATCTGGTACAACCCGAAGGTCTTCGGCAACGCTTGGATGAAGGCCACGGGGTTGACCGAAGAGCGTTTGAAGACCGGGAACATGCCCCTGATCTTCGGACTGAGCTTTGCGCTTGCGATCCTTCTGTCATTCACGTACAAGGTCCTCGGTGATCATCATGCTTCATTCCAGGCCTTCTTCCGGCCCGTTGCCGAACACGGCCTTGGCGTTGACGACTCAACCCCCTTCGGCATGGAACTGAAGAGCTTGATCGACGGCTACGGTGCACGTTTCCATAGTTGGAGCCATGGCTTGGCACATAGCCTCATCATCTCCATTCTTGTTTTGCTTCCTGTCATGGGAACCGGTGCTTTGTTCGAGCGGAAGTCCTTCACATACTTCCTATTGAACTGGGGCTACTGGGTCGTCACCATCGCACTGATGTACATGGTGCTGGCCCACTTCGGCTAGGTCCTTCGAACACTGGATCGGACCTCAGCTCTTGCCCTTCAAACGGGTCCAGAGTTCGGCCAGTATCGTGCTGAACTGCTCTCCGTTCGGCGCACGAGGTGGCAGCAATTTGACGTCCAGTTCAGTCCCGTTGGGGATCAACTGATAGGAATAGACGAAGGGTTTGTCCACGGAAGGCTCACCCATCTGACCGAATCGGAGATCACAGAACACGAGCGTGTCGTTACGCAGTTGGATCACATAATTTTCATCCGACAGGCGGATCAGGCGTTGCACCTTTTCATGGTCGGCCCATGGACCAAGTAGCTGATGGTTCTTGGGGATGCTCACGAGTTCGACTTCCGGCCGGGTATCGAAAAGCGAGTAGTACCCTAGGTCGTAGTGGTCCCCTGCATTCACGTTGGTGTTCCACAGGATGGAATTGAACGGAGTAGGTCGCGTGGAGATCTCGGTGTAGGCAATTCCTTGGCGCTCCACCGAAGCCCGGATTTGTCTGTGCGCACTGAACTTGAACACGAGTGTGAGAGCCATGTATGCTGTGCTCAGCACCAAGCCGAGTCCATTGATCCAACGTCGACGGGGACCCGTGCGCTTGAAGAACATCGCCACGGCCACACAGATGAGGAATGGAACGGTGTACAGTGGATCCACCACGAAGACATTGTTGTAAGCCACCTTCAGTGGCAATGGCCAGAACAGTTGAGTCCCCCAGGTGGTATGGCAGTCGAGCAAGGGGTGCGTGACCAAGCTCCACCAGAACAACCAGCTCCACTCCTTTGCAGAAGCCGGGTCGCGGCCCTTCACTTTCCACAACACAAGTCCAATGATCGCGAAAGCGATAATGACGACCATGGACTTCCCTGCGAAACTGTCCGCTCCAAAGAAGAACACCGCCATAACGAGCCCAATGAACACGCTCAACAAGGAAGCTTGGTTGCTCTTGATCCAGCGCCCCAATAGCGGCGCCATCACCGCACTGAACAAGATGGAATGCGTGATGCCTCGATGCAGTTCGTTCGCTCGCAGGTCATCGAAGAAAGAGCGGTTCAGCACATCCAGATCAGGGATGGTTCCCGCAATGGCGCCCCAAAGAATGGCCTTGTTCCCGACCTTCCTGCCTAGCACGAGTTCACCAACTGCCGCACCCAATACGATCTGCGTTAGCGAATCCATTCAAGCCATTTCCTTCTTGAACGGTGAGCGCTGCTCGAAGGCGACCGGCCGCAACTTCCGCAGGAACGGCCCTACCAGTTTGTTGGCCAACACATTCCGGTGCTTTACATAGAAGCGCATATCCACGGGAACCGCACCGAGGTTGCTCTTTGCTTGTTCCGCCGTGCGACCGAAGATGATCCTGCGCATTCCCTTCTCAATGGCGCACTCCATCAGATCCACGAGCATGCGCTGGTAGATCCCGTGTTGTTCGTTCAACGCGTAGTCGATACCCACGTACTGCACATCCAACGTATCCCCAAGAACGAAAGCCGATGTAAAGCCCACGAGCTTTCCATCGAGGTGGAAGCCACGGAAGCACAGCGACCCTTGCCATTGCTCCTTCCAAGCCGAGTACACGCTGGTCCTCATTCGCCCGAACGTGAACGGAGACCCTTCCAGGACCTGATCGAAAAGCGCCTGCAGCATCGGTGTTGCCGACCGGATCTCCTTTGTGGAAAGCGACCGCACCTCCAACGCTTCGGCGCGCTTCAGTATCGAACGGATCCGCGTTCGGGATTTGGCGTTGAGCGCTTCCGTGTAACCGCCCAGATCCTTCCATCCGGGAGAAAGATGCATGACCATGTTCGGCTCCATGGTAAGTGGCGCGAACGCCTTCCCCTCAAGTGCCGAAGCGGCCGAGTACTCGTCCGGCCAAATATCCTTCACGATCAAAACACTCGCCTTCGACGTGAAATAACAGCCCTTGTCCAGCCGCCGCATGGTATCCGCGACGATGGATAGACGGTGCTCATCGCTCACTCCGGGTTTGAAATATGATCCGTGATCCCCGCAATGGAAAACGTTGCCGTTCACCAAGCAACGCACCTTCATCTCCTTGGCGATACGACCGCCGATCCCTTTCCCGAGTTTCTGCACACCAGCACGATAGGCGCTGCCATTGTCCACCAGGTCCGCCACTTGGAAATAGGCGATGCCCATGGGCTGGTTCTGTTCGCAGTAGTAGATCGCGTAATGGAAGTCCATGGCGCCGCGCATGGCATCCTCCAACGCGAGCAGGTGATCGTACTTCAAATAGGGCGAGGCGCCTTTGGCCACATGCATCCAATCCTCGCGGTGGATCATGTGTATGGAATCATGGAGGCTGAGCCGTATGGCCGGCGATCCCTGGGAACTGTTGGTCATGAAGCGGGAAGGAAGATCCCTGAGTTGCAGCGAAGGACGCCGAAATTAGCACTCCGGCAAGTGCGTCGACCAAGACATGGAAAGGAACATCCGGATGGTATCTTCAACCACTGGCACAGGCCATGATCCTGAATACGGCGTCCCACTATGAAGAAGCAACCCGGATCGGATCCTGAATTCCACCACAGGAATGAGCGGATCGAGAGGCTACAAAGCATCGTCCGCGAGACGATCCAAGAACAGGAGCTGATCCTGAACAACCTCGCGAATCCGCCGCGCGAGGAGATCACGCGTGGGCAAAGGCTAGCGGACAAGGTGGCGGCGTTCGGCGGCAGTTGGGCATTCATCATCGCCTTCTTCGCAGTACTGGCCGTTTGGATATCCTACAACTCCACGGCACCGAAAGGAAACGAGTTCGATCCGTATCCGTTCATCCTCATGAACCTTATCTTGTCGTGCATCGCAGCACTGCAGGCTCCCGTGATCATGATGAGCCAGAACCGGCAAGAGGAGAAGGATCGAAAGCGCAGTGAGAACGACTACCTCATCAACCTGAAGGCCGAGTTGGAGTTACGGAGCCTGCATCAGAAAATGGATCTCTTGATCCAGGAAGAGATACGGTCGCTCTCTGAAGCGCAAGAGAACCAATCCAAGACCATGAATGCGATGGACCATAAATTGGACCGCTTGCTGAAAGCATCCGGCCAACATGGTTGACGGCCACCGATCATCGTACTCTTGTTCCAGCGCGACGTATTGACATGTCACATCCCACCAAGAAGTTAGGCACGCTCAGCGCCACCGCGATCTGCGGCAACGACATCACCAGCAGTTGCCTGTATGTGAGCGCGCTGACGATCGGCTATGCCGGTGCGTGGGCCTTCGTGGCACTGGCCATGGTCGCAGGTGTGCTCTTTCTTTTCCGGAAGATCTACGGCGAAGTGGTCGGTGCCCTTCCCTTGAACGGAGGTGCTTACAACGTGCTGCTGAACACCACGAACAAGACGAATGCCAGCATCGCCGCGTGCCTGACGATCCTTAGCTACATGGCGACCGCTGTGATCAGTGCGAGCGAGGCCATGCACTACCTGCACGCGTTGGTGCCAGCCACCCCGGTCATCATCGCGACACTTGTTGTGCTCACGATCTTCCTATTGCTCAATATCGCTGGGATCAGTGAATCGGCTGTTGTGGCCGTGGTCATTTTCGTCATCCACTTGGCTTCGATGGCGTTATTGATCCTCGCCGGTGGATTCTATGTGATCACGCATGGCGTCTCCATCGCAGCCCTGAACTTCGAGGCACCCTTACCCTCCGGAGGCATAGCGGCATCGCTGTTCTTCGGTTTCTCCGTTGCCATGCTCGGCGTCAGCGGCTTCGAGAGTTCGGCCAACTTCGTGGAGGAGCAGGACAAGGGGGTTTTCCCGAAGACCTTACGCAACATGTGGCTCGCGGTCACCACCATCAATCCGCTGATGGCCTTGGTTGCGATAGCCGTACTGCCTTTGGCCACGGTCGGGGAGCACAAGGAAGCGTTGCTCAGCTTCATGGGCTTGGAAGTTGGTGGTGCCTGGTTGAGCACCGTGATCTCCGTGGATGCGGTGCTCGTACTCTGTGGTGCCGTGCTCACCAGCTTCGTAGGTGTGAGCGGATTGATGAAACGCATGACCTTGGATCGCGTGCTGCCGCAATTCCTGTTGAAGGAAACAGCCCGTGGCAGTTCACCTCGGATCCTTATCCTGTTCTACGGCCTATGCGTCTCCGTGCTGTTGATCACCGCGGGCGACATCGGCGCATTGGCCGGTGTGTACACCATTTCCTTCCTGATCGTAATGGCCTACTTCGCCTTTGGGAATTTCCTCTTGAAGATCAAACGTGCACGGCTTCCGCGGCCGGAAAGTGCAGAACCCTTTGTGGTCGCATTGGCCCTACTGCTGGTGATCACGGCCTTGTATGGAAACGTGCGTCTGCAGCCGGATCTATTGGTCGTCTTCCTTCAGTACTTCGTGCCGGCCGTCCTTATCATACAGGTCTTCCTGAAGCGGAACGTGATCCTGGAATACCTCGCGGTGGTGGTCACCAGTTTCCTAAAAAGCGTCGACGAACTGGCTCGCTTCACGAGGTTGCGATTGAACCGCACGATTCGCTCGCTCACGCAGCAGGAATTCGTGTATTTCACCAAAGGGGACGGTATTGCTGCGCTGAACAAAGTGATGATGTACGTGGAGGAGAACGAGATCACCAAGCGATTGAAGATCGTGACCGTGAAGAAGACGGGCGATGTTACACCAGCGGAGTTCCTCAATGATGTCAAGGTCCTGGATCGTGCCTACCCGGATATCTCCATCGAGTTCATCGAGATCGAGGGAACCTTCGGTCCGTCGCTGGTCCAACACCTCAGTCAGCAATGGAACATCCCCACGAACTTCATGTTCATCGGGTCGCCGGGGGATAAGTTCCCGTATCGCGTAGCTGAACTTGGAGGTGTGCGACTGATCATTTGAGCCAAGCCCAAGCCGACAAGGTCAGAGGCTAGGCTGCGCATAGCGCCCGACCTGAGCTTGGTGGCTCTCCGTATCTTTGCGGCCCTTTCGAAAGCCCTGATGTCCAAGCAATTCAAGCAATACGACGAACTCGACCTGCCCAAAGTCGCCGAAGAGGTCCTGAAGCAATGGGACGCCGAGGACACCTTCGGCCAAAGCCTCGAGCTACGCCAGAACGCGCCGCCTTTCGTGTTCTACGAAGGCCCCCCGAGCGCGAATGGTCTGCCGGGTATCCACCATGTGATGGCGCGTGCGATCAAGGACATCTTCTGCCGTTATCAAACCCAAAAGGGCAAGCTCGTGCATCGCAAGGCCGGTTGGGATACGCATGGCCTGCCGATCGAATTGGGCGTCGAGAAGGAGCTTGGTATCACCAAGGAGGACATCGGCAAGACGATCAGTATCGAAGACTACAACGTTGCGTGCAAGAAGGCCGTGATGCGTTATACCGATGTGTGGAACGATATGACGCGTCGCATCGGTTTCTGGCTGGATCTGGAGCATCCGTATGTCACCTACCACACCAAGTACATCGAGAGCGTCTGGCACCTGCTGAAGCAACTATACGACCAGGACCTGCTGTACAAGGGCTACACCATCCAACCCTATTCACCCGCAGCGGGCACAGGCCTTTCATCGCATGAGCTGAACCAGCCCGGCACCTACAAGAATGTGAAGGACACCAGTGCGGTGGCCATGTTCAAGGTCAAGATGGACGATGCTAGTGAGTTTCTATTCAAGGATGCTTTCGGTGATGTGTTCATCCTTGCTTGGACCACCACTCCTTGGACGCTTCCGAGCAACACTGCGCTCACCGTCGGACCGAAGTTGGAGTATGTGCGCATCAAGAGCTTCAACCCGTACACGCACGAGCACCAGACCATGGTGCTCGCAAAGTCTCGCGTCGCTGCCTATTTCACCGACAAGCATTTTGTGGATGTTGGTGCATGGAATGAAGCTGCCATCGCTTATGAAAAGAGCGGAAAGAACATTCCCTGGACCATGGACCAGGAGTTCTACGGTCACCAATTGGAGGGCATGCGTTACGAGCAGCTGCTACCCTACGGAACACCGGATGGAGGCGATGCTTTCAAGGTGATCGGTGGCGATTTCGTGACCACAGAAGATGGTACCGGCGTGGTGCACACAGCGCCCAGTTTCGGAGCGGATGATATGCGCGTCGCCAAACAGCACGGCATCGGGTCCCTCACACTCGTTGATCTGCAAGGTCGTTTCACCAAGGAAATGGGCGAGTTCGCGGGCAAATACGTGAAGAACGAATACTACCCTGCTGACACGGCACCAGAGAAGAGCGTGGACGTGGAACTCAGCATTGTGCTGAAGGAGATGGGCCGTGCATTCAAAGTGGAGAAGTACGAACACAACTACCCGCACTGTTGGCGCACCGACAAGCCGATCCTGTATTACCCGCTGGACAGTTGGTTCGTGCGCACCACGGCGAAGAAGGACCGCTTGATCGCATTGAACAAGACCATCAACTGGAAACCCGAGAGCACCGGCACCGGACGCTTCGGCAATTGGTTGGAGAATCTGCAGGACTGGAACCTCTCACGGAGTCGGTACTGGGGCATCCCGTTGCCGATCTGGCGCACCGAGGACCACGATGAAGAGCTGTGCATCGGCTCGTTGAAACAGCTGAAGGACGAGATCGCGAAGAGCGTGAAGGCCGGCGTAATGAAGGCCGACCCGCTCGCAGCTTTCGATCCTGCGGACATGAGCGACGCCAACTACGAAAAGGTGGATCTGCACCGCCCCTATGCGGACAACATCGTGCTCGTTTCACCAAGTGGCAAGCCGATGACGCGGGAGACCGACCTGATCGACGTGTGGTTCGACAGCGGTTCCATGCCCTACGCGCAGCTCCACTATCCCTTCGAGAACAAGGATTCGCTGAGCGAGAAATTCCCGGCGGAATTCATCGCCGAAGGAGTGGATCAAACACGCGGTTGGTTCTACACGTTGCACGCGATCAGCACGCTGGTCTTCGATCAGGTCGCGTACAAAGCCGTGGTGAGCAACGGCCTCGTATTGGACAAGTTGGGCCAGAAGATGAGCAAGCGCCTGGGCAACGCGGTGGACCCGTTCAAAACGCTGGACGAGTACGGTGCCGATGCGGTGCGCTGGTACATGATCAGCAATGCTTCCCCTTGGGACAACTTGAAGTTCGATGCCGAAGGCATCACCGAGGTGCAGCGCAAATTCTTCCGTGCGTTCTTCAACACCTACAGCTTCTTCGCGCTCTACGCCAACATCGACCGGCCCAACCTGAGCGTCGATGCCAGCGTTGCACGCACGGAATCCGATCGGTGGATCCTGTCGCGTCTCAACTCCTTGATCAAACTCGCTGACACGAACTACACCGACTACGAGCCGACGATCGCCGCGCGTGCCATCCAGGACTTCGTGGTAGAGGATCTGAGCAACTGGTACGTTCGCTTGAACCGTCGCCGCTTCTGGAAAGGAGAGCAAGGTGCCGACAAGAACGCCGCTTACCAGACCTTACATCGTTGCTTGGAAGTGGTCGCGATGTTGAGTGCGCCCATCGCCCCCTTCTTCAGTGACCGACTGTACCGTGATCTCACCGGAGACAGTGTTCACTTGAGCGATTGGCCGAAGCATGACGAGGCATCGATCGACACGGAACTCGAGGAGCGCACCAAGTTGGCGCAAAGTCTGACGACGTTGGTGCTGAGCATCCGCAAGAAGGAAGGTCACCGCGTGCGCCAGCCCCTGCAAAAGATGATGGTTCCGGTAACGGACGCAACGATGCGCCGCCGCCTTGAAGCCATCCGCGAACTGGTCCTCAGCGAGGTGAACGTAAAAGAGCTGGTGATCGTGGATGCGAACGAAAGCAAGCTCACGAAGAAGATCAAGCCCGACTTCAAGAAATTGGGGGCCCGCATGGGTAAATTGATGAAGAGCGTGGCAGCTGCGGTGAATGCCTTCGATCAGGCGCAGATCGCAGAGCTCGAGGCCAAGGGCACCATGCTCCTGAAGGTCGAAGGGCAGGAGGTCGAATTGCTTCGGGACGATGTGGAGATCTCGGCAGAAGCGATCCCCGGCTTGAGCGTGGCCTCGGTCGGCCCGGTCACGGTCGCCTTGGACATCACCCTGAACGAAGCCCTGATCCAAGAAGGCCTGGCCCGCGAACTGGTCAGCCGGATCCAAACCCTGCGGAAAGAGAGCGGATTCGAGATCACGGACCGGATCGAATTGCACATCCAGCGCAACGGGGACGAGCGGTTCGAAGGGGCCATAAAGGCCCATGCCGCGCACATCCTAGCAGAAACGCTGGCAACCACTGGACTGGAACAGGTTCTGGTCGATCAGTTGCCTAATGGCGGTGCGGTGTCGCACGAAGTGGAGTTGGACGAGACCACGCGCTGTACGGTCTCCCTTGTCCGGTCGGCCAACTGACGCGGCAATGCGCCTATATTTGCGGATC
>Ga0075163_10010301_pt1 | contig 12237 bp, 10 predicted proteins | sample JI1023141ADNA_FD_71478 | JGI IMG/M metagenome (GOLD analysis project Ga0075163, IMG submission 71478) | Wastewater effluent complex algal communities from Wisconsin, to seasonally profile nutrient transformation and Carbon sequestration -... | ecosystem: Engineered > WWTP > Effluent > Algae...
GCAAACAGCTTGAAAGCCTGGGCCTCATCCGGCAGGTCGTATTGGCCGATCCTGTTGAAATACAGGTGTTTTTCGCGCTGCAGTGATTCGGCAGAAGCGCGATAGATGCGCCAGTTCTCGCGGTATTTTTTCAGCGCCAGGATACCGCCGGTGATCGATACCAGGGCGCCCAATGCGCCACCCAGATATTTGAGTTTTTCAAACCCGGGGCTGTCCGAGTACCCGACAAATACCGGAATGAGTCCGCTGCAAACGATAACCGTAAGTTGCAAATTGAAATACCAGCGCTTGTTGCGCGCGCTTTTATCCTCATACCATTTGATTTGGCCGTCGATTCGATTGCTGAGGTATTCCTCGGGAGTCATTTTGGTATTAGACGTCGCATCCATTGTTTTTCAATTGTTTAAGTTTGGTCGCCAGTAGGGATTCTGCTTCCCGATTGAACGGGCGTCGTGGTTGTTTTTACTTTGAGTAGGTTTCAAAAAACTCCTTGCGCGCCAGTCGGTACACCGTGGAATAATCCGTCGGGCCTCCGAGGAAATCACCCGCCTTGGCCACCATGTCCTCTCCCCAGTCGGTGCGAAAATGAAAGACCCGGGGCAAGCCCAGGGCTTGCAGTTTTTCGTCGGTTAGTTCCAGCGCCACAATTTTGCCGGTGGAGCGGTATTCTTCAAAACCATTGCGTGGCGGCGTGTGGAGCGGCTTGTATTTTTTCAGAAACTCTTCGTGCGGTACCACATACTGCTCACTCGCTTCGGTCTGATTTTGCACGATGAAATCGCCGGGTTTGGCTTCGTTGATGGTTTCAAGCCCGTCGCCGGTCATGGTTTCGATGCGTTCGCCTCCTTTGGCCTGCTTGGCCAGAATATTGCGGGTTTTGTAATAAACAGCCCCTTCCGACTCCAGTATCGGGCGCAGTTTTTTTAAAATCTCCTGTTGTGAGAATACGGTTTTCACAGTCAAAGCCCTTTATTTTTTCCCAAATGTAGTGCGATCTTCCCGATGTGTGCAAATCCCGTTTTAGGTTTGCGGCTTTCCGGCTGTGCCGATATTCAACTTTGACCGCTAAAATAACTTTCCATGAAATTCTCCGGTGCAAAATTATTCCTGCCGATTGCGCTGCTTTTCTTGCTGGCCGAGTGCCGCGCCCAAATCGTCCCCTTTCCCTACACCATCGATAAAGAAAGCACGGGCGACAGCGTCATGGTCGTGACTGCCCATCCGCTGGCGACCAAAACGGGCATCGAAATACTGCGCAAGGGCGGAAATGCAGTGGACGCAGCCATTGCCGTCCAGTTTGCCCTCGCCGTGGTGTATCCGCAAGCAGGCAACATCGGCGGTGGCGGATTCATGATCTTTCGCGGCAAGGAAGGCAAAACCGATGCACTTGATTTTCGTGAAAAAGCGCCGGCTGCCGCCAAAGAAAACATGTACCTCGATTCGGCCGGCAATGTGCTGGCCAATAAAAGCCGCCTCGGTGGCCTTGCTTGCGGAGTGCCGGGCACGGTGGACGGGATGTGGGCAGCCCACAAAAAATACAGCCTGCTCACCTGGGGCGAACTCGTGACGCCGGCCATCGAACTGGCGGCCAAGGGCTATCAGATCACCGAACAGGAAGCGCAAAACCTGAATGAAGAACGGTTTACCTTCGTTCGGCACAGCAGCATCCAGCCGGCGTTTGTCAAAATGGAGCCCTGGCAGGCTGGCGACTGGCTCATCCAGAAAGACCTGGCCCAGACGCTGGCGCGCATCGCCGGATACGGCCGCGACGGATTCTACACCGGCGGAACCGCCTCGCTCATCGTCAGCGAAGTGAGCAAACAGGGCGGCCTGATGACCATGCAGGATTTGCAGGACTACCACAGTGTGTGGCGCCCTGCACTCGAATTCGATTATAAGGACCTGCACATCATCACCATGCCGCCGCCCAGCAGCGGTGGTATCATTTTGCGCCAGTTGCTGGCCATGACCGGCGAGTATCCGCTCAAAGATCAGGGCTTTCACTCGGCTGCTGCCGTACATCTGATGGCCGAGGCTGAACGCCGTGCCTATGCCGACCGGGCGGTCCACATGGGCGACCCGGACTTCTGGAAAGTGCCGGTAAAAACACTGACCGACGCGGCTTACCTCAAATCCCGGATGGCTGATTTTCAGGCGGACAAGGCAACCAAAAGCGCAGCCATCAGCGCAGGCCAGATCAAGGAAAGTGAAGAGACCACCCATTATTGCATTGTGGACGTCGCAGGCAATGCCGTGTCGGTGACCACCACACTCAACGACAGTTACGGCAGCAGGGTAGTGGTGAGCGGCGGCGGATTCATCCTGAACAATGAAATGGACGATTTCAGCGCGAAGCCCGGTGCGCCCAACATGTACGGCGCAATTGGTGGCAAAGCCAACGCCGTCGCTCCCGGCAAACGCCCGCTCAGCAGCATGACGCCTGTGATCGTTGCCAAGGCCGGCAAGCCCTGGATGGTAGTGGGTACGCCGGGCGGCACCACCATTCCCACCAGCGTCTTCCAGGTTATCGTCAATGTGGCCGAATTTGGAATGACCCTGCCGGATGCCGTGCAATCCAAACGTTTTCACCACCAGTGGCGACCCGACAAAATTTTTATCGAGGAAGGAGCCTTCACCGAAGAAGTGATCCAGAAATTGAGTGCAATGGGCCATATCGTGGAGCCGCGCGACCCGATCGGAAGGGTCGAAGCCATCCTGCGCCTGCCCAATGGCCTTTGGCAAGGCGTGGCCGATGAGCGGGGCGACGATGCGGCACAAGGGTATTGAGGGTTGAAGGTTGAAGGGGTTGAAAGGTTGAAGGTTGAAAAGTTGAAGGGGGGGCTTTTGTCCTTCTGGCGGAAGCGGTCCGCTCTACGGGAAAGGGGGTGAAAAAGTTACAGGGTTGAAGGTTGAAAAGTTGAAGGGGGTGAAAGGTTACACCGATTTCCAACAACCAACAACCAACAACCAACAACCAACAACCAACAACCAACAACCAACAACCAATTTAAAGAGAATCTCTATTTTTGGCTAAAATTTGTACCATGAAAATTAGATATGCCGGGCTGTTGCTGTTTTTTGCTCAGGTGTACCTCACGTTTTGGGGGGTAAAACACTTCAGCAAATACTGGAATCCGGTGGTATTGCTTGCCATTTCACTCGGGATCGGCTACCTGTGGTTTCGGATTCTTTTGAACGATCAACGGGAAACCGACCGGCTGCCTGGAGATTCCATCGGCTGGCGTACAAAAGCGCTTGGGGCGCTGGTTGGGGTACTTGGCATGTTGAGCAGTTATGAGGAGTTGCGGAAATTATTTGTAAAATTCAACCCGCCAAGCAAGTTTTCGGATGTGTTGCCCCAGTTGGAGGCGCTCTACACCCGCTTTTCGCAAGGGATTTTTCCCTACCAGCCAGTCGATGTGGGCACACACGTGGCCTACCCGGTGTACTTGCCACTTCACTGGCTGCCCATTGGGATTTCGGACCTTTTGCACATGGATACCCGCTGGTCGGGTTATATCTTTTTGGTGATTGCAGCAGGCATCTATGGCTACCTGTTGGCGCGAAAAACAGGGGCTCTTGCCAACCTGATTCTGGCTGCACTGCTTCCTGCTATGGCTTTTTGGGGATACGTTTTGTGGGGAAGGGAGGACATTCCGATCACTTACGAGTTGGTGATCGCCGCTTATTACCTGGTGCTGGCGGCAGGACTCGCCAGGCACCGCATCGGCTGGATTGGGGCTGGATTGATCCTGTGTCTGTTGTCGCGTTATACGCTGGTTTTCTGGGTGCCCTTGTTTGCCATTTTCTTTTGGCAAAACGAGTCGCTGCGCCGCAACATCGCCCTTTGGATGAGCGTGGCGGCCAGTATCCTGCTTGTTTACGTTTTTCCTTTTTTACTGAAAAACCCCGGTGTTTTTTTGGAGGGCATTGCCTACCACAACGGGGCGGCCGTCGCCGAATGGCAGGGCTACGGTGATCCGCCGGTATCGTGGACAATGGAACTGGGAGTGCATTTTGCCTTGCACATGCGCAACCTGACCAGCGGGGATGCCGAACACCAGGTTTTTATTGCCAGGGTGATTCAGGCTGCGGCGATGTTGTCGGTGTTTTTCGCCGGGTGGTGGGGTTATCGCCGCTGGCGTGATCGTATTCATTACAGCGATTTCAGCCTGTTGATGCTTTATGTATTCATCCTGTTTTTTTACAACTTCGGCCCGCTTACCTACCGCTACTACCTGATTGTTCCGCTTATGTTGTCGGCAGTGATTTGCGGCAGGATATGGTTGTCAGAGCCAAAGGCCGGCCGCGCTACATAAACCATTTTTTCGCGTACAGCAACCAGGCAAACGACCCGATCCAGCCCAGCAGAATAATTTGCAAAAAGGTGTCGCGCAGCAGCGCCCGGGTGGGCGACTCGGTTTTGTTGTACACCATTGTCAGTTGCAGGTAGCGCAGGATGCCGATGATGACAAAAAAGGCGGTGAAGTAAATTTTCTCTGATCCGATGCGGCCGGTCACTTCCGGTGAAAAGCAATACATCAGGTACGCTACAATGGCGACGGTGGAACAAACCACCATGCTCACATCGAGAAAAGGCAGGTTGTAACCTTCCAGAGCCTTGCGGAACGCATGGCCTTTGGTTTCCACGAGGTATTCGCCGCGGCGTTTGGCCAGCCCCAGGATCAGCGCCAGCAGGAAGGTGAGCACGATGAGCCATTGCGATACTTCCACACCCGTCACGGCGCCTCCGGCAAACACGCGCATCAGAAATCCCAGCCCGATCAGCGAAATATCAATGATGGCGATGTGCTTTAGCGCGAAAGAGTAAAAAACGTTGACGATGAAATACAAAAGCGTGAAAATCAACATTTCGCGACTCAACCAGGCCGCGAGTGCCGTGCCGCCGAACAACAGTGTGCCCAGAATAATTATTCCCTGCCGTGTACTGATGTCCCGGCTCGCAATCGGGCGCCGCCGTTTGTCGGGGTGATTGCGGTCCTGCGGTGCATCCACCAGGTCGTTGAGCACATACACAGCAGAGGCTATCAGGCAAAACGCCACAAACCCGAGCATGGCGTTGCGCAGTACAAGCGGCTCACTCAGCCGGGCGGCAAAAAATGCCGGAATGAACAGGAACAGATTTTTAACCCAATGTTCCGGACGGATCAGCGTCAGTAGGTGACGGGCAGACATGGGGGCAAAGGTAATAATTAAGAGTCATTAGGGGTCATTATGGTCATTGCCCCTGGTGACGCAATGAATGACCCTTAATGACCCCTAATGACAGAATGAATGACCCCAAGATGCTCCTTAATTCTCCCCCTTCACCGCAAATGCCTGGGGAAACGCACCTTCCACGCGCAGGGCGGTAGCCACGTCGTTGGCCGTTTTGGCGTCCTTGAAGTCCCCCAGAAGAATACGGACAATGCCTTGCTCGGGTAAGGGTTCGGCGATGATTTTTCCAAATGCACGGGCTGCTCCGTATCGGGGCGCCTGCGCATTGAAATCGGGTTGTATTTCCAGGTGGACACGGTAGGTGGGTATCTTGAACGACGTATTGACAGGCACCTGACCGGCCATTAAAAGCGCCGCCCCAGTGGTGTCTTTGGCTGTGAAGCGGGGCATGCGGTCGACGAACACCACCATTTCATTTTCGCTAAAATCAGCCGGTACGGCCGTCGTTTTGAAACCCTCTTTGGTTACTTCGATGCGGTACTGGTGCTGTGGGACGACGGAGAAACGGAACGAACCATCAACCGAAGGGCGTACTTCGAGCAGGCGAGCATCGGCATTGCCGGCGTCCGATTCATAGAGTGCAACCATACAATCGGCAATCGCCTGACTGTTGCTGCGGTCGAGTACGCTGCCCGTCAGGGTGACGGGTGCTTCTTTCGGGGAAAACTCAAAAATATCCTCATCCCGCGTGCTGGTTTTTGCCTCAAAACGGCGATTCGACACAAAAAAACCGCCGCCACCTTTTTTCATGGTGAGAAAAAAATCATCAGCGGAAGAGTTGACGGGTGTGCCGGCGTTTTCCGGCTTCGACCATTTTCCAGCCGAACGCACGCTTTTGAATACATCCAGCCCGCCGATTGAAATGTGGCTGTTGCTGCTGAACCACAGGGTTTGGGAAGCCGGATCAAAAAACGGCGTCACTTCATCGCCGGCGGTGTTGACGGTGTTGCCCAGGTTCTGCGGGAAAGAAAAATCGAGGTCGTCCGAATCCAGCGGGCGTTCGCAGAGATAAATGTCCAAACCGCCGAAACCGCCTTCGCGGTCGCTGGCAAAAAACAACATTTCACGGCCGCGATCCTCCACGACAAACGGATGCGTGGCGGTATGATCAGGGATATTGATGTAATCGCGCAGGCGTTCGGGCTCGCTCCAGGAGCCGTCGGTTTGCCGACGCAGCAAAAAAAGGTTGCAGCGGGTGCGCAGGCCATTGCCGCCGCGCTCACCTGTCGGCGCTTCGTCGCATTGAGTGCAGTAGAATCGTTTGCCATCAGGCGAAAAGGCGCCATTGCCGAAACGGGCGGTTACCGATTCGGGCAGCCCTGCGGCCGGGGTGGGGGATTGCCAGACGCCGGCTTTGCGCTGGCTGCGCATAAATTGCACCTGCCCTTGCGCCAGGGTCGAGAAATAAAGCAGGTTGTCGGAAAATGAAACGGGCGCGAACTCATTTTCTTTACTGTTGACCTCGGTCGGCAGGATGTTTACTGCGGCGGGCAATACCGGGGATACCTGCTGTTCCGCCAGTTCCAGTGCCAGTTCGCAGCCTTTGATCTCGTTGCTCACCACGCCTACAATCTGGGCTTTGCGCGCACCTTTATAGCGCCGGGCAAATTCTCTGAACGCCTCCATAGAAGCGGCGTACTGGCCACTTTGTTTGAGGGCGCGGGCATAGCGCAACCCGGCCAGTTCGTAGCGCTCGTATTCTTCCTTTACTTCGGCATAACAATCGGATGCCTTGCGGTAATCGCGCACCCGATAGTAAGCCTCGGCGGCTTTGTAAAGCAATGCGGGATCGTTGGCATTGAGCCGGGCCGCCTGCTCATATTGAGCGGCCGCCTCGCCGATTTTGCCGGCGGTAATCATTTCATCGGCCAGCAGCGCGACGGGTGTGGCGTCTTGTGCGAGCAGCGCAAATGGAAACAGGAACACAGGAAGTGCCCGGAGTATCAAGATATATTTCATTGGCGTTCGATTTTCAGGTTGGGTAAGAGTGTTAATTCATATCGGCCGGATTAAATCAAAGAGGCGGTTTGGCAGGGAAAGTTTAATTCGGGGGAAACCGGCCTGTCAGCCGGGTCGGCGGATCAACTGATGAACCACTTCCGGGAAATGACGGTGTTCCAGTTCCAATACTTTTCGGGCAATGTCGGTGGGGCTGTCCTGTGCTAAAAGGCTGCAACGTTCCTGAAAAATGATGTCGCCTTCGTCGTAGTGCTCATTCACAAAATGGATGGTGATGCCCGATTCCGTTTCGCCATGGGCTTTTACGGCTTCGTGTACGTGCTTACCATACATTCCTTTGCCGCCATACTTCGGCAACAACGCCGGATGGATGTTGATTATTTTTTTCTCGTAAGCCCGCACCAAATAGGCGGGTATCAGCCAGAGAAAACCAGCCAGTACGACCAGGTCGATTTCTGCTTCCCGGAGTGTGTCGAGCAGCGACTCCGATTCATAGAACGTACGGCGATCTAGAATGTGCGTCGGGATGCCATTTTTAAGTGCAATGTCGAGCACACCGGCATCCTTCTTATTGGAAACGACCAGTGCCACCTGCGCTTCGGCAGAATTTCGGAAATGTTCGATGATTTTTCCGGCATTGGAACCCGTGCCGGAGGCGAATATGGCGATTTTTTTCATTGACGGTTGATACTGAGATGGCAATCCTTGCTGTTCAGATGAGCAAATCGGTGATGGCCAGAATGCCAAAAATCAGACTTGCGACGCCGTTGGTGGTAAAGAACGCCATGTTGACGCGGCGCAGGTCATTTGGTTTCACAATCAGGTGCTGATAAAGTAAAAGCCCCAAAAAAACCACGGTGCCTGCCCACAGCAACCAGCCGGTTTCGGGCAATGCCGAGTGCAGCAGATTACCGGCATACACCATCAGGGCGGCTGTGCCGAGGTGCATCCATTCGGAGAGCCGGAGCGCGCGTTGTTTGCCAAAAAACGAGGGCATGGAGTAAAGTTGTTGCGATTTGTCGAATTCTTCGTCCTGCAGGGCGTAAATCACATCGAAGCCTGCCACCCAAAGCAGCACCGCCAGCCCGTACAGCACCGGAATCCAGTCGAAGCGGCCCGTGACAGCGAGGTAGGCGCCCACCGGCGCCAGCGAAAGCCCCAGGCCCAGCACCAGGTGGCACAGCCAGGTGAAACGTTTGGTGTAACTGTAACCCAGCACGACCGCCAGCGCCACCGGTGACAGGAAAAAACACAAGGGATTGATGAACCAGGCGGTGGCGACGAACAACAGACAATTGGCGATTACAAAGCCCAGGGCAGCATTCGGCGAAATGACACCGGCGGGAATTTCTCTCACCTGGGTGCGCGGGTTTTCAGCGTCGATGTCGCGATCGAGGTAGCGGTTGAAAGCCATGGCCGCGCTGCGGGCGAAAATCATGCACAACACCACCATCGCCAGTTTGAGCCAGTCGATGCCTTCATTCTGCTGCGTTGTGGCGATGAAAAACGCCGTCAAAGCAAATGGCATGGCAAAAATGGTGTGGGTGAATTTGATGAGGGATAGATAGTTGGTCATGCTGGATGTAGCGCTTCGTTTGCCCCGGCAAATATCCGTCGATAAAAACCCAACGGCAAACACGTTTTTGGCGATTACTTCCATCCGGACGTAATTTTAATTTTTGCCCCCCCAATATCCTATTGACTCCAATGACCCCAATGACGTTAATTCCCCCAACTACTTTCTCCCCTCGTTTCTGCCGAATCCCTACTTTTGCGCCGGACAAAAAATTTCAACCGAACAAAATGGGTAAAATACACGCTGCCATCACCGGCGTACACGGCTGGGTACCGGAAACCAAACTGACCAATGCCGATCTTGAAAAAATGGTAGATACCAACGACGAGTGGATTGTCTCACGCACGGGTATCAAGGAACGCCGCATTTTGCGCACGCCCGGCTGGGCCACCAGCGACATGTGCGCAGAAGCGGTGAAAGGCCTGCTCGAAAAAAAGCACCTCAAACCCGGCGAAATCGACATGATCATCGTGGCCACCGTTACGGGCGACATGGTTTTCCCGGATACTGCCAACACTGTTTGTGACAAAGTAGGGGCAAAAAATGCTTTCGGTTACGACATCAATGCGGCCTGCTCTGGCTTTTTGTTTGCCCTCGCCACCGGCGCACAGTTCGTACAGAGTGAAACCTACAAAAAAGTCATTGTCGTGGGCGCCGATATGATGTCGTCCATCATCGACTATACCGATCGCAATACCTGCGTTATTTTCGGCGACGGTGCGGCTGCCGTACTGCTGGAGCCTCAAAAAGACGGCAATGGCGTCATCGACTTCGTGCTGCGCGGCGACGGCGCCGGGCGCGATCTGCTCAACATGAAAGCAGGCGGCTCACTGCACCCCGCTACCCTCGAAACCGTAGCGGCCCGCGAACACTACGCCTGGCAGGACGGCAAACGCGTCTTCGTACAGGCTGTAAAAGGCATGACCGGCGCCTGCGAAGAAGTGATCCGCCGCAACCGGATGACCATCGACGACATCCAGTGGGTGGTACCGCACCAGGCCAATATGCGCATCATCACTTCCGTGGCCGAGCACCTGCACTTTCCCCTGGAACGGGTGATGATCAACATCGAAAAATACGGCAACACCACCGCCGCTACACTCCCGCTTTGCCTCTGGGAATACGAAAACCGCCTCAAAAAAGGCGACAACGTCGTCCTCACCGCCTTCGGCGGCGGATTTACCTGGGGAGCCTTGTATTTGAAGTGGGCGTATTGAGTGATTGAAGGGTCATTAGAGGGCATCTTGTAAGTCATTAAAAAAGGTCATTAAAAAAGGTCATTTTGAAACCACCAGTTTAAATTAATGACCCCTAATGACCCCTAATGACCCCTAATGACCCCTAACCTGCCGCTGCCCTTGACGCAAAAACGCATTCAACTGACGCTTTTCCTCCATCCGGATATTTCCACCACCATTGAGCAGGTGCGCGAGCGGTTCAACCCTGCCCAATTCGAACTGATCGCCGCGCACGTCACCCTTTGCCGGGAGGATGAACTCGAGCCGCTTGATCGGGTACTTCGGAACCTGGAGCAACTGGAGATCGAAAGTGTTTGTATTGATTTTGGCCCGCCAGTGCGTTTTTCGGAAGGCAAGGGTGTATTCATCCCGGCTTTGGGCGACCAGACCTCCTTTCAGGATTTGCGAAAAGCGATTTTGCAGGGAGTGGTTGAAAACCCGCGGGTACAGGAGCCGCACATTACGCTCCTGCACCCGCGCAATTCGGAATGCACCGACAGTATTTTCGCCGAAATTGAAAAACTGGAATTACCCCGGACCATCGAATTCGGGAAAATTTGCCTGATCGAACAGGCAGCCGGGGGAAAATGGAAAGTGTTGAAAGCGTTTGATCTGCCCACCCGCACTGTTTGACCCAAGTGCGCCCGGTGGAGGGAGCACAAAACCTCCCTATCTTTGTCCGCCTGAAAAATCAAGTCGCTCACCATTCCCATTCGCTCTGCCATGCACTACCACGCATTAGGAAAAATACCCCCCAAACGCCACACCCAGTTCCGCAAACCCGACGGTACGCTTTACCACGAGGAACTGTTCAGCACCGAAGGTTTCAGCAACAATTACTCGCTGGTGTACCACTGCAACGCGCCTACCCAGATCGTCCAGGTGGGCGAACCGTACAGCGTGGCGCCTAAAACGGTGCACGACAAACAGTTGAAACACCGATGCCTGAAGGGGTTTCATGTGCCGCCGGAAGACGACTATCTCCAGTCGCGCAAACCGGTGCTGGTCAACAGCGACTGTAAGGTCATACTCGCCGCACCGCGCAAGAGCATGACGGATTATTTCTACAAAAATGCCGACGCCGACGAGGTGCTTTTTATCCACGAAGGCTCGGGTACACTGCGCACCATGTACGGTTCGCTGGCTTTTGAATACGGTGATTACGTCGTGGTGCCGCGCGGTACCACTTACCAACTGGAGTTTGCTGACGAAAACAACCGGCTGCTCATCGTGGAAAGTTACGGCCCCATCACCACGCCAAAACGGTATCGCAACCACTATGGCCAGTTGATGGAACACGCGCCGTTTTGCGAGCGCGACATCCGCAAACCCGTCGATCTGGAGACCTACGACGAGCGCGGCGATTTCCTGTTTTACATCAAAAAGCAGGACAACATCTATCCCTACCATTACCTCAATCATCCTTTCGATGCCATCGGCTGGGATGGCTACGTGTATCCGTTTGCGTTCAGCATCCACAATTTTGAACCGATCACGGGCCGCCTGCACATGCCGCCACCCATTCACCAGACTTTTGACGGGCAGAATTTTGTCATTTGTTCTTTTGTGCCGCGTATGTACGACTATCACCCACTGTCCATTCCGGCGCCGTACAACCACTCCAACATCGACTCCGACGAGGTGCTCTACTACGTGGACGGTGATTTTATGAGCCGCAAACACGTGGAACGCGGCATGATTACGCTGCATCCGGGCGGTATCCCGCACGGGCCGCACCCCGGCACGGTGGAAAAAAGCATCGGCGCGAAAGAAACCCGCGAACTGGCGGTCATGGTGGATACCTTCCGCCCCCTGTTGATGACAGAATATGCGGCCGGCATTGAAGATCCGGACTATTATCGCTCGTGGTTGACGGATGCGGCGGGGAAAAGTCTATGATAATTTCCGCGCTGCCCAATTGCCCGACAACACACCAAACAACACGATCGTCACCGAACTCAGCGGCATCAGGATGGCCGCCACGAGTGGCGACAGTGTGCCGGTGACGGCGTAACTCAGGCCGATCAGGTTGTACACCAGCGCAATGAAATAGGCGCGGTTGACGGTTTTTACTCCGGCTCTTGCCAGTTGAATAAACTGGGGCAGGCGGGCGAATTCGTCGGCGTGCAGGATGGCATCGCAGGCCGGGGTGAAGTTGTTGGTATTTTCGGCCACCACGATACCCAGGTCGCTCTGGCGCAGCGCGCCGGCATCGTTGAGGCCGTC
>Ga0075163_10010302_pt1 | contig 12233 bp, 8 predicted proteins | sample JI1023141ADNA_FD_71478 | JGI IMG/M metagenome (GOLD analysis project Ga0075163, IMG submission 71478) | Wastewater effluent complex algal communities from Wisconsin, to seasonally profile nutrient transformation and Carbon sequestration -... | ecosystem: Engineered > WWTP > Effluent > Algae...
CTGCCACCGTCGAGAGTGACCATCGCTACCTTAAAACCATCAGTCTCGCCGCCCAGTACGTTTTCGACTGGCACGGGGGTGTCTTCAAAGTTTATCTGGCAGGTGGACGAGCCTTTGATGCCAATTTTGTCTTCTAATTTGCCAAAGGTAAATCCGGGAGCACCCTTTTCGACAATGATAGCCATCAAGCCTTTGTGCTTTTGGCTGGCATCGGTTTGGGCGATTACCAGATAGTAATCAGCTTCTATCCCGTTGGTGATCCAGTTTTTGGAGTTGTTGAGTATATAGTGATCGCCTTTGCGCACAGCTGTGCATTTAGCAGCTGCTGCGTCCGAGCCTGAGCCTGGCTCAGATAGGGCAAATGCGCCCATCTTTTTGCCCTGGCACATGGGTACGAGCCAGCGTTTTTTTTGCTCTTCGGTGCCAAAGATATAAATCGGTTTAGCGCAGAGCGAGACGTGGGCTGAGTAGACTACTGAGGTCGTGGCACAAGCTTTAGCCAGTTCTTCTACGACGATGGCGTAGGAGACGTTGTCCATGCCAGCTCCGCCGTACTCCTCGGGAAAAGGGAGCCCGCAAAGGTCAGAGGCTGCCATGAGGTCCCAGTTTTCTCTGGGAAATCTGTGCTTCTGATCGATTTCAGCGGCAAGCGGGGCAAATTCATTTTGCGCTATTTCTCTGACAGCTTCCTGGATGAGGCTTTGCTCTTCGCTTAGTTGAAATGTCAGAGGAGTGTCGGTTTGGGTAGTGGCAGTCAACATTTTTTACCTGATGAAAACCTGTAAAAGGGGTAATAGAACGAGTTACCAGGGTAAAACCCCGGCAGGCGCAGCACAATGTTTATATTGGCATTTACCAACCAAACTTGACCGCTCCATATAGATAGAGATCATAGCACCGTACAGCCCTCAAGCCCGTTAAAATCGCCTTTTCAAGTAGTGCGAAGATTGTCATTTACTGCCAGCGCATAAGGTATGTTGTAGACTCTTGAGGCACTGGTGTTTAGGGGCAGACATGTCAGATATAAAAATACTCTATGTCGAGGACGCAAAGAGTTCGGGCGGCACACTGCGTAAGGCTCTTAAGGATGCCCACATGAATGTCGTCTACGTCGGAGGCGGCTTTGACGCTCTCGATGAGCTATCTGACGGTGGTGCTGACGTGGTCGTCTCTTGCATTGAGCTTGGTGATTTGCCTGGATATCAGCTGGCAAGTTTAATCAAATCATCACCAACGGCTGCCAATATGCCTGTAGTACTCTTTGGCGCTGCCGGTTATAAGGCTGACCCAGAGTCTTTTTGGGACAGAGCCTGTCGTGCTGATGCCTTTTATAGTGCCGAGGACCTCGAGTCTGACAATGCTAAAGCTGTAGTGACTAAAATCAAAGAGCTGGTAGAAAGCTCAAGAAAAAATGGTTTTGACCGTCAAAAGAGCAAAAATATCGTAGCCAGTCGTCCCAGTTTTACCTCGGGCAATATGTTGGAGAGCACGGCTCGCTTGATAGATGATTTGCTCTTGCAACAAAGCGCTCAGACTGTGGCTCGCAAATTAGCCAGTCACAGTGATAGTCGCTCTAAGTTTATAGACACACTCTTTGATGCCTTGCCCCCCTTTGATCAATCAGAGCTGGCAGGATTTTTGGTGGCTCACCCACAGGGTGCATGGGGCAGCTTTAAGCCGGTCCGCGGTGCCAGTGTCAGTCAAGCAATGTACAAAAAGCTGCTAGACAGGCTCACCACTGAGCTTGAATTACGTGGTGAACCACAAATCGATTTGCGCGGTGAACTCATTGATGGTGGCGCCAAAGAGTTTGGTTCGGTGCAGATTTTGCCCGTTAGCCGTGGCGGTCAGGTGCTCGCCGTGCTGGTTTTTGCCTGCAAAGACAAAAATGCATTTAGTGATCAAGCCCTGGCTTTTAATCAGCTTTTGAGTCAAGAAATGGCTACGCCTCTGGAGCTTTTGCTCTCCAAAGAAGCCTTGCAAGAAATGCATTCGCGCGAAGCGACAAGAGCCTCAATTGATAGTTTGACCGGGCTCTATAACCTGGAATTTTTGGTGGGCTTTTTGCAGCAACAGTTGCTATTTAGCTTTAGACAGCGTCTGCCGGTGGCTGTTGCCATCATCGATGTGGATGAGTTTAGTCGGGCCAATCTAGATCATGGCTATGAGTTTGGCGACAGTGCTTTGATGACAATCGCCAACCGACTCCTGCACATCACAAGATCGAGCGATTTGATTGCTCGCTATGGCGGTGATCAGTTTGCTGTGGTATTGCCCAATACCGATGTCGCTGGGGCTAAAGTACTGGCCGAAAAAGTGAGATCCGAAGTAGAAACTCTGAGCTTTGATGTAAATGGTGGCAAGCCCGCGCCAAAACTAACAGTATCAGTCGGATATGCCAGTTTTAACATGGAAGACTTAAACCCAGAGACAATCTTGCGTGATGCCAAATTGGCACTGCGTGCCGCTAAAGAGCAAGGACGCAATCGCACTGAGAGCGCTAGCTAAATAGATAGCTGCAAGTAAGATAGCTGCTTGCTAAATAACCAATTGCTTTTTGACCAGGCGGCTATATGTTTGATCGATAGTCTCAATCATTTTGCTTTGGCTGTGCAGTCTACTTGCTATAGCAAATGCCGCACCGGCTCCCACGCCTTCTTTGACATTGCCTTGTACATAAGCTCTCAGTCCTGGATGACTGCTTTGCTCAAGACCCGGGTCAATGGAGATAAGTGGAGCCTGGCAGAGTTGGACTAGATCTTTGACTCTGGCATGGGGATCGTGAGCGACATAACTGGTGGTGATAATGGCCAGGAGCTCTGTGAGGTCAGTGCGATAAGCGCTGTGACTTACCTCGGTCAGTTTATCCATCAGTGTCCAGATGGCTAGCATCTGGGTGCCTCCGGCGGCAACAACGAGCGAGTCTCTATTGTTTTTGCTTGAGGCCAGGAGTTTAGTGGCAGCCATGAGATAACCACTGGCAAAAGCCTGTACCGGATCTCCTGCCAGGGCGATTGATAAGAGCGGGTCTTGTATACAACTGGCCCGGAGTTGGGTTAAAGTTTTGCCCTGAGTCTGGCAGAGATTATCTAGCTCACTTTTGAGCAACTGGCTTTTAAAATCTCCACCGCAATCTGGCAGACTGGATGAGCCCAGACTGAGTGCATCAATGCCTAGCAAAGTGAGGACTAGGGCGGCGGTACTGGTGCCTCCCGGCACACACTCAGCTAGGCAGATGAGATCGGCTGAGCTAGCCGTCTCCCCTTGTTTGAGACCATAGTTAAACAAATCTTGCACTACATTTAGTGGCAGTGCACCGTCCATGGCCCGTCCCGCGGCTCTCCCGGGAGTCACCAGATGTGGTGCAGTGGGGGCGCAGCCAGCAAATGTGCCGCAGTCGTATATTGCCAGCGTGCTATTGATAAGACTGAGACTGGCACTTGTTATCACTACTGGTGAAGTGATGCCTTTAGGTGAGGTTGGTAGCTCTTGTGAGATTGGCACCAGCGGCTCTTGCAGGCTCTGATAAAGTATGTCCGCGTCCAGCTTTGCTGTCAGTCGGCGCTGCTCGGGGGTGCTACCAGCAGCCGAGATGCCCTCGATATCGCTTAAGGCAGTGGCTCCCAGAGCAAGTGCAAAATGGACCTGTCCTCTGGCGCTAGCGCTCAGTCTCTCAAGCAAACTTTGCTCGGACTGATATGGGCTATTTATTACTTGGATTGTTTTGCTATCGCTGGCTGCCGGCATTATTTGTCGCTTTCGGGGCTGGCATCTTCTTTTTCTACTTTTACTTCTTCTTTTTCTTCTTGTGCTGCTTCTGCTGCTGATGCTTCTTCTACTGCTTCTTCTGCTACTGGTTCTACTTTGGGGGCTGCCATGGAGATTTCGCTTTGATCTCCTGATGCTAGAGGCTCCATCGATAGTGTCGCTCCCGGTACCGATTTGGGTAGACATTCGAGGCGTATAGTCTCAAGCATGATTGCCGCTGAGACTGGCACAAGATATTGATTGAGCAATATTTCCCAGAGCTTGCGACCGGCCAACACCCATGGCGGCTCGGTCAAGCCAGGCACCCTGGCTAAGGCGTTGAGCTGAATCAAAATATCTGGTTGTTGCAAAAATGTGGTGATGATAAAAAGCGGGATGCTCAATAGCGTGATTAAGCCGCAGTGTGTGATTGATAGTTTGAGACTGTCTAAAACGCTGCGTCCCACTGACAGATTGGGTAGTGTAGCTTTGGCTCCACCTGTTATGACCATGCTATTGAGCATCACCAGGCTGAGTGCGGCAATTATCACAGCCGGGATACGTGCCTGGTCTATCATGGCAAAGTATTCGGGGGGCATCACCGCCATCGCGTCACCATACATGCCATTTAAAATGCCTGCGGCAAGTGGAGCTAGCAGCACTGAGATTGCTGCCATCAATAAAATTAGGGGCGGTACTTGTAAGAGCGAAATGCAGATAATTTTGAGTGTGAGGTTGCCCTTGTTATGGTTTAAGGTGAGGTCTGCTTCTTTGATTGCTTTGGCAAAGACTTCTCTTTTAGGAACAGTTGAGACCTCAAAAGGGGTCATCAGATAGGCGCGGGTAATAATGCATAGCCGCCAGACTGACATAAAGACGCCGACCAAAAGAGTCGTGCCTGACCCAAGCAAGCAGATAGTGATGATAATCAGCTTGGTCCAGAGCGTGTTATCGACCACTACCCCTGTCTGGGCTGGAGTGCCAAGGCTCTCAATCACCCGGAGCAAAAAAAAGGATACAGTGACAAGCACTACCGGCGTCAGTATCAAGCGCCTGGAGGCCAGAGCAAAAGCCAGGGCATGCTGACAAAATGCCTTGCTAAAGATGCGTTTGAGAGTTTTGACTTGGGACAAGGTGGTTTGACTTATTGGCTAGTAATAATGGCTTATCGACGTTAGGTACCAGTCTAACCAACTTTGCAGCCTTTAGAAAGTGGTCGATAAATCGCTCTGTGTCGTTACGTTAAGGTGTCTTAAGTCTTTTACACTTCTGCCAAAACGCCGCAAAGTGCCGTAGATCGAGGGTCTTACCGACTCTTAAAGGTTCAGTAACTGAGTCTAAGATGAGTTCTTGACAAAATGTGCGAAGATTTCAGCTGTAGTAACCAGGTGTCACCTCCCATGATTTTGTCTCTGGGCAAACGTACAACCCAAGAATCCGTCGAAAAAGTAGTCAGACGGCTACTCGAAAACGGGCTCGAAAGTCAGGTTGTCGTCAGTGGAGACATCACCCTGGTGGTTGTTACGTCCGATGCCGAGGCTATTGCCGGGCATTTCTTTAGCCAGTTAGAAGGTGTGGAAAAGGTCGTCAAACTGACAAACCGCACTCCCCTTGCCGCTGATAGCTGTGCTGTCGTCAATATTGGCAAAATAGACGGACCGCGCGGAAGGCTTAGCATTGGTGGTGGTCAGCCGGTAGTTATTGCTGGGCCGTGTTCAGTTGAGAGCAAAGAGCATATTTTTCAAACTGCTGAAGCTGTCCGCAACGCTGGCGCTAAGGCAGTCAGAGGCGGCGCTTACAAACCGCGTACTTCGCCATACGACTTTCAGGGACTGGGGCTGGATGGTCTCAAGTTTATGGCTGAAGCCGGCGAAAAGTTTAAGTTGCCTGTTATTTCAGAAGTGATGGCTATCGAGCATATCGCCTCTGCTGAGCCCTACGTTGATATGTTTCAGGTAGGTGCGCGCAATATGTACAACTATGAGCTCCTCAAAGAGCTTGGTAGACAGAGCAAACCAGTGCTACTCAAGCGTGCTATGTCCGCCACAATCGACGAGCTTTTGCAGTCGGCTGAGTATATTCTTGCTTCCGGCAACTTGCAGGTGGTTTTGTGTGAGCGCGGTATACGCACTTTTGAGACGAGAGTGCGCAATACTCTGGACCTGTCTGCCGTGGCAGTGCTCAAGTCTTTGACCAATTTGCCTGTACTGGTGGACCCGTCGCATGCCACTGGCAAGCGCGATTATGTGCGAGCACTGAGCCGCGCTGCCATCGCCTGCGGTGCCGATGGTCTGGTTATAGAGTCGCATTGCCAGCCAGACAAGTCTGTCTCTGATGCCGCTCAGGCTATTACTCCTGATACTCTCAAACAAATTGTGCTGGACTCAGCGGCTATCTATCAAGCGCTCAATTTGCGTGACCAGGACAAGCCCGTTGTTTCATCATGCGAGCCAGTTGTACTGAGATAGTACTCAGTCAGCTGGTTTAAATCTTCTGAGGATTTGCAAAAAGTCCAGACCAGGCATGACTGTTGACGGCACTGTGCCAATTATATCGACTACTTGTTTGCGAAATACTGGCTTGCCATTTTGAGACTTGCTTGGCACCTGGAGTGGCTCTCCGTTTTCGTCATAGATTGGACGCATGATGATTGCGCCAGAAATATGATTGAGGTCCTGAGCAAAGCGGTTAAAGCCTGCGCCATCAGCTCCGACTCCACCGGATTTTAGTCTCTGTACTTCGATAAAGTGCGGAGATTTGCTACCCATGGGAGCTAGATAGTGATTGCGGCTGCTCATAATTATCAGTGTGCCGTCTTCCGGCAGTTCACCAGCATTGCATCTTTCGACTATTTCTTTGAGTACTGGATGCGCTGATGCCATGCTGTGCAGGCTTGAGTTGCGTGTCTCGTCGAGTGTTTGAGCGCGGGCATCAAGATGCCTTCTCAGGTCGGTCAAACGGCGTACATGATCGGTGACAACGGCGTCTTTAAGAGGAGTTTCGGGATGGTCTTTGCCCAGACTGTAAGAGTGAGGCAAGCGGTCCATCATCGCTTCTACCTGGATCACAGCCATTATTGCCAGGGCTTTTATCTCTTCGTGATCGCTGACAAATTTGAGACGATGCTCTTCTGTCGCGGCATAACGTGAGACCAGCTTGATTGCTTTAGTGTACGAGGCTGGCTTGTCTGTTTTGAGCTTTGCTTTAGCCGCGTCCAGTCTCATCATTAGAGTATGAGTTCTGTTGGTCTCAAGCTCACGCTTGATGGTCTGTATTTCGCGCGAAATCTCGTTTTCGCTGACGGCTTCCAGTGCTTCTTCTTTAGCCCGCTGGATTTCTCTGATGCGTCTAGCTGCATCTAGAGCTATCGTGGACATATCACTCTTTTTGACGACCGACTGGCTCGTTATGAGAGGTTTGCGCTCTCCGATACCAAAATCGGTGGCATTAAAATCACGCACTGGACTGAAGTTACGGGATGAATTAAATGATTGCATTATCGCCACGCTCAAGGAAACTTTGTGTAGGTTGATTATTAAGCAATGGCAGGCACTAGTCGATTGGGGAAACTCCCCATCAGTTCGTACTTCTCCCACCGCCCCTTATCAAGGGGGCGCCTGTGGCACTTGCTTAGCCAGAATAGTTTTCTATACTGAGCCTGATGGACTCAGCAAAGACTAGCTTTGAGCATTTGTTAAATGGGGGGATTTACAGCCTTCTGCTAAAGCAGGACGGTCACGATTTCCGGGCCCGCTATGTGCTGGCAAAGATTGTCCATCTCACCCCGCAGGTTGTGCATCTGGTCATTTTTGACCGCACTTTTGCCAAGAGACCGACCCTGTCTGATGTGACTTTGCCCAATATGGCCTTGCCGGAGGACATTGAGGAGGCAAGAGCCCGTCATATGGCGGTTTCGCGTAAGCTATTTAGCTTGATGCGCCCCATCTATATTACTAAGAGCGATTGCACTGCCATGGAGCTGGCTGGTTGGCGACAATGGCAATTTATGGAAGACCAGGAAGTAATGAAGGCGCCTGAGAGTTTTCCTTCTTCTGATAACTTTTCGGTATATAGAAGAATATTTTTGATGACTGGAATACCGGCAGCATTTTTGCAGGCTGCTGTTTTTTATTATCACGATGGTCCTATCGTCGGACTGATTGCCTTTCTTATCACATTGCCTGTTTTTGGACTTGGTATGGTGGCAACTCAGCGCATGGCTGTTAAACGCAAGCTAAAACAAAAACTGGCTGGCAGCAAAGCAGAAGTGGATGCAAGTGATATAAAAGGTGCGATGTCTGCTTTTCAAATGGAAGAAGTGGCTGTGCCATTGACTTTTGAGAGTGCATACAGGCTTTGCAAAAAGGCTATCTATTGCCTCAAAAATGTCAAAATTTTGGAGCAAGATGAGCAGACCGGCACCATAGAAGCAGAAGTGCCGCCGACTCTTACCTATGAAGGTGAGTCTGTCACGATAAGTTTGTTTGTGCTTGATGATAACCAATGTGGCGTGGTGGTATCGAGCGTGCCTCGCAGCGGTGGTGAGATTGACATGGGTCGCAACATGGGCAATGTCATGACGATTTTGGATGTTTTAAAAGACAAGGCTAATTATTGATTGTATTGATGTATGCAATGGGCGTGTTGCGCATATATCGCCGCGGCGGTAATTGCAAGTTAGCATCAAATATTGCAATATAGGCGCGGTAAAGGAATAGCATCAAATGTTGACCGGAATTTTATGCCTCACGGTTTTTCTCATCATGGCGCTAGCTATGTATGGGAGGAAGATTTCGGCACTACTCGCATTACCACTGATGGCTTTTGCAATTGCTTTGATTGGTGGCGTGGAGCCGCAAGCAATAGTCAAAGAAGTTTTTGCAAACGGTGCTGTCAAACTCCATAACGCCTACACTGCCACTATGTTTGGCGCCATGCTGGCGGAGCTAATCAACAAGCATGGTATGGCTAAATCACTGGTCCGTTTTGTTGCTGAGTTTGCTGGCGATAGTCCTTATATACTTGGCGTGATGCTCACTCTTGTTACTGCATTGCTCTTTAGTACCCTGGGCGGACTGGGAGCGGTGATTATGGTTGGTACCATTATTTTGCCAGTGATGCTCTCCATAGGCATACCCGCCCTGGCTGCCGCCGGCTTATTTTTGTTTGGTATCTCCATTGGTGGCATCTTTAATCTCACTAACTGGCAGCTTTATACTGACGTACTCAAAATAGATCAGGCAACAATTTTTGGTTTTGTCGCTCCCTTTTCGCTTGTACTGGCCTTTGTTGTTTTGCTTTTTTTACTTATAGAGCTAAAAGACAAGCGCAACTGGCTCTACTTTGGCGCTGGGCTGCTCGGGCTGGGCGCTCTGTATTTTCCGCTACAAGCGTTAAGTCCAGCGCAAGCTCCAGGAGCGGTCAAGGCTATAGCGGCAGGCGATGTCTCTGCTCTGACTCAAACTATATCTGGTTTGTCCTACCAGACGGCGGCAGTGATGCTGGTGTTACTTGCTCTTTATGCTACTTATCGTCATTTTAATAAGCAAGACAACTTACCAGCTGTCAGTCTTTTGACACCGATTGTGCCACTTATATTTGTGCTTTTATTTCGCTGGGATATCATTCCAGCTTTTATTTTGGGGCTTGTGTACGGCACTCTCACTACCTGGCGCCGCGACTCAATCAATATCCTGACACGCTCAATTATTGACGGTGTAAGCAATGTTATACCGGCGGTACTGCTTATGATGGGCATCGGCATGCTCATTAACGCTGTGATGGATAAGGGCGTATCCAGTGCCATTGCTCCCATCATCCAAGCTGTTATCCCCAGTCACAGTCTCTGGTATGTCATTACATTTACTTTGATTGCACCACTTGCCCTGTACCGTGGACCGCTCAGTCTCTGGGGCATGGGTAGTGGACTGGTGTCACTGGTGCTCAAGGTGACCAGTCTCAGCGCTCAAGCTGTGATGGGCATGCTGCTCAGTGTGGGTCAGATACAGGGTATTTGCGATCCTACTAACACACAAAATATCTGGGTGGCTACTTATCTCAGTGTTGATACTCAGACTATTTTGCGCAAGACTATTCCTTATGCCTGGCTGGCAGTCCTGATGGGACTGTGTCTGGCTGTTTATAAGGGATTTGTGCAATGACAGAGCAAAATGCCAGTATCCGCATTGGTATCGATGTCGGTGGCACATTTACCCATGCTGTAGCAATTGACGCTAGCGGCAATAAGCTCATCGGTAAAGCCAAAGTGCCCACCAGCCATAGTGCCCCAGAAGGCGTGGCCAGGGGCATTGTCGAGGCTTTGCATAATCTCTTAGAGAGTGCAGATATTGCCTCAGATCAAGTCTCATTTATCGCCCATAGCACCACACAAGCTACCAATGCCTTACTTGAGGGCGATGTGGCTAAAGTGGGTATCCTTGGTATGTCGACAGCGGCACTGGCCCCTCTGGCAAAAGCTGCCACCAAGCTCGGGCGAGTGCCACTGGCTCAGGGTATCTATATGGAGACTGCTCACAAATTTATAGTGGTGCCGGATAAAAAGCCTGTCTCTGAGGCTATGGTCGAGTCTGCTATTAAGGAGCTCTCGGCTCAAGGCTGCACTGTAATTGCGGTATCAGAGGCCTTTAGTGTGGATAGTCCCGGCAACGAAGAGTTAGTCCTCTCCATCTGTCAGCGTATGAATCTACTGGCTACATCTGGCTCTGAAGTCAGTCGCCTTTATGGACTAAAAGTACGCACTCGCACAGCTGCCATCAATGCTGCCATTTTGCCTAAGATGATTGAGTCAGCTAATTTGACCGAAGAAAGTGTGCGCAAATCTGGTATCAATGCACCAATTATGATTATGCGTTCGGACGGAGGCGTGATGGATATTGACTCTATGCGCAAGCGTCCTATCCTTTCCATTCTTTCGGGACCGGCTGCTGGTGTGGCTGCTGCCATGATGTTTCTCAAAATATCCGATGGTGTATTTTTAGAAGTCGGCGGCACCAGTACTGATATCTCGGCAATCGCCAATGGACGAGCGCTGGTGCGCTCAGCCGAGATAGGCGGACACAAAGTCTATATGCGTACACTTGATGTGCGCACAATTGGTGTGGCAGGCGGCTCCATGCCCAGATTGAGCGGCAGTGATGTGATTGATATTGGTCCGCGCAGCGCTCATATCGCTGGACTCAAATACGCATCCTTTGTGCCACCACTTGCTGGCGAGTCCGGTGGTCTGACTGATAGCTCGCGGTTTGCATCAAACAAATTGAGTGTTTTGCTGACCAAACCTTTGCCTAAAGATCCGGCAGACTATCTGGAGTTGCTCTTGCAAGAAGAGCCGCCTGTCAAATTTACCTTGACCCCGACATGTGCTTCTAATTTGCTTGGGCTGGTGCCGGATGGCGACTGTGCTCGCGGCAATCTCGGCGATATCAAAGCTGGCTTTGCCGCTATAGCTAAGCACCTAGGCAAACCTGTGGCTGACCAGGCTGGTATAGATGCCTCAAGCAATGAGCTTGCTACCAGGATGCTTACACTTGCAGCTGATAAGTGTATCCCCACTGTAAAGGCTCTTATTGCCGAGCACAAGCTTGATAGCGAGCTAACAGTTTTGGTGGGCGGAGGTGGTGGTGCTGCCGCCATTGTGCCTTTTGTCGGTAAGACAATGGGGCTTACTGCCACACTGGCTGAGCATGCTGATGTGATATCGGCTATTGGCGTGGCCATGGCGCTCATCCGAGAAACAATCGAGAAGCAAGTGGCCAGTCCAGCTGCCGCTGGCGAGACCATACTGGCGATGAGGCAGGAAGTGTTTGAAGCTGTGCATAAAATGGGCGCAGATCCCGCCACTATTGAAGTGCATATCGAAATTGATAGTAAGACAAGTATTGTCCGTGCCACTGCTTGTGGTGCAAGCAAAGCCACCGGGGCAGCGCAAGGTGTAAGACCGGACGATCAGGCGCGGTGTGAGGTGGCAGCTAAGAGTCTGCGCCTGTCTGCCAGTGATGTCAGTGAGGTCTGCCGCTCAAATTATTTCACCATATATGGTGCAAAGCGTAAGCGTCATGCTGAGTTGTTTGGCATTAAGTTACCAATTATGGGCAGTGAGGCTTTTAGCCTGCGAGTCGTTGATTTAGAAGGTGTTGTGCGGTTACAAGCCACAAGCGGTGCGGCCAGGAGCACTACTAAAGAAGCAGCCGAAGACACAATCAGTGAGCTAATTGAGGCCCATTCGCTCTGGGGTGATGCTGGTAAAACGATACCGGACATTATGCTCTTACTGGGAGCCAAGATTATTGACCTGTCTGGTCTTCTTAATGAGAGTCAGGTCTTGACTCTGGCTCGCCCGGAGCTGGCCAGCCTGCCTGCTAACCAAAACGTGCTTGTGCTGGCAAAGTTTTAGTATCAGTATGAGCGGAGACGATTGGCAAAAAAGATTTGCACAGGGGATAGACGAGTTTAACCGGCAAGAATAT
>Ga0075163_10010303_pt1 | contig 12233 bp, 16 predicted proteins | sample JI1023141ADNA_FD_71478 | JGI IMG/M metagenome (GOLD analysis project Ga0075163, IMG submission 71478) | Wastewater effluent complex algal communities from Wisconsin, to seasonally profile nutrient transformation and Carbon sequestration -... | ecosystem: Engineered > WWTP > Effluent > Algae...
TGTTTGGACGGTTTCCGGGTGATGCAGTCATGTTCGGCGATATTAAAGTGGGTATGAAAACCAATTGATTTTTATTTTATCATTGTATCATTGTATACATGCTAACATACAACCATATGATGTTCCTTATTGCGATCATTCTTACATACGCGTATGCATTTACCCCTGGGCAAATCATCGCAAAATACAGACCAATGACTGGCGAAGAGTCTTGTATGGCATTGTTTGAACTTACGATCAAACAATGCCTCAAAAATATCGAAACGATAACCACCCGACCCATTGATCAATGGCCTGTCAGTGGTGACATTATGCCTTGTCGCGTCCGCTTCGTGGGTTTCTATAACCCTGTATCTCGTGTTCCACCTTGTGTAAAAAAGACTCCCGAACAGACAGCAAATGTGATTCGACAAACTATTGATACTATTCGCAGGAATGGGTTTGCTGTCCGTGTGCTGAATGTACGAACACAACTGCCTGAAGAGCTGGATATTGGCAGAAGCATAATCTTTGTAGACATTCCGGGGATGCGTGCGTTGTATCAGCTGTATCAGTGATATGTGGATGCGATCGAGCATACAAATCCATTTGAATTCTGTTTTTTAATAGTGACTATACACATACGTATAAACACGCAAAATGGAAGACAACACTAGAACAACCCCCGAGGAGCATGAAGAGCTCGTAAAGATGTTCAGCAAGCATGCGACCCGTCCCGGCGCGGACGGTCAAGAATTGACCAAGCAAGCCGAACAGGCTTTACCCAACAACATTCTCATGTGGATGAGCATCCATCTGCCTTGGATGGGGCTGCGACAGGAAAAGTACATGAGCGAACTTCTGCGCAAGGCTGAGCGGATGATGGGCCGTTCTCACATGATTCGGTTCACCGACTGGGGTTTCGATCCTCGCAAGGTCACACCTGAAGACCTGATCGCATGCGCCCAAGTGATCAACGGATGGGCCACTGCATTGGAACGCCGGTCTGAGCTCCGATGCGGTCTGAACAACGGTGAGTACTTTGTTCTCATGTTGAGACAAAAGAGCTGTGTGATGTGCCCGGAATTGTGGACTGAAGCAAAGAACGTGCTGCACAGTGCAATTGCACACGCGCAAATGGAGCACACGTGTCCAGTCTGCTACGATGTCGGTAAGATTCTGAGGCTCGGGACCGGATGTTGCGGAGATCCCGCATGCACTGATCTGGTCAACGCGGACCCGTACACATGTGCATGTGTAGGCGGTAAGTACGAACCCATATCGGATTCGAACACGGATTCAGAAACCAACTGAATTTTTTCATCCGATCAACTACAACATATGTGTATAAATGCAGCTTGAACCACTACACAAACTCAGGTCGCCTTCGCCAAATGATTGGCCTCATGTAACTTATGGAATGTTAGCATTGATCGCGGACAAAAAAGATCAACACGGTCCCAAATCATACCTCTGCTATTATGATGGTGAACACACTACTCTTACCGTACAAACACAAGGTCAAATGTTGCGATTGGACTTTTATACCTTTCAAAAGTCAAAATCTGGCATTATATGGTACATGGAAGTTCCTATCCCCAGTCCGCAGACGTATGACAAAATATTCAGACCACTTATGCTCAATTTACTCGCTTGCAAGATTGCACCATTGATAATTGACGTAGGTGAATGGGTGTATGAGTGGGACGGTATGCAAATATGCGCAAAACAACAACATGTAAGATTCTGCATGGTTGCATATGATAATCTTCTGCGTGCATGGGGTATCAAGCCCACTCGTGCACAGGGACAATTAATTGAAACCAACGACATTAAAAAACTGCATGCATGTATCAAATCATACCTGTACACACATCCGGATAAACTCAACACAGTGTGGCGAGATGTGCCGCGTGACATCATTTACATGATCGTGGACATGATCAGTTATGAATAATATATTGCACCCAAAGTTGACAAATACGCGTGCAGCTTTGAATTTTTATCTTGTACGCACCCGTGTGTTAATCTGTCAATTGCTCCCAATGCCCATTCCGGTTCCGCAATCAACATGCATTCAATGTATATCTGCGCAAGAGAATCCATGTCACCACGCATGATTGCAGATTCGAGCATTTTCATCGTGCACGGTCGATTATACTCATCGCTAATACACTGCATTGAAAGGTTCTCATAATCTGATGGCGCGGCGTGTTTAGCAATCGCATCTATGTCTCGTTGTCGGAGGTTATGCTGTAATGTATGATGATAATACATATCCATACGCACGACCAAACCAGATTCAATACGCTTGTCCAATACGTCACGGACAAATTCTTCCACTTCAATGTCATATTTTATTCTGTTTTCTACAATAGCTTGATCTAAAACCATTTTGAATGCATATTCGTCGACGAAAGGTGCCGCATCACGCAATATAGTTGCGAAATACGTGCCCGCATATTCTCTTGCCTCAATCATATGGCCACCAAGCACAGCTCCATATGCGCATGCGTATCGGTACCCTATTCCACGCCTGTATACACGCTTGCATTCAGCGTCACACAACGACCACAATCCTAATCGCGCGGCCTCTCTCCAAAACGCATCTTTTGGTTGCAACCGTAGGACCGCTATTGCCAATGAAGCAATCGAAACCCTATCCAGCATAGGTCCAATAATGTACAGAGCAACATCCTTGTGTTTCACGTCAACTGCGCGCAATAAAGGCCACATACACGTGTATTTAGATACCATACGCATGCATATTCAAATTACAGTGAACATTGATGTAACAAACCATCTGAATTTTCATCCAATGATAATTATCTCGTGTTATCATACGTACACATAATCGCGCATGAGCATTCTACAACTAGACATCGTGCCATGGCAGATCATAACGTCCTACACAAGCATGGACACGTGCATTGCGCTTGCAAACGCACATCCACGTTTGCGGCAATTTATTCGCAAGCTTGCACCGGTGATCATGCGCCGTGTTGACACATACGCGGCCACCGAGCCATTTCAGCGATTGTTGTGCATAAACACATACACGCAATTCTCCGCGCAGTTTGACTTTTCGGACCTAAACAACATGCAACCGCCAACTAACATCATGTACCATCATACCAAATGTGCATTTGCGCACGACAAACCTCTCCGGGGGAACATACATAATGTCCGGTGGCACATATCTGGGCCTCCACCGCCACCTGGTGTGAAATTGTATTTGGTTGTCCAACCGTGGGAATCAAAAGCAATACCAACAAGCATAAAAACATTTGTCAGCATCGATCGCGCGGTACAATACGTCGTTGATTCATGTTATGTGGGATATGTTGAAACGGTATGGGATCTATACTCTACACCTGAATATCAGCACGCGGGATATGCCGAATATCCAGCAATCGAACCGCGTCTCAATGACCAACAATTCTGCGAATGGTTGAAAAGTCGCAATGCACCAGTACAACCATTCACACGTGAAAACACCACCGCGCACATGTACCAACATCGACACTTATGGATGCTCAGCCCTGAGTCGCGTTTCTGCCACGTGTGGATTCTTGAGATCACGATATAACTGCCAACTTTACATCCACGCAAGAACATTGACTTGAATTTTTTGTATTTCTATGTCCGAATTTTCCAAATTTTCTCATCGGATCGAAAAAACTGAAAATTTTGGCAACATAATTGCAACTTTTCACGTCCAACGTCCTTGCATGGACCACATTACAGTATAAATTTCACACCTGCGACATACAGGCCAATGATGACGTCATTATAGTGCTTGCGATCACATTTCATCAGATCCCACACGCGTACATGTATGTCTACACCGGACCGCGTATATATCAGCCTGCGTGATGATGCGTGTACGAGACAAAGTTCCGCAATCAACAACTGTCCGCGCGTAAGTGGATCGATCTTATACCAATCCAGACAATCGCGATACATTAAGTAATTGTTGTATGATGATTCACCGTGGACGCGGTCCAACGTACGGCCCGACAATGATTCTTGTTTTGCAAACCACGGCGTTGTGTATACGGCGGTCATGTATATGGCACCCTGACGCAACGGAATCGCGTGAAAGTCGCAATCTAAATTATGAAATTGACTTAACAACGGCCATCCCCAAGCACAGTCACAATTGCCGTTCTTTACTAACCAGTCTCTTTCTTCAGCAGTCGGCATGTACCAGTTACCATATGCATACTTGACAATCTCCGCGTTGCGCATCAGCAACCCATCGTAGTCCGGAGACGCGATCATTTGATGAGCCGACGCAACCATAGCAGCAAAGCCGCGTTGTTTGCATGTGATGAGAATGTCATCAACTTTCCCCATTTGCGCCAGAATGGGAATATGATCCCAGCAGAGATGTGTTCGATCGAACCAATAACCGTATCGAATACGCCACCATGTGTCAACGCGGTTGGGGAGAGTAGTCGAACTACCAGACACTGCGCGCCAACATTGGTATATCGTTATAGGATCGAGCAAATATCCCACGACAATCCATCTGCGCAGGTCTTTCAACATCACGCACCCGCATGGTTGCCACCTCCTAAGTACCGCCACCACCCAGATCGGATCGAACTCCGACATCTTTTTTATCAAAAATACAAAATCAAATGACAAACATCACATTTGCGGTGTACAAACCGACAAGCATCTCATCCAATTTCGCGCGATCAACAGTTCTCAACCTGCGCAGAGATACAATTATGGAAACGCCAGATCGTGTATACAATCGTCGAAATCCCGTATCGTGCACCAATTCATCAATCAATTTTATACCACGTTCCACTGGATTGAGGGCGAACCACTCGACACATTGTGTGTATCGGTGAACGTGTACTGGACGTTTTACGTCTTCGTTTACAACAATGCATCCATCTGCGACTTGTTTCGCAAGCCACGGCGACGCGAGCATCTCGTCGACAATAATTCCGCCCCAATGACATGCGACAAGATTTAAATTTCTACATGGCTGCATGCCGCACACCATAGAACATTCGTTCGGTGCGTGATGATAACGGTCTTGCCACCTTCCAATATCACGATACATATAACATCGACATGCCAAAATGCCGTCATACAACGGTGACGCCTGTGTTGCATGGCGATAATATCCAGTTGGACCAGACGAATCGACCCAATCGGTACAAGCCCGACGCATCAAACCACCAAAATCTTGCACCCGTACAAGCGCAGGAATGTGCTTCCATGAAATATCTTCCGCCTTTACACGTTTTCCTTTCATAATGCGATGCCAAGTATTGGTGAGCGGAAACGGAACAACATTAATCCCATGCAAAGCTCGCCAGCATGTGATGATTACCATCAGATCGAGCAAATATGATGTAACAATCCATCTGCGCAAGTCTTTCAACAGTGCATATCCACATGGACGCCAGCGACCAAGCATGCATACGATCCATATAGGATCGAGCTCCATTTTACAATATGCACGCGAATTCAATTGACCGTTTGAATTTTGCTTTCATGTACAAAATGGAACTCGATCCCATATGGATAGTATGCGTGCTTGAACGATGGCAACCCAAAGGTCGCGTATTACTAAAAGATCTGCGCAGATTGATTGTTGTAAAATACTTGCTTGATCCCATGGTTGCATTTATGTGTTGGAGAGCAATTACATATGGCAATGACACATTTCCGCTTGCCAACACATGGTGGGACATCGAACATGGAAAATTTGTACCGAACGCAGACATTGAAACATGTCATTTACCATTGTTAGCGCGGCCCGACAAATGTGCCGATTACAAGCTTCAGCTTTGGACTGCGTCTATGCATGCGGACACATCCAGGCATTTTGAACACGGTGTTCCTGAGCATAGCGCGCAGTTTGATATGTTGGTGCAAAAATGCCAGTATCTGATTGGTGCACATTCGTTTGATCGTTACGTACCAACCGATGATGAATGCAAATGGTGCAATGATGAAGTTACTGGTTTATATGGTACGGCCGATGACGGTCAAGCGCTCACAACCCCATGGTTGATGCAAAACATCGCGTTGCATGACCAACCTGTTCGGGTGAACCCGAAGCGCCATCAGGCTATCCAAGACTGCAAAGCGTGGTATAAACACACGCCGCACGAACGGGGCCGGTTGCTGATCAAAGAGCTATGTGAAAAAACCGACCGGTGTCGCATATACACTCGTTCGGGCATGCCCATAGTTGTTTCAATCTGGGATTTGATGCGACAAAATCCCGCAAACATTGACAACCTCATAGTTGGCATGTACACTGCACAAGTGGAGTTTGTTATGTGACTGATCAAAATCACGCGATGTCGATTTTTGCCATTTTTCTGTGACCTAGACACACTTTGACATGAAAAAATTGCAAGTCGATACTAGTTTCCGCGCAAAAAGTTCAACGGATTGAGTTTTCACAAATTTTTGGACATAGTTTTACAAATTGTGAGCTCCAACCGGCTCGCGTTCGACAAAAAATCATATGGCTAGAAGAAGCGATCCGCTAAATCGGGCGGGGATGGTATGTATGACTCGTACAAACCGGGCCATTGCTTGCGCAATTCACGTAGTGGTAGCTCGACACGATATACAATAACGCCATCGGATACGGCCGCATGGCCATCCACGCGCGCGGCTTCAAACCCAATCCAATATGTTTGCCCGACTGACCCATTGTACGTCATTGGTACCGTTTTTACACATTCTGGCGGCGGTCCATTGTCTTTCAAACCCATCACGTATCTCTGTGAATGCGCTTGTGCACAAGCAACCGGGTCAATAAGTTGACGCACTTTTTTGATCAGATCAATCTCCGTCTGGACCAACCATTCGTGTTCGTTTGCATCGACTTCATGCGCCATTGCGGTTAATATCATACAATTGAAAATTCAATTGCATTACAAATGAACATTCTCAAATTTGACGTAGTGTCGTGGAGCGCAATAGTGCGTCATCTTGACATCCCCGCGTGCATTGCAGTTGCTAACACACACCCGCGCTTGCATCATTTCATCTACAAGCTCGCACGTGTTATTATGTGTCACTTTCTCCCAAACGTCTACGCAAAGACAAATCCATTTCCAAGGCTTTTGCGCACAAACACATTTACTCAAATCTCTGCCAATTTTGACTTTGGTAACCTTAATGACATTGGCGCACCTATTGTAAAACATGTCCTAAATACAGACAGATCGACGCATGTTGCAGTTTCAACGCACATTGGATATAATGTTTACAATCTTGTTTGGACAATTCCCGGTGTCCCACCTCCACGCGGGACCTTGCTTCATTTGCTCGTCTATCCGAACAAAAATTTGACCGAAGTGATATTGCCGATACGTCCAGTTGTTCAAACATTCCTTACAATCGATCACGCTGTCAAACGATGTATTGATGAATGTTATGAGATGTATGTGGAACGTCTGTGGGAACTATTAATGCCATATGAGCCTGAAGGAATTTTCGATTACGCTCAAATTGAACACCGTTTATATGAGACGGATTTCTGCCAAGCATTACATCACGCTGGTTCGCCGATAATTCCTCCCACACGTGAAAATGTTGCTAAGTATTTGATGGAATATCGAAGCTTGCATGCGGACATACCATTGATGCCCGTGCGCGCATGGATCGTTACAATAACCATTTGATTTTTCCAAGCACGTAAAAATGAACATCCTCGATCTTGACGTAGTACCATGGCTGGTCATACTCAAATATCTTAACTTACACGCATGTATCAAGCTCGCAGCAATCAACAAACGCATTCGCGATCACGTGCGCAGGCTTGCACCGACGTTGATGGCACATTTCGCACCAGATCAATATCGTGACACGGATCCATTCTTGCGCTTATTGCATTCAGTGGACTACATCCACACAACTGCATTTATGCGATTTACGTCTGCAGACAAGAAAGAGATAGAAGTCCGTGATCTCAATTATGATGTGACTTGCATCAGATCGCAGCCGATAACTCCGAATTACGCAATGTTACGACCATACAGATCTGACAGACGCGATCCATGCGCGTGGTGGCGTACATCTTGGCACACACGTGGCATGTACCCGCCAGTTGGGGTGCAAATCTATCTTCTGGTGTATCCGCCAGATGGGCACGACCATGCATACGTATATCCGTTCCTGACCCTAGATCGTGCAATTGAACACTACATTTATCGGGATTTTAAGAGAAACATCCAGTGGTTGACTGATTTATACAACGACTGTATGCTTGATCGTGACCCAAACGCACAAGTTGACATCGACACGTGGTTACGCCAATCCAATTCGCCAGTGGTACCATACACGCGCGAAAATGTATCCGATCACTTGCGCCAACATATGCGTACATGGCCGTTTGCCGATGGTGAGTACTACATGGCGTACATAGTGGCCGCATATCAACACGTTTGATTTTGTTATTTCTTGTCATACCACGACACACATGAATCCCGACGACCCTCTCAAGCCCTTTCCACACACGCGCGTAAACCCCAACCTATCGCGCGACGTGCTTAGTGTCATATTTGCGAAATATCATGCGGATGTTGAACGTGTCCGAAAAGATGCAACCGTGCCGACGGCCGACGGTCCCGTGTCTGTGGAAATTGCCCGTGATGCATTGAGTAAATATATGAAGTTTCGAATTTGCTCCGTGCCTGGGTGCAATCGGTACAAACTTGACATGATTGATCAGGTAGGTTTCCACCGTCACCGTAAATGCGATGCCTGCCCCGGCGTGATAATTGTCAAAAAATGCAAAAGTTGTCGCGTGCCATTCTGCGCATCACACTTGTTCGAGTTGGAAGTCGACGATGGTCGCGGTTGGACAATGCGATGCTTTGATTGCTTGAAAAAATCGGGATGTCTCACATGCGTCTTCAAGCCCGACATCACTGCGGGGCGCGCATGCACTGGATTTAAGCAAGCATTGGAGGTCATACAGCCGATCGGACAGCATGGAACCATTGTGCATCGATACACGTGTACGCATGACTGGAAGGTTGTTTAATTTTGTCAAAATCACACTCGTGCAAAGGCCGCCGACCTAAAAAGTTACTATTCTATCTCCAAAATTTTCAGTTTTTTTAATCCGATGAGAAAATTTGGAAAATTCGGACATAGAAATACAAAAAATTCAAGTCAACGTCCTCACGCAGGGATATAATTTGGCAAAATTTGCAACTCGCGAAAGCGGTTATCTATAATCATATCAAAAAATTTTATGGAACAAACCGGACGCGTGCAGTATACAATCCCACTATAACACGATCCAACATATCCACGGGCACAGACATAAGCGCGCCTGCACTGAGGACGATGTCGACGCGCGAATGTAACATCACATAACGCAGTGGGGTCTCGTTACACAACTCCTTCAGCAGCATACTACCACGCCAATACGCGTTTCCATGAAACCACTCGAATGCAGCATGAAAGTTATCCGTCATATGCGCCTCCAATATGCCGTTCGACTGTATCAACCTCTCAACAACGTGCGGGCTGACCAAATATATGTCATAATTTCCCGTGGGTACACGGCGAATAGGTCTTATAGGGCGAATTACCTCGACCTCCCAGTCGTACCATCCGGATACATCCGCGGACATGTGTCTGCATGCACGTGCCAGATCTTTGCGCTTATTTTGTAGGATCTCCAACATCAACGCCACGTTCGTCGCAGTGTTGCACCATTTACTCACCCGTACCACATGCACGTCATAATTATGACCAGCACGCACGAGTGCCGGCACGTGTATCGACTTCACGCAGCTCTTATGTACAATCTGACCAGACATTATCCGATGCCAGGTGGTCGCGAGTGGAAACGTGCTCTTGTACACAGCCATATGACAGCACATTCTTGTGTATGGGTCAACTACATAAGTACATATCAGCCGCCGTAAGTCTTTGTACAACAACATTCCGCAAGGTCGCCATCGCAACAATATTGCCGTGATCGGTGCACTGCTGCACGGATGCATTGTTCAATTACAAACGTACAAAATCAAATAGACATCCGTTTGATTTGCCCATATCAACACATAATGAGTATCTTGCAGCTTGACACGCCGCCATGGCAGATCATTGTCGAACAGTTGGGCATCCAAACTATTCGAAACATCGCAAACACACATCCTATTCTGCGTAGACACATCCGCAAGCTTGCAACAACCATCCTGCAACAGCGCCTACCTCGTGTGTATTGTGGCACGGAGCCGCTGACGCGATTATTGCAATCGTATCGTGACTCTCATTACACAGCACGTTTGCGATACATTCCGCCAAAAGAAGACACATTCGAATGTATGAGCGTTGACTTTGTCAAAGTTCTGAAACGTCATCACAATATTCATGCAGAAGATGTAGATCTCGAAGACGATTCGTGGTATGCGAACTTTACCATACCGGGTTTACCATTGCCCGCGGGCGCTACTGTATACTTACTTGTGTACGCACCGACTGAACGCAGACCGACTCGCATTTGGCCATTTCTCAATGTCGACGATGCAATCGACTTTTACATAACAAGCGGTTATTATCAAAACGTGCGCATGATTTTGGAGATGTATATGGATGATCCAGATCCGAATCCAATGAGACCGATTCCGACAATGGATGATCCGGATTTACAGTCGTGGATTCAAGCTTGCGGACATCCAATCGTTCCATATACACGTGACAACATTCGTGCGTACATGCGAACACACCTGCGCGCGTGGGTACTCGAGCTTGATGAAGCCGATTATGTGCAGATAATACCGTATACCATTTGATTTTTACCAATCCATACATATCACACGATGCAACAGAACCAACCTGACGTGACTGGTCAATACGTGTTCATTAGTGGACACACAGATGGGGCCAATGCTCCTCTGAGCAACTGGTACCGTCTCGGATTCACAATCGACAACATCCGCTATCCAACCGCCGAACACTACATGATGGCGGAAAAAGCGCGATTATTCAACGATCAAGCAACTTTGCAGCTCATCCTCGCATGTGCCACGCCAAAAGAAGCAAAAGCACTTGGTCGTAAGGTCAAAAACTTTGATGAACCGCGCTGGGTCGAGCATCGAATGGACATCATGATGCGAGCATTGCGCGCAAAGGCCGCCGAACACGATCTTGTCCACGATCTTGTGATTGGTTCTCATCCGCACACGATTGCTGAAGCGGCCCCGTGGGATACAATTTGGGGAATTGGACTCGCACCGACAGATCCACTTGCGCAAGATCCAACAAAGTGGAAAGGAACGAATCTGCTCGGGATCGCATACATGCAACTGCGCGATGAGTTGAGGGCCAATTGAATTTTTGTGGCATCATGATATAACGTACTCGGCAATGAATTCATCGACCAAACAAGAGTCAAAACCTCTGCTTGGGAATCACCCCAATACCCCCGTGCCTAATCCCAGTCTTTCTCGAGATGAGCTTGGTCTAATTATGGCGTATCATCGCAAAAACGTCGAAGACGATATACGCATGTCACCCATTCTGACACGAGGCAGTGTCGTGCCCAATCATATCGCACTGAAGGCACTCCGCGAAAAAATTGTAATACGTGCATGCAACTATTCCGATTGTGATGCGTATGACGTACATACACGTCGAATGGCTAATTACAATTATGATCAGGGCGCTGGTTGTGATTGTTGCTTAGATCATCGCAGTGAAGATATGCAAGAAAGAATCATTACATGTTATTCTTGCAATACATGTGGCGATTGGTTCTGTCGCGCACATCTAATGAACTTGAATACGCGTGAAAACTACGGAAAAAATGTTATGTTGAGCGCAATCTGCGAACGGTGTGCGACAGAAGAAGGGTGTCCAAACTGCAATATGTTTAGCCACAATGGTACAGTGTGCCACAATTATGTAATGGCTGTTAGGAACCACGACAAATATCATAGGTTTCGTGCAACTGAGTGGCGATGTGGACTTGTCAAACCATCCAGTGACGGAGCTGCTGATAATCGTGATGATGAATCGACCGATTTGGACGAACCAGCAAATCGCGTTGACTCTATCGATTCCGAGGAAATGTCCATACACGAAGCACTTGAAGCAACCGTGCCATCGTGACGCAACCAACTCGAGGACGCAGTCATTTTGGAACAAAATGACAAGACCGAGAGCAAGATACCATCTCCCTCGTCGCCAACTCCACCCCCCTCCCCTACACAATCAAGCAAACCAAGCAACAACCCATACCCACC
>Ga0075163_10010304_pt1 | contig 12232 bp, 9 predicted proteins | sample JI1023141ADNA_FD_71478 | JGI IMG/M metagenome (GOLD analysis project Ga0075163, IMG submission 71478) | Wastewater effluent complex algal communities from Wisconsin, to seasonally profile nutrient transformation and Carbon sequestration -... | ecosystem: Engineered > WWTP > Effluent > Algae...
TGCTCCGGATCCAAGTTCACCGAGCCACGGGAAAAGCGCACCGTGATGTTCTGCCCTACGAGGTCGCTTAGGTCCGCAGATGGATTCTCGGGAGCTGTCTCCTCCGGTCGTGCATCCCGCACCTCCAACTCCAGACCGGTCAACCGATCCTCGATATCCTCCATGCGGTCGCGGATGGCCCAAAGCTCCTTGCGTTGATCCATGCGATCGATGCGGTCGTTGATGGCATCCAATTCGGTCTTCAACCAGCGATCGCGCTTGCGGATCCTCTGCCCAGGAGCTTCCGACACAGTCTCGGACGGCTCCATTCCGCGTTCCTCCATGGCCTGCATCAGTCGATCGGCCAAGTGGGGATCGATGCCGCCACCACCGGTATCGGCCAACTGCAGGTCGAGCGCACACAGGTAGTTCTGTTCGTCGAACACGGTACCGCAGGTGGAGTTGATGCGGACCTGCGAACCGGGTTCGGCCACACCCTCTCCCAAGACGGCCACTGAAGCCAGCGGTAGAAGATCGGCCCGCAATTGACGTTCCAACTCCTCGCGTTGGGTGCGCACGTAGTAGTAGATGGCGAGGTACTTATCCTGGTCCTCTCCCGCATCCACCCCGTAGCGTGCTTGGCTCCAGTCGATGTGGGTAAGGCGTGAAAGCTGTAACCGTGTTGGTTCACTGAGGCCGTTGAAGATGCCACCCGCGCCAAGGTCATCGGCCGCGGCCTTCACCATGGCATCGATCTCGTTCACCAGCTGATCGCTCGGTAGATCACTCACGACGCCTTGTTTGGTAAAATGGACCCGCGCATCGAGGTAGGCTCCGATCCCGGCCTCCATCAACCTGTCTAGCTTGAGGCGCGTGCCCTCATCCGGTTGGGCGGTGCGCTGCAACCGGAAGTTGGCGGCGGCGCCGGGCACGTCTTGCCAGACCGCTTGGAACAGGGGCAGCGGCGCATCGGGATCCTCGGAGCGACCTTCGACGATGACCTCCGCACCGGCGCTTTCACCGATGAGTTGCATGGCTACCTGCGCGGAGGATGCGGCACTGATACCGCATAGGGCCAGGACCAGTGTAAGGTGAGTGAATGGGGCCGTTGCCATTGCGGCAACGAAGCTACCGGGACGCGAAAGGCGAGTCCAGTATCCGACCGTGAAAGATCTCAACGATCCGGCCCACCGGCCGTGTGAACGGTCGTTGCGGTGCGCCGTTCGCGTGCCCAGCGTTCGGCCTCCTCACGCTGGTCGAAGATCCTGAAGGGGAATGAGGGCCGTTCCACGTACTTGAACAGTTCGGCTTGAGCACGCCCGCCATCATCGGCCACCAACAGGGCCACCGGATGTCCTTGCGCACCGCAGACCCGGCGCAGCAACGCGCGGGCATTGTCCGCCACCAGCACATGGGCGGGATACTCCATGAGGACAGGTGTTGAGCCCGTGGTATCCAGGGCGGCCACCAACCGTATGAATTCCTTCATATGCTGAAGATCCACCTGTGCACCCCGTGCTAGGACCAAGCGCAGCACGCCCTCTTCGCGCCACAATTCGAACGGGTGCTCAAATACCGGGCGATGGTGGTGTTGCATGCCGAAACTTAGTTCACTGAGATGAGATGAACGCTGCACGTTCCGAGATGTTCTCCACAGCGGTATCCACCATGTTCATCGCAGGACCTCCTGTACCGGATCCCCGGTGGCGGCATCGGGCAGGGCACAGCCCACGATCATCGCGATGGTGGGAGCGATATCGGTGATGGATGTCCGCCGCACCACCTCGCCCGGGCGGATACCGGCACCCATCATGAGCACGGGCACATGCGTGTCATAGGTCCAGGTGGAACTGTGATCCGTACCCCGCTGACCGGAGTTGGAATAGGACGCCAGATGCGACGGCCGAAGCACGTAGCAAACGTCGCCGCTGCGCAGGGGCATGAAGCCCCGTTGGATGTTCTTGCGGATGCCGCTGCCGAAGGTGTTCCTCGCTAGATCGGAGGCTGTGACAGCATCTGCGATCAGTGGATGGCCGAGCAGGATATCGGCCGCAGCACGCTGCACCTCGGCAACCACCAGCTTCTTGGCCGTGATGAGTGAATCGTTCAGGAAGATCTGCTCCTTGATCCGTTTTCGAACCCAGGTCCCACTACCGAACCGTTCACCCAGCTTCTGGTTCACCAGATCCACCACCTGCTGCACATCCACGTAACCGGCGCTGGCCTGCTGGTCGCGGAGGTAGCTCGGCACATCCACCACCGCGTGGTCGGCGGTGAGGAACACGGTGTGGTTGCCTTGGCCTACCTGTTCATCCAAGGCCACGAATAAGCGCTCCAACTCGCGGTCGAGCCGTAAGTACATGTCCTCCAACTCGAAGGACCGCGGTCCCACCTCGTGACCCAATTCATCCGGTGCGCTGTAGCTGATGGCGAGAAGATCGGTCACTTCATCCTGGCCCATCGCTTCACCCTTGATCGCGGCAAGCGCCATGTCGGTGGTGTATGTATTGCTGGCCGGGATGAAGCGCAACAGGACCGTGCTGCGTCCAGCCGCTTCGTACATCGCCTTCACGTCCATCGGCAAGGTGGCCTTCGCAGCGCCCGCCAACGGTTCTTCGTAGAGGTTGTCATCGGGCAAGGCCGTGTGATAGCTCTCCTTCGGCAACATCAGTTCCCAGCGCTCCTGCAGGTAACGCTTGGCCAGGCCTTGTGCATTGAAGTCCTTCACCCATTGCGGCACATCGTTCATGTACCAATTGCTGGTGCCGAAGTGGCCGTCAGTGCCTTCGAAGAACCAGTAGGCCGCATCACCGGTGCGTCCGATCGGAAGGATCGAGCCGCGGTCCTTCATGGCCACGCCGATGGTCTTGGAGCGACCTGCGCTGATGCGCTCGAACTCATCGGCCAACGTACCGCTCAAGAGGTTGAGCGGCGAGCGCTGTCCCTTGTATCCTGTCGCACCGACCCCGATGGCGGCATCGTCCTGCACGCAGTAATAACCCAAGTTCCGCTGGCGATCATACATGTCGTTGGCCACGATCCCGTGGTTCATGGGAGTTGTTCCCGTGTACACGCTGGCATGGCCGGGTGCGGTCTGTGTGGGCACATAGTCGAAATGAGCGTTCCGTTGGAAAGCACCTTCCTGCACGAGTCGCTTGAATCCGCCGGAACCGAAGTTGTCCCAGAACCGGTAGATGTAGTCCACGCGCATTTGATCCACGACGATGCCCACCACGAGCTTCGGGGGTCGTGTCCAGGCAGGATCCTTCTTGGGCCCTGTCTTTACGGGAAGCGTTGCCGCCTTCGTTGGTGGTGCCTGGGCTGGTACCGGCGGCGGTTGTGTGGCACGGGTGCGCTTGTCCACCTGCGCCACAGCAAGGCTTTGCATGAACAAGAGAAGAACGGGAAGCAGGATCGATCTCATGCCGAACGGGCGAAAAGGGTGAAGAGGAGGATGCCAGCGCCCACGCTGATCGCGATGTTGGCCACGGCGTGTCCGTAGAGTCCGTCGCGTAGGAGCAGGAAGTTCTCGTAGCTGAAGGTGCTCAGGGTGCTGAACCCGCCACAGAAGCCGATGGCCAACAAGGCACGCCAGTGCTCCTTGCCGGGCGCATGCACCTGATAGCGCAGGATCAGCCAGGCGAGGAAGGCCGTGGCGATGAGGTTCGCGGAGAGCGTGGCCCAGGGGAAACCATTCTTGAGACCGGCACGCAGGCAGAGCAACGAGATGGCATAACGCACCACGCTACCTGCGCCACCACCGAGGAAAACAGCGAGCCAGAGGTTCATGAGCGATAGGTAGTGGAGCGTCGCAAGACCTTGCGGTAAAGCACGGCGAAGGTCGTACCGATGCCAGCACCATAAAGTCCTCCGACCAGGACATCGCCAGGGTAATGCACGCCGAGGTACACCCGGCTATAGCTGATGAGCGCTGCCCAGACCAGCAAGGCCGGAATGGCCCAGCGCGGTGTACCACCGGTGACACCGATCATGAAGAGCGCGATGGCGAAGTGGTTGCTGGCGTGGGAGGAGACGAAACCGTAGAGACCACCACAGCCCTCCTTCACCAGATGTACCAGGCCAACCAGGGAGGGTTCGTGGCAGGGACGCAGGCGTTGTACGTTCTCCTTGAAGAGCAACACCGAACCCTTGTCGCTGCACAGCACCATGAGGCCGATGACCGGGACAGCCCACCACAGGCCGTTCCAGCCGAAGCGCCGTTGGATGAGGAACAGGAAGAACAGGTAGAGCGGGAACCAGGTGACCATTTCGCTCACCAGCAGCATGGGCTCATCGGCCCAGGTAGCATGCCAGCCATTGATCGCCAGGAAGGCCGAACGGTCCAGGGCTTCCAGGCTTTCCATGCGTTCCTATTCGACGTGATCGGCCGGGAAGGTGCCGTGCAGCTTCTTCCACAGCTTGTCCTTGAGCTCGTCCAAGCCGCTATTCGCCACACTGCTGATCATCACGTGATCCACCTGGCGTGGCAGTTCCTTCTTCAGCTGCTTCATCATCACCTCATCGAGCATGTCGCACTTGGTGATGGCGAGCAAACGGTCCTTGTCCAGCAGTTCGGGCGAGTACTGCTCCAATTCGTTGAGGAGGACCTTGTAGTCCTTCTTCACATCGGTGCTATCGGCAGGGATCATGAACAACAACACGCTGTTGCGTTCGATGTGGCGCAGGAACCGCAGCCCCAGGCCCCGGCCCTCGTGGGCTCCTTCGATGATGCCGGGGATATCGGCCATCACGAAGCTCTTGTGGTCGCGGTAGGGTACAATGCCCAGGTTCGGCGTAAGCGTGGTGAAGGCGTAATCAGCGATCTTCGGTTTGGCGGCAGTGACCACGCTGAGCAGTGTGCTCTTGCCGGCGTTGGGGAAACCGACGAGGCCCACATCGGCGAGCACTTTCAGTTCCATGATGACCCACTTCTCGATACCGGGTTCGCCGGGCTGGGCATAGCGCGGGGTCTGATTGGTGGCGCTCTTGAAGTGCTGGTTGCCCTGCCCACCGCGACCGCCCTTGAAGAGGATGTGCTCCTCGCCATGCTGGGTCACCTCACAGAGGACCTCCTTGGTCTCATCATCCTTGATCACGGTGCCCAATGGCAGTTCGATGACCTGGTCCGATCCGCTGCGGCCGGAGCTTTGGTTGCTGCTGCCCACCTCGCCATCCTCGGCGATCACGTGTTTGGTATACCGCAGGTGCAGGAGGGTCCACAGTTGGGCGTTGCCGCGCACGATGACGTGGCCGCCGCGCCCGCCGTCGCCGCCATCGGGGCCGCCCTTGGGCATGTACTTCTCGCGCCGCAGGTGGCTGCTTCCCTTGCCCCCCTTGCCGGAGCGGCATTCGATGCGGATATGGTCGATGAAGTTCATGCGGGCGCAAAGGTGGGGAATAGCGGGCGGATAGGTACGGAGGCAGCGTTCAGGTGATGAAGAACATCTTCACAATGAGTACCTTTAACTTAAGTCCACCTACGCAATGAAGTCCATTTCTACTCTACTGATGGCGCTATGTTGTCTCGTATGCGCACAGTTCAGCAGCGCCCAGGTCTTCATTCCCGATCAACTGGAGCGTGATTGGTTGAATGCTGAGATCCCCGGCATCGTGGATGAGAATGGCATCATGGATACGCTGCATCCCATGATCGCCCAGGTCGATAGTGCTAGCTTCTATTTCAATGAAGGGGGCACCGACCTGATCCATTTCGTTGGGGTGAGCTATCTGAAAAGTCTGCAAATGTTGAATGTGCATGTCACGTTCATCCCCGAGGTTCATATCGACACGTTACCGGGTTCCCTTTTATCGCTATCCCTTCATTGTGGCTCCGCAGATGTTCTGCTCGATGGATTGCCGCGTGTCATGGAGCGGCTCTCTCTATATGGTTCGGAAGGAACATTGTCCATCATGCAAATGCCGGATACGCTCCATCACTTCGACCTTGATAGAATGACTGACATCACTTGGTCCGGTAGCGGTTATGTGGAGACATTGAGCTCCAGTGGGCCATTCTACACGACACCGTCACTAGTCTTACCCGAGCTCCATGTGGGTACGATCCATTTAGGTGATTGCTATCTACAAGAGATCGATCTATCAAGGGCAACTGCCCATACGGTGAGCTTTTCATCGGGTACCATTGCGCCGATCCCCATCGTATGGCCGGATTCGGTAGAAACACTGAGCATCGATTGCACGCATATTCCTTTCGATCATTTGCCACCCACATTGCGGAGTCTCACGGCTTCGGTGCTCGATCATGGCTGTATTCCCCATCTCCCTGAGGGACTGGAGGAAGTATTCATACATGCGTCCCCACAAGGGCCGGCGTGTATTCCGAATTGGCCAAATTCTCTTTCGTCTTGGACATGGATGTTCGATTCACCAGGAACCGCGAACTACTGCTCAGTGCTAACTAGTTCGTGCCCGGGCAGCAATCCGGGTATCGCAGGCATTGTGTTCATCGATGTGGATGGTGATGGTATGATGGATGACGACGAGCCGGGCTTACCGCAAGCCAGTGTTACCCTACAGCCGTATGATAACGTGGTGGTATGTCAGCCGAATGGCTCGTGGGATATAGGTGTCTTGCCCGAGATCTATACTATCACGGCAGGCAGCAACTACCCGTATATCCAGTCCATCCTACCGACTGAACACACCGCAAATGTCAGCTTGATGGGAAGCGTGGATGCCGATAACCACTTCGCTGTAACACTACTACCGAACATCCAGGATCTACGTGTTCATGTATACGCCGATCCCGCCCGCCCCGGCTTCAACAACCAAGTGCACCTGCGCTGCGAGAACTACGGCACTATGCTGGTGGATGCCGAACTCACCTTGGCCTTCGATGCCGATCAAACTTGGCTAGGCAGTTCCGTAGCTCCTACCAGCACGAGCAGCAACACGGCCACCTGGAACTTCTCGGCCATGCCCATCGGTGCCGTGCAGCATATCGTGGTGGATCTGACCACCGCTGCCACCGTGGCCTTGGGAACGGACATCACCCACACGCTCACCGCCGATCCGATCGGTACCGACGAGACACCACTGGACAACGTCTACACCTTCAACGACAGCGTTGTGGGCAGCTACGACCCGAATGACAAGCTCCTCTCCCCCGCCGTGCTCACGCCCACTGATGTAGCAATGGGCGAAACACCCATCGAATACACCATCCGCTTCCAGAACACGGGCACTTACCTCGCCGAGCGTGTGGTGATCCTCGATACGCTTTCCCAAGACCTGCAATGGGAGAGCATGCGTTTCATCGCCAGCAGCCATGACCAGCACTGGTACATCGTGGATGGTGTGTTGCATGTGATCCATAACGACATCATGCTGCCTGATAGCAATGCGAACGAACCGGAGAGCCACGGTTTCTTCAAGTTCAACATGCTGCCCAAAACGGACATCGGCAACGGCAGTAACATCGAGAACATCGCCCACATCGTGTTCGACTTCAACGCGCCCATAATCACCCCACCAGCGGTATTCATGGTGGATATCGGCGCAGGGGTCGAAGTGGGCTCAACGGGCTCAGAACTCCGCATCTTACCGAACCCGGCGCATGATCGTATCCAGTTGATCGGCGATGACGCCACTGTACTACCCTACCGCATCGTCGACCTGCTCGGGCAGGAGGTGCAGCGCGGCGGCACACAGCCAAAGGCCTGGATCGATGTGCAGGGGCTTGCCAACGGTTCCTATGTGCTAGAGGTGACGAAGGCCGGTGTGCCCACCAGCCTTTGGTTCGTGAAGCGGTAGTGCGCTCGGAATGCGCGATCCTCCCCGCAGAACGCAGCTTTCGAGCCTATACCCATAGTAATATGCGTTCAGGATGTTATCGATGAAGTTCATACAGGCGGATAGCACGAAGGCGGCGTTCAGGCTGAAAAAAACATCTATCTCATGATTATCTTTACGAACAACACGCTGCTACCATGAGGTCCATTTCCATACTACTCGCTTCACTCTGCTGCCTCGTTTTACCACCTACTAGTTATGCGCAGGTTTTCATTCCTGACCAGGACGAACGCAACTGGCTCAATTCCGAAATACCGGGTATCGTGGATGTGAATGGCATAATGGATACACTGCATCCGGGGATCGCGGATCTAGATACGGCCATGTATATAATGACAACACTATCCGCCAACAAAGAGATACGAGGTATTGGGTATCTATATGCTCTGACCTGGGTATACGCAGGAATGAGTTCGTCCCAAGCGGGTATCAGCCCCCCAACGCAAGCGTCAACGATCACGATAGATCGCATACCTGCCTCGCTCAAAGCCTTGCACATTTGGATCTACAACGACTACGGCTGGAGCCTTTCCCTGCCAGAACTTCCCGACCATATGGACAAGATACACATCGAGAGCACTTCGCACCCGGGAGAGGTCACGATAGCCGATATACCTGATACGCTAGGGTCACTAACACTCAATTCTGTTCGTTCGATCGCTTGGAATGGCACACCCCACATAGGGACGATATCGCTCCTCTATTTCGGAGGATTCGACCCCTACCAACTCTTCCAACTGCCCATTCTTTCTTGTAATGACCTTTATGTCTATGGCGTTCTTGCGGACGTATGGGACCTTTCACAGGTGTCTACGGACCACCTGTCCTTCGGTGGGAGCGAGATGAACACCACGATGATCTGGCCTGCAGAAGTGCATTCCATCGAGACTGCCGAATTCACGCTCCTCCACGGACCGCAGCCGAACTTTCCCGAAGGTTTGGAAGAGCTCCACATCAGTACTGGTGGAGGATTTGACTGTCTACCCTTATTACCAGAAGGTTTAACTACCCTTGACGCCTGGTCTGCCGGTTTCAGCTGTCTTCCGAATTGGCCAAGCACACTTCAAAACGTCTCCTTGGGTTGCTGTTGGTCCTCGGATGATCCTTTCACAGAACCGAGCGCAGAGAACGCCATCTACTGCTCTGTGCTCAACACCACCTGCTCTGGCGCCAATCCTGGCATATCGGGTAGACTCTTCGTAGATGCCGATTCCAATGGACAATACGATACAGGAGAAATAGGCCTGCCGCAAGCCACGGTCGTTCTTCAACCCAACGGCAACAGTGCTCCGTGTGAGGCCGATGGAACTTGGGAGGTCGGTGTGTATCCCGGTGCGTACACCATGGTACCATCCACCTCCTACCCATACATTGCGAGCATAACTCCTTCCAGTCACACCGCTTCAGTGCCCAACCTCGGCGATAGCGATGTCTATAACGATTTCGCCGTATCACTGATACCTGACATCCAAGATCTGCGTGTGAACCTCTACGCGGATGTCGCTCGCCCCGGCTTTGACAACCAAGTGCACCTGCGCTGCGAGAACTACGGCACCATGCCGGTGGATGCCGAACTCACCTTGGCCTTCGATGCCGATCAAACTTGGCTCGGCAGTTCCATAGCACCGGCAAGCTCGAGCAGCAACACCGCCACCTGGAACTTCCCGGCCATGCCCATCGGTGCCGTGCAGCATATCGTGGTGGATCTGACCACCGCTGCCACCGTAGTGTTGGGAACGGACATCACCCACACCCTCACCGCCGATCCGATCGGTACCGACGAGACACCGCTGAACAACGTCTACACCTTCAACGACAGCGTGGTGGGCAGCTACGATCCCAACGACAAACTCCTCTCCCCTGCCGTGCTCACACCCACGGAAGTGGCATTGGAGGAAACGCCCATCGAATACACCATCCGCTTCCAGAATACCGGCACCTTCCAGGCCGAGCGCGTGGTGATCCTCGATACGCTTTCCCAAGACCTGCAATGGGAGAGCATGCGTTTCATCGCCAGCAGCCACGAAAATACCTGGTACATCGTGGACGGCGTGTTGCATGTGATCCATAACGACATCATGCTACCTGATAGCAATGCGAACGAACCCGAGAGCCACGGTTTCTTCAAGTTCAGCATGCTGCCCAAGACCGACCTGGGCAACGGCAGCACCATCGAGAACATCGCACACATCGTCTTCGACTTCAACACGCCGATCATCACACCGCCGGCGGTGTTCACCGTGGACGTGGCAGCGGGACTTGAAGCGGGATCAACGGTCTCCGAACTCCGCCTGCTGCCGAACCCGGCGCATGATCGTATCCAGTTGTTCGGCGCCGAAGACACTATGCTACCCTACCGAATCGTCGATCTGCTCGGACAGGAGGTGCAGCGTGGCACGGCACCACCGAACGCCTGGATCGAGGTGCAGGGGCTTGCCAACGGTTCCTATGTGCTAGAAGCGACGAAGGCCGGTGTGCCCACCAGCCTTCGGTTCATGAAACAGTGAGTGGATCGGGCTCAGCCGATCGCCTTCACCAAGCGGTCGGTGATCTCATCCAACGAACCCACGCCGTTGATGGGCATGAACTTCCCCTGGGCCTTGTAGTACTCCTTCAGCGGAGAGGTCTCGCGGGTGTACACAGCGATGCGTTTGCGTGCCGTGGCCTCGTCTTGGTCATCGGCGCGGCCACTTGACTTGCCCCGGTTGGCCAGGCGCTTCACGAGTTCCTCATCGGGCACTTCCAACGCGAGCATGGCCACGATGGGTTCGCTCTTCGCGTTCAGCATTTCGTCCAACGCTTCGGCCTGGGCCTGGGTGCGCGGGAAGCCATCGAAGATGAAGCCCTTGGCCTCGAGGTGTGATTCGATCTTGTTGCGGATCATGCCGATCACGATATGATCCGGGACCAGGTCACCACGGTCCATCAGTTCCTTGGCCGCGATGCCCAGCTCGGTCTCTTCCTTGATCTCTCCACGGAGAAGATCCCCCGTGCTTAGGTGCACGAGACCGTAACGTTGGATGAGGAAGGCGCTTTGCGTGCCTTTGCCAGCCCCCGGAGGACCGAAAAGGACGATGTTGAGTCTCGACATGGTCTATTGGATGATGCGGTAGATCCCCGGCAAGTTCCGCCCGAGACCATCGTGGTCCAGGCCGGAGCCCACAACGAAGGCATTGGGGATGCGTACCGCTACATGTTCGATCGGAATATCCTGCTTGTAGGCGTCTGGTTTGAAGAGCAGGGTGGCTATGCTCGTGCTGGCCGGATGGTGGTCGGCGAGGGCTTCGAGGATGTGTTTCACGGTGTTACCGGTGTCCACGATATCCTCCAACACCACCACGTGCCGGCCTTCGATGCGTTCGTTGAGGCCGATGAGGTCGGTGACGCGACCGGTGCTGCTTGTACCGAGGTAGCTGGCCACCTTCACGAAGGTGATCTCGCACTCGATGTCGAGGCGCTTCATCAGCTCGGCGGCGAAGAAGAAGGCTCCGTTGAGCACGCCCACGAAGAGTGGGCGTTTGCCGCCGTACTTGGCGCGCAGCTCCCCGGCCAGCCGATCCACCGCGACGTTCACCTCGCTCTCGGTGAGGAAGAGTTCGAACTCCAGGTCGTGCAGTTTGACGCGGCTCATGCGGGCGGGGCGGGGGCGTTCCGTGGATGGAAGGCGCGAAGGTAAGCAACGCCGAATGGCGGGCTCTTGGTCCACGGAATGCCGCCGAAAGCTCCAACCTGTTACATTCGGTGCGATGCGTCACCTCCTCTTCGCGCTCTGCGCCACCCTCACCCTCCACGGCTTCGCCGGTGGCGAGCATCTACCTGCGGGAGCACGCTTCGCCGGTATGGGCTATACGGGCCTCACCGTGGCCGACCTCTGGAGCATCCGCCTCAACCCGGCCGGCTTGGCGGGACTGGAGAAGCCCATGGCCGGGGTGTTCTACCAAAGTCATTGGCTTTCCCCGGACCTCGCGCAACAGGGCCTGGCTGTGGCAGTTCCATTGGGCAAGGGCACCTTCGGCCTTTCCGGTGATCGGTTCGGGTATGCGCTCTACAACGAGACGAAGGTGAGCGCGGCCTATGCCATGCGTTTCGGCGAGGGACTGAGAGCGGGTGTGCAAGTGGACTATCTGGGGATCCGGTTAGGCGAGAACTACGGCAGCGCCAATGCGTTCGCCGTGGAGGTGGGCATGCAGGCGCGGTTGACGGATGCCTTGTGGATCGGCGCGCACGTGTACAACCCGAACCGGGTGAAGATCGGTGGTCCGTACGAAGAGCGTATCCCCACCTTGCTACGTGTCGGCTTCGGCTACACGTTCAGCAAGAAACTGCTGATGACCTTGGAAGCGGAGAAGGACATCGACCAGCCTGAACGGATGCGCATGGGCATCGAATACCACCCCAACGATGTGCTCTACTTGCGCACCGGACTCACCACCGGCCCCAC
>Ga0075163_10010305_pt1 | contig 12229 bp, 8 predicted proteins | sample JI1023141ADNA_FD_71478 | JGI IMG/M metagenome (GOLD analysis project Ga0075163, IMG submission 71478) | Wastewater effluent complex algal communities from Wisconsin, to seasonally profile nutrient transformation and Carbon sequestration -... | ecosystem: Engineered > WWTP > Effluent > Algae...
GACAATGAACAAGGAGAGAAGACGCACGTGTATCCGAATCCAACAACAGGCTTGATAAACCTTGATGAAGGAATTGAGAATGCAACCGTGGTAGACCTTACAGGAAGGCCTGTGGTGTTCGAGCGTGTATCAAAACAACAACTCTTTATACAAGCACCCAGTGGAATTTATTTATTAAAAGGAGTGATAGGAGCTAAGTCCTTTGTGGAAAAAGTGATCGTGTACTAGTGTTATCGAATGAACAACCGTTTGCGATACTTTATTCCAACTCCCTGCAAGGTGCGTGATGAGGAAGAAGTAAGTTTGAAATTTTATTTTGAAAATGAACGTATTGAATACTGAGATTAAGGCAGCCATCTTTGACTTAGACGGGGTTATTGTAGACACCGCGAAGTATCATTACCTGGCCTGGAAGCGTCTGGCTAAAGAAGTAGGGATTGATTTGTCGGAGGAAGAAAACGAAAAACTCAAAGGTGTCAGCAGAATGGATTCTCTCGATATCATTCTTGCCTTAGGGGGTGTAACACTTGATACAGCCAGGAAAGAAGAACTCGCAGAGAAGAAGAATGGTTGGTTTCTGGAATTTGTTAATCAGATGACACCGGCTGAAATCCTTCCGGGGGCAAAAGAATTACTGATGGACTTGCGCAAGCAGGGAATCAAAATTGCCTTGGGATCGAGTAGTAAAAACGCTCCTCTTGTTTTGCGCCTTCTTACTATTCAAGAACTCTTTGATGTGGTGGTAGATGGCACGATGGTGAAGAACAGTAAACCTGATCCTGAAATCTTCTTGCTGGGGGCAAAGCTACTCGCGCTACCGCCCTCCACCTGTGTTGTATTTGAGGATGCAGAAGCCGGTGTAGAGGCCGCGTTGGCAGCCGGGATGAAATGTGTTGGAATCGGATCACCTGCTCAATTGAATAAAGCCCATCAGGTGGTACCTGATTTGGTTAATTTTTCTTTCCCTATAGACTCAACAAAACAGATACTTAAATAAGAGAGTAGAGCCAATTGCTTATGAAACAATATTTGAAACACGATCCCTGGAAAATAATTGAAGAAGGATTCTCACCTGAATACAATCGTATTTCTGAAAGTGTATTTAGTTTGGGAAATGGTCGAATGGGACAACGCGCCACCTTCGAAGAAGATTATTCTGGCGATACCCACCAGGGTAGTTATGTAGCCGGTGTCTACTATCCGGATAAGACAAGAGTAGGGTGGTGGAAGAATGGCTATCCCGAATATTTCGCAAAAGTGTTAAATGCTCCGAGTTGGATTGATATCAACATCACTATTGACGGAGAAGTGCTTGACCTGGCCAAAGGTAAGGTGGCGTCTTTCAGACGAGAACTCGACATGCAAAGGGGTTTGCTCACGAGAACGTTTACCCATACCCTCATTAGTGGCAAGCAGGTGAGCGTTGAGGCAAAACGTTTCTGCAGCATGGCCGATGGAGAGGTGGGTGCTATTCGCTACACGATAACGCCACTCAATTTTTCAGGTCAGATAGCCATTGAATTGCCCGTGGATGCCGATGTGGTAAACAAGGATTCAAATTATGATGAAAAGTTTTGGTTAGAGATTTATAAAGCAGCCACCACGGAGCACGCGATGGTTATTGCCGAAACAAAGAAGACGGCTTTTCAAGTTTGTACAGGGATTACCTTTTCCGTGCTACAGAATAAGACGGCTGTACAGGTTGAGAGCAATGCCTTTACAAAAGAGAAATATGCATCGATAGGTTTTACGCTGAATGTGAAAGCGAAGGAAGAAGTGTGCATTGAGAAATTAGCAGTCGTTCTTTCTTCTGAAAACCACAAGAAAGAAAACCTGGCTGGTGCCTGTGAAAAGAAGTTGCTGAACGTGAAGAAGGAAGGTTTTAGTAAACTTTTTGAAGCACATCAAACAAATTGGTTCAAGCGTTGGGAGGGGGCCGACATCACCATTGAAGGGGATATTGCTGCGCAGCAAGGAATACGCTTCAATATTTTTCAGCTCATGCAAACCTATACCGGAGAGGATGAGCGTTTGAATATTGGTCCGAAAGGATTTACCGGAGAGAAATATGGCGGAAGTACCTATTGGGACACAGAAGCGTATTGCTTGCCTTTCTATTTAGGAACCGCAGAAGAAAAGGTTGCGCGCAATCTTTTAGTGTATCGTCATAAGCATTTACAACGTGCCATTGAAAACGCAGCAAAGCTTGGCTTTACGAACGGTGCCGCCTTGTACCCCATGGTAACCATGAATGGGGAGGAGTGTCATAATGAATGGGAAATTACATTTGAAGAAATCCATCGCAATGGAGCAATTGCCTACGGTATTTACGATTACATCCGCTACACGGGTGATGAGACCTATTTAGTTCAATATGGTTTGGAAGTATTGATTGCGATCTCGCGTTTCTGGGCGCAACGAGTCAACTGGTCTGCCGATAAGCACAAGTATGTAATGCTGGGCGTTACCGGTCCGAATGAATACGAGAACAATGTAAATAATAACTGGTACACAAATTTACTGGCTGCCTGGACTTTAGAGTATACACAACATGCACTGGAAAGTGTGAAGCGTCAGGATCTGAAGTCCTTTGAGACACTCGCTAAACGTATTTCCTTTAACGAGTCTGAAGAAACAAGCAAGTGGATGGATATCCGCAACAATATCTATCTTCCTGAAGATGCCATTCGTGGTGTGTTCTTGCAGCAGGATGGATTTTTGGATAAGGAATTATTGACGGTTAGTCAGTTGCGCAAAGAAGATCGTCCGTTGAATCAGAAGTGGTCGTGGGATAGAATCTTGCGTTCGTGCTTTATCAAGCAAGCGGATGTGTTGCAAGGCATGTACTTTTTTGAGGAGCGCTTTACACACGATGAGTTAAAACGCAATTTTGATTTCTATGAACCCATGACGGTGCATGAGTCATCCTTATCGCCCTGTGTACACGTAATTCTGGCTTCTGTATTGGGTTATAAAGAGAAGGCCTATGAAATGTACTTGCGCACGTCACGCCTCGATTTGGATGATTACAACAACGATACAGAAGATGGTTGTCACATCACCAGCATGGCCGGTACCTGGATGAGTGTGGTGAAGGGCTTTGGTGGTATGCGCGTTCGAGATGGCAAGCTACACTTCAATCCCTTTATTCCTGATCAATGGAAATCCTATTCTTTCAAATTGGAATTCAGAGGACGTGTTATTCAGGTAAACGTGAGTAAGGGGGCGACTGATATTAAAGTAATCTCCGGTGATCCTCTAGAGATTATTGTAGGGGAGGAGAAGGCTCTCGCGTAGCAGTGGGTAGTTATTAGTTATTAGTTACTAGTTATTGGTTATTAGTTATTGGTTAAACCTATGCCATTCGCTCACTTCAACAATAACGGATAACTAGTAACTAATAACTAATAACAACTAACTGATAACAAAATCAAAATCCTCCGGCATTTAGTTTAGCAAAGTAACGCTTGGCTTCGGCCATTACTTTAGGTGCCAAGGCAAATCCGGAAAGCATGGTGGGTATGGCCATCAAGGCGTAAGCAATGTCAATCACATTCATCACGTCTGTCATGGAAGCAACGGCCCCGATGATAATGGTTCCTAAATAAAAGTAGTTGTAGTAGACTCCCGCTTTAGCTCCAAACAAGAAGGACATTCCTTTGCTGCCATAATAGCTATAGGAGAAAAGAGACGTAATGGCAAAGAAGAAAGCACTAAGCAGTAAGAGTAATTTTCCAGTATAGCCTAAGGACATTTCAAAGGCTGTTGCTGTAAGGCTTACACCACTTGCCCCTGACGTTTTCCATACATCCGTTACTAAAATAGCTAAGGCCGTGAGGGTACAAACAACTAACGTATCAATCATTGGGCTCATCATCGAGACCAAACCTTCCCGGATGGGTTCTTTACTTCTGGAAGCACCTAAGGCCATAGGAGCGGTACCAATACCTGCTTCGTTGGAGAAAGAAGCTCTGCGTACTCCCGTTACAATTAGGCCGCCCACAATGCCACCCAGCAAAGGCTCTCCTTTATAATTCGTGGCTGAAAAGGCATCGGTAAAGACCATCCATAGATACGTTGGCACTTTGTTAATGTTGAGGATGAGTATTGCCAGTACCGATAGGAAATAGATAATGATCATCATCGGCACCATCTTTCCAGCCCAGGTACCAATGCGTTGTATACCACCGACAATCACGATGGCTGAAATAATCATCAGTACTGTGCCAATCACAAACTTTGCTATGTTGATCTCAAATCCAGCGATAGTAAAAGAAGCCGCTTTGGTTGCTTCATTGGTGATCCCGATGTCTATTATTACTTGTGTCAGTTGATTTGCTTGAAAAATCGGCAAACATCCCACCATTACACAGATGGAAAATAAAATCGCTAATGGCTGCCAGGGTTTTCCTAATGCTTCTTTAATCACATACATAGGTCCACCTTGAATAACTCCGGCAGAATCCTTTCCGCGATACATCACCGATAGCGTACTGGTGAAGAAGTTGGTGCTCATACCAACAAAGGCAGTTACCCACATCCAAAACAAGGCCCCTGGCCCACCGATTGAAATGGCTGCTGCCACCCCGGCAATGTTTCCCATACCCACTGTAGAGGCCAGGGCCGTTGAAAGTGCCTCATAGGCGTTAATGTGTCCGGGATCGTTAGGGTTATCGTACTTACCACGTAACACAGCAACGGCATGACCAAAATATTTGTATTGGATAAATCCAGAATAGATAAAAAAGAAAAGTCCACCCAAAATCAGTAAGAACAAAACGGGCGTCCACACCTGTGTGGCCAATTGACTAATAAATTCGCTCATGCGCAGAAAATTAAAGGGCTAAAATAGGACTTATTCATTAATTGACAATTAGCAATGTACAATGAACAATTTTTGATTGAAGAGTTCTATTGTTTAAACGGTAAGGAAATTCAGGTCTGCTAACCAGTCAAGTAACTATTAACCTATAACCGATAACACATTGTCAATTGTTCGTTTTCAGTTTTCCGTTTGAAACGGCCATCCAATTGCACAATTCAAATAACATTCTTGCGCCTACATTGGCATCCCATTCATCTTCTCCGGAAGGAGCTACTTCATTCAAATCAAAACCAATAATTCGTTTCCCGGCTTTCACTACTTTTTTGATGAGGTACACCGCTTGCTGAAACTCTAGCCCTCCGGCCACGGGTGTGCCTGTATTCGGACAAAGTTTCGGATCGAGTCCGTCAATATCAAAACTGATGTAGACAAGGTCCGGTAACTCTTTAATAATAGCATCGCATACACCCGACCAGGTTTTGCCTTCGTATTGATGTTGTTTGATGTCTGCATCGAAAAAGGTAACAACTCGTCCTGCGGCCCGTCTCATCACGTCTACTTCTTCTTCACAGAAATCGCGAATGCCAACCTGCACAATTTTACCCACAGCCGGAAGTTTAAGTGCATTATACATAATGCTGGCATGGGAGTAGGTAAAACCTTCGTAGGCTTTGCGCAAATCCGCATGGGCGTCTATCTGAAGAATGGCAAAGCGATCATACTTTTCACTAAGGGCACGTAAGAAGCCCAGAGGTGTACTGTGGTCACCCCCCAAAAGACCTACCAATTTTCCCTGCCTTATATAGTTGAGTGTTGTGTTTTTAATGAAGATGTTTAGATTTTCACACGCTGCATTAATAGTAGAGAGCAGAAGGTTATCGGTATCAATGGCTTCCCCCGCTTCGAGAGCTGTAAGGTGTTGAACAGCTATCGCCCGAAGCCTGGTACTTTCATCATATAAATTCTGAGGGATAGCCGGCATGCTGATTCCCAACTTCCAGGCATCGGGAATGTCTTTTACAAAAAGATCTATTTGTGAAGATGCTTCTAGTATAGCTTCTGGTCCCCTGGCTGTTCCTGCCTGATAGGAAACAGTGACTTCCCACGGCACAGGCACTACAACTAGTTCCGCATTTTCGGGAGTGAAGGGTAAACCAAACAACTGGCCTTTCGCACCAGGAGCATTTGGATCAAATGTGGAGAGCGCTTCTTCCTTTGTCATGAAATTTTTGTTGGGATAGTATACATAAAATTCACAGTGGTGTTGTGCAAGACTTGCGTGATGAATTTCGTATTCATGTTGAAATCTAACGACTGTACATTTCGGGATAGATGAACTCCAGCATTTTGCCACAGCCCTTTGTAACTTCTTGCCAGGAGGTAAGTTCGAATCGAATCAGGCAAATCCCCGCGGTGGGCATGGAACCAACTTCGCTATCGGTTAAGTATTCAGCCAAGTAAGACACAGCTGGGTTATGACCGATCATCAATACTGTTTTTAATTCGTCTGAGAGTGCATTCACAAAACCCAAATAAGTGCGAATGGAAGAATTGTAGAGATCTTCCTGAATAAGTACAGCCTCATTTTCAAGTTTCAACACATCTGAAATCAAGGAGCCGGTTTGTTTCGTGCGTTCGGCACTGCTTGTGTACAAGGCATTGATGGCCAGCGATCGCTGTGCGAGTTGTGAACCCATGGATAAGGCCTCCTGATTTCCTTTCGAAGTCAATTCGCGCTCGCGATCGTGTCTTTCAGGCTGAATATCTTCAGCCTGCGCATGGCGCATAATGAGTAAATAACGTTGCATAGGTTGAGAGGTAAGCTGAAGGTTGGTGCAAAAATAGGGATAGTATAATCAATGCTGAAGAACTTATCTTAAAATGGTCTAACACTTTGATAGTTAGTGACATTAACAAGCGTAAACAGCCGCTTCAACACTGCCTAAAAGGAATTTTGAATTTGATTTTTTAAAAAATTAGAGATATTTGACCCTTCTGATACAAAGTAGCATGTCGAAAAACTTAGTGATTGTTGAGTCTCCTGCCAAAGCGAAAACGATTGAAGGATACCTGGGAAAGGATTATAAAGTAGCCTCTAGTATGGGGCATATTCGTGACCTTCCGAAGGGTGGTGGGGCTATAGATATAGAGAACGGATACGAGCCTACCTATGAAATCAGTCCGGATAAAAAAGATATTATCTCGAAGCTGAAAAAACTTGCTGAGGATGCCGAGATGGTGTACCTGGCAAGCGATGAGGACCGTGAGGGAGAAGCGATTTCGTGGCATTTAAAAGAGGCATTAGATCTTAACGATAAGAAAACAAGACGAATCGTATTTACAGAGATTACCAAGAAAGCCATTCTCAATGCCATTCAAACACCACGAGGCATTGATATTGATTTGGTAAATGCGCAACAAGCAAGACGTGTGCTGGATCGCCTGGTAGGCTATGAGTTATCGCCCATATTATGGAAAAAAATTAAAACGGGTTTATCTGCCGGTCGTGTGCAATCCGTGGCGGTTCGTTTAGTAGTAGACCGAGAGCGAGAGATCAATGCTTTTAATACAACCTCCTCCTACAAAATCAACGGTTATTTTGATCTCGGAAAGGGAAAGACTTTAGTAGCAGAATTGCCTGAACGTTTCAAAGAAGAAAAAGAAGCGTTAGAGTTTTTGGAGTCTTGTAAGGGTGCCAAGTTTTCAATCAAAGATTTGCAAACCAAGCCTGCCAAGCGTTCACCAGCTCCGCCCTTTACTACGTCTACCTTACAGCAAGAAGCTTCGCGTAAACTAGGTTTCTCGGTTACGCAAACCATGGTGGTGGCACAGAAACTTTACGAAGCCGGTAAAATCAGTTACATGCGTACTGACTCCGTGAATCTTTCGGAAGAAGCCCTGGCGAATGCTACGCAACAAATTGTTTCTGCCTACGGTAAAGAATTTGCACAAAGAAGAATTTACAAGACTAAATCATCAGGCGCACAAGAAGCGCACGAAGCCATTCGTCCTACCGATTTCAGTGTGCAAGATCCGGGGATGGATAGTGGTGCCAAGCGCTTGTATGATCTGATTTGGAAACGCGCCATAGCATCGCAGATGGCGGATGCCGAGTTGGAGAAGACAACCGCTACAGTAGGTATCTCTACCAATCCTCGTGTGTTGTTGGCACAAGGTGAAGTTATCAAGTTTGAAGGATTCTTGAAGGTTTACATGGAATCTGGTGATGATGAAGAGGAGGATGAACAAGGAGATGGAAAAGTATTGCCTCCATTAGTGGTGGGACAAGCCTTACTATTAAAAGAGTTAATCGGAAAGCAAATCTTCTCCCGCAATCCTCCGCGGTATACAGAAGCGAGTTTGGTAAAGAAGTTAGAAGAATTGGGCATTGGTCGTCCTTCTACGTATGCTCCAACAATCTCTACTGTACAAAAACGTGGTTATGTAGTAAAGGAGGCGAGAGAAGGAGTGGAGCGTAAGTACAATGTATTTACACTCGCCAATAATACGGTGTCCAAAGCTGTGGACACAGAGATAACAGGAGCCGAGAAGAATAAGTTGTTTCCGACTAATATTGCCATGATCGTGAACGACTTTTTGGTCGATCATTTTCCTGATATTACAGACTTCTCTTTTACCTCTGAAATTGAAAAGGAGTTTGATGAGATTGCCGAAGGCAAGTTGGATTGGAGAAGGATGTTGGATAACTTCTACAAACCTTTCCGCAAGACCGTTACCAAAACAGAAAAAGTTGAACGCTCTGATGTTGGCAAGAGCCGTGAGCTGGGCGTAGATGCAAAGACAGGTAAGAATGTGTATGCTAAGTTGGGCCGCTTTGGTGCGTATGTACAACTAGGGGAGAATCCTGATGATAATGGAGGAGAGAAACCAAAGTTTGCGAGTTTACGTCAAGGCCAGTTCCTGGAAAACATTACCATGGCGGATGCGATGGAGTTGTTCAAGATGCCACGCGAGGTAGCTACGTTTGAAGACAAACCGGTGGTGGTTAATCTTGGTCGCTTTGGCCCGTACGTATTGCACGACAAAAAATTTGTAAGCATTCCTAAGGGAGATGATCCCTATACAATCACAGGAGCACGCGCCATAGAGTTGATTGAAGGTAAGCGTATCGCAGATGCCAATCGCTTGATCAAAGCCTTTGATGAAGATCCGGAGATGCAGGTGTTGAATGGTCGCTTTGGTCCTTACATTAAAGCAGGAAAGAAGAATGTAAAAATTCCGAAAGGCAAAGAGCCGAAAGATCTTACCTATGCTGAATGCTTTGCTTTGGCGGAAGCTACTCCTGAGAAGAGAGGACGCTTTGGCAGAAAGGCAGAACCGGCTGCGAAAAAGGAAGTCGTGAAGGCTACTAAACCCGCTGCAAAAAAGACAGTAGCTAAAAAAGTAGCGAAGGCTCCTGCAAAAAAGGCAGCGAAGAAGACAGCTGTAAAGAAAACAGCAGTGAAGAAAGTGGCTGTAAAGAGCAGCTTGCGTAAGCCAGTACCTGCTAAGAAAGCAGCGAAGAAGAAGAAGAAGTAAGTTATTTGTTAGTAGTTATCCGTTACCTGTCATCAGTTAACGGATAACTGATAACTATTAATAGAGTACTCTAAATTTGATGGTGTGTTCTATTCCTCTTAATTCCTTGATCACATCTTTGTTGTACTCCTTATTGATGTCGGTAATCACATATCCAATCTGCTCGTTGGTTTTAAGGTATTGCCCAACAATGTTGATCTCGTGCAACGCCAGAATTTGGTTAATCTTTGCCAGTATACCGGGCACATTATTGTGAATGTGAATCAGGCGATGCGCATTTTCTAATGTGGGCAAAGTTAAGTTGGGAAAGTTCACACTGTTGCTGGTGCTTCCTGTGTTCACGTAATCCAAAAACTTAGCGGGCACAAACTGACCAATATTTTCCTGAGCCTCTAAGGTAGAGCCACCAATGTGTGGCGTAAGAATGGTGTTCGGTAAACCTCTTAGTTCAGATTGAAATTCTTCGTCATTGCTTACCGGCTCGTAGGGAAAGACATCAATGCTGCAACCGGCTATTTTTCCATTTTGAATATTCACCTTTAAGGCGTTGATGTCTACCACATGACCTCTGCTGAGGTTCATGAAGATGACGCCTTTTTTCATCCAGGAGAATTCCCGTTCGCCAATTAAATTGGTATTGCTCTCACGGCCATCTACGTGTAGGGAAACGACATCAGCTTGCTCCAGGAGCTCTTTCAGTGATTTTAGTTTTGTAGCATTGCCCAACGCAAGTTTTTCTTCGCGGTCATAGTACAATACTTTCATACCGAGGGATTCGGCTAGTACAGAAAGTTGTGAACCGATATTTCCGTAACCAACCAACCCCAATTTTTTACCACGCACTTCAAAGCTTCCTTTGGCAGATTTATCCCATACCCCTTGATGCATCTTCGTTGACTTATCTACGATACCACGAATCAACATGATCATCTCAGCAATTGCCAATTCTACCACAGAGCGTGTATTGGAGAAGGGAGCATTGAAGACAGCAATGCCTTTCTTGGTAGCTGCTTTCAAATCAATCTGGTTGGTGCCAATGCAGAAGGCGCCAATGGCCATGAGCCGGCTGGCATTTTCCAAGACCTTGCTGGTCACCTGTGTTTTGGAGCGAATGCCCAGTACAGCGACATTTTTTATTCGTTCACACAATTCATCCTCCGTCATCGCGGCTGAATAGGTCTCCACATTGAACCCCTCCGCTTTCATTAGTTCAACAGCAATGGGATGCACATTTTCTAAGAGCAAAACATTGATTCTGTTTTTGGGGTAGGAGATGGCCGTGTTTAATTTGTTGAGGTACAGAAACTCATCCAGACTAGGGGCAATGTGGTCGGCATTGTTCTTCACATTTTCACGCTCTACATTTTCAGTAAAGGCATAAAACTTATTGGCAAGACCCGCATGTTTAATTTCGTAGTCGGTATACCCATCACCAATTACATACACATCTCCGGGTAAATTGAGTTGCTTGAGTTGTTCTACTTTGCCGTTGTTGGACGACAAGGGATTTTCTTTGTCAAAGCCAATTACGTTTCCTTGCTCATCAAAATGAAAGCGATTGGCAAAAATGTTTTCAGCCTTCACGCCAAATTCAGTTACAATCGGATCAATAAAAGCATGAAAGCCATTAGAGATAATATAGATATGTCCGGAATATTCTTGAAAGAAATCTTTGTTGCGCTTGAAGGATTCGGAAACCATACCGCGTAAAACAAGCACTAATTGTTCGAGATGTCTTCTGTTAGGTTGAAGAAGGGCAATGCGTTGCTCCAGCGATTCGCGAAAAGAAAGGGAGCCATCCATTCCCTGATTGGTAATGGAAATGATTTGTTGTTTCCTCTTTTCTCTTTCGGGATGATCTTTTAAAGAGATATCAGCAAGAACATCAAAGGCTTCAACTTTAGTAAAAGTGCTATCGAAATCGATTACGAAGTACTTAGTGGGTTTCATGTAAGTAGGTCAAAAGACAAATGTATGAAAGTCTCTTGTCCACCCGCTATGGTCGATTGTAAATAAGTTATCAGTTAACCGTTACTAGTTATTTATTAACGGTTAACTAATAACTGTAAGCTGACTAATGAACGTTCGCTATTTTTCAGCGAGTACTGAGAACGCGTAAAATAATTCTGTTCCTATTTCCTTTACACGCTCTGCATACTTTGCCGATTCGAGAGGAGTGTTATCAAACTCTTTCGGATCATTAAAAGTCAACGCAATTCGTTTTTCCACTCCGGGTATAAAAGGACAATGTTCATCAGCATGAGAGCAAGTCATCACTGCACAGAAGTCCTGGCTTGGGTTTTCAGCATGATCGTATATTTTAGAAAACGCGGGCACTGCATTGGCACCCGAAGAAAATGAAACAGCGTATATAGGATTTTCGCCTCCTTGCTTTTCATCAATAGTAAACCCTGCTTCCCTCATGGCCTTTACTGCTCGCGGATTAAAAGCGGTTGCTTCTGTTCCCCCCGAATAGGACCAGACATTCTCTATTCCATAATACGCGGCTGCAGCCTGCGCCCACAGTTGAGAGATATGACTACGCCTTGAGTTATGAGTACAAATAAAGACGAGGTTTATCTTTTTATTGTTTGCTTTCTTAGCCTTCACATAATCAGCTAATTCTTTCAATAAGGTTTTACGATCTTCCGTGAGTGCAGAAAAGTCGAGCAAGTTTGTTTGTACATAGGTTTGAAGCATTGGTAACAGAGCCGGCATAGGTTGATAAGTTATAATGATAGTTTGTACATCATGCAGGTTGCACTGCTTGGGCATACAGAAGTGAATTCAGAAGAGTTGCGCAAGGATTCAGGCACTTCTGTTCGTTCAATTTCCTGAAATCCTTTCTTTTCAAAAAACGTACGG
>Ga0075163_10010309_pt1 | contig 12225 bp, 9 predicted proteins | sample JI1023141ADNA_FD_71478 | JGI IMG/M metagenome (GOLD analysis project Ga0075163, IMG submission 71478) | Wastewater effluent complex algal communities from Wisconsin, to seasonally profile nutrient transformation and Carbon sequestration -... | ecosystem: Engineered > WWTP > Effluent > Algae...
CGTTGTCCCGGCGCGAAGATGCGGCAACGCGTACCAGCCCGCGATTGGCGCGATGGAATAGAGCAGACAGTCGGCCAGACTGTCACGCTGGGCGCCACGAGTCGATGCGGTGCCGCGTGCACGTGCAATGGGGCCATCCAGAGCATCGGATATCAACGACCACGCCAGCAACCACAACACCGCCGTCGACGAACGAAAGAGCGCGGCCGGCATCATCAGGACGGCGGCGACAGCACGTGATAGCGTCAGCAGGTCCGCAGCGGGCATCCCTAAGCATCCCCACGGGTCTGCCTCCGTCAAGCGACCTCAGCTTCTGCAACTCGCAGATCCGGAATCTGCGGGCAGTGCTGATGGCGCAATTGGCACGAATTGCCATGCGTAGCGCGCCGGGTGAAGCACCAACTGCAACACCCCGAGCGATGCACTGCTGCGCGCGACACTGTGCTCGCGAATGCGAGGCATCTCCAGCTGTTCCTTTCCACCGGTGCCCACCACGAACTGTTGGAGCCCCCGCGCGTCATCGAGTCGGCCGTCTGGCGAGAGTGGCGCGAACCGCTCGTAGTCGTGATCGTGGCCGTTGAGCACCACCGCGGGGCCATGGTCATACAGCGCCTGCCACAGCGGTTGCACCGACTCATCGTCGCCGTGGCCACCCGAGCTGAAGCGAGGGTGATGCCAATAGGCCAGCACACACGGCGCGCGACGCGCCGCCAGATCCGCACGCAACCATCGCTCTTGCGGCGATCCGGCATAACAGCCGCCGATCTCATCACAGTTGCTGTTGAGCGCGACCAGATGCCACTCGCCGACCTCAAGACTGTAGTATCCGAGACCGCGCACGCCGGCCCGTCCGCTCGCCACGCCGACGCCGTTGAAATAGTCGAAGTATCCCGCAGCGCCTGGTGTGCGGTACTCGTGATTGCCCGGTGCCGGCCAGATGATCGACGTGAACGCCCCCCATGACCGGCCGAAGTGGCGTTCGAACTCGTCACGCGTTCCGTTTTCGTACTGGATGTCGCCGAGCAGCAAGACGGCGTCTGGGCGAATCCCACGGATGACGCGCGCCACGGCATGGTGATCGCAGGCGGCGCGCGAGGGGCTGTCATCACCACAGGCGATGTCCCCGGCAGCCACAATCACGGCCGCGCTGTCGTCAGCGATCGACACACGCGTTGGAGGTCCCGGGGTGGCCGACACCCGGACAGCAGCCGTCGAGTCGGCCGCGCGTGATTGGGACGCATCCTTGACGCACCCCGTCAGCACGATCGCACCGAAAGCGACGAGGGTCAGCAGGCCGGTGCGGCGAGGCATAGCTTCCCGCACCACCGACAGGCACGACAGCGACACGGACGATTCCGGAGCGGCAGCAATGAGCAACACGATGGTGACGATCCTGGTCTGGAGCGCCGTGGCGGCGCATGTGGCGGTTCTGGTGTTGTGGCGGCGCAGTACGTGGAATTTGCTGCCGCTCATCAATCTCGCCATGGCGGCATTGGTTCTCGGCTACTGGGTTCCACGCTGGATCAGCTACGCGCGTCGCGGCGTCACCTGGTATGCCTCCGACCAGCTGGTTCCGGCGTACGCGCTGTTCGTGTGCACGCTGTCGATCCTGACACTCAGCAAACGTGTCACCGCCACGAAGCTCGGCTGGACGGTCTTTGGCGTGGATCTCATCATCCTCAGTGCTGCGGCATTGTTCTTCACCTTCTATCGGACGCGGCGCCTCTTCTGACGCGGCGGTGCAGGAACAGCGGCGCGTCCGAAATCGGCGCCGCATTGTGGCAATTGACCTACAAAAGATGCGGACTTACCTGACGAGCCGGTCGAATTGGCTCGGCATTCCTTAATGCGCACCTCTGTTGTGACTAATAACCGGAACTCACCATGCGAATATTTCATGCCATTCGGGGCGCACTGCTCCTCCTGTTCGCCGCAGGAACAGTCGGCGCGCAGACGCGAACGGTGACGGGGACTGTACGCGCGAACACGACGGGCCAACCGGTATCGGGCGTCAACGTCCGCCTGCGCGGTGCCCTCCAGCTGGTCACCACAGACGGCGCCGGGCAGTATCGCATCGACGTGCCAGCAGGCTCCGCCGAAATCCTCGACTTCACCCATCCCGACTACGACCGTCTGGAGCGTGAGATCAGCGGTCAAACGATCGTCGATGTGGTGCTCATCACGAGAGTGCGTGTGAACCAGTATCAGGTGCGCGTCGATCGCCGGCCGCTCGTCGGCGAGGATCGGGACGGCATTCTGGTCTTCGAAAGCCCTGATCTGAACTATCGGTTCTGGTTCGATATGCGCGTCAATGTCGACGGCACGCTGATCTACGGCGACAAATTCAACGCCACCGGAAGCGGCACCGAGATCCGCCGCGCCCGCATGGCCATGAAGTCGCAGTTTCGGCGCAATTGGTATGCAGAGGTGGACATGGACTTTGGTGACTCCCATGCCAATCTCGAGGATGCCTACCTGATGTGGACGCCGAACCAGAGCCTCGACATGGCGGTGCGGCAAACGCTCGACATCCGGTGGGGCAACTTCAAAGAGACATTCTCGACCGAGCAGACGACCTCGAGCCGCTACAACACGTTCCTCGAGCGCCCCATGGTCACGAACGCGTTGGCACCGTCGCGCCGGGTTGGGACGGAAGTGCGCTGGCGTCCGGCCCAGTTGCTCGTCGCTGGCGGCGTGCACTTTCAGGATGTTGGTGACGATGAAGTCACTCTGGCCACCAAGGACAACAACAAGGATCGCGGCGTCGATGAAGGCTTCGCGTTGACCGGCAAGGTGGTCTACCTGCCGCTGGTCAACCGGCGCCACCAGGGCATTCACATCGCCCTCGCCGCGTCGCGCCGCACGCCCACATCGGACGATGTCGCGGGTGCCATGCGGTTCAACACGCGCGTGGTCACCAAGACCAACAAGAAGAAATACATCGATACCGACTACATCACGAATGTCAGTCATGAATTCGTGAAGGGCGCCGAGCTCGGCGTCTTCCATAACGGACTCAAGGTCTACGCGGAAGGCACCGCGGCCGACGTGAGTCGGAAGAATGGCTCGCCGACAGCGTCGTTCAGCGGTGCGTTCGTGACCGCGTCTGCCATGCTCTTCGGCGGCAGCTACAACTACAACACGGCGGATGCGGAGTTCACCGAGTCGAACCTTGGCCGCTCGTGGGGTGACGCCGAGCTGGCGCTCCGCTACGAGTATCTCGACATGAACAGCAAGGACGCTGGCATCATGGGTGGAGCCGGCGAGGCCTTTACGGTCGGCTTCAACATGTTCCCGAGCCGCAACGTGCGCTTCATGCTGAACTGGTCGCTGGTGAACAACGACCGCTATGCCAACGGCCGTGGCAAACTGTATGTCGGTCGCGACGCGAAAGGTGTGCTGACGAAGGACCCGCTGCTGGTCGCGGCGCCGACCGGCAAAGGCGGCGAGGATTTCAAGGTGCTGGGACTCCGCGTTCAGGTGTCCTTCTGATGCGCGCGCACATGCAGGTTCACAACGAGGCGAACATGAAACGCTCTCTCATTCCGCTCCTGATCGGTATCCTTGCGATAACCGCCACGGCCTGCGTTGAGGACGTCGCTGCGCCGCCACCGCCGCCGAAAGTGTCGGAGTACATCCACTACTGGCACTTCAACGCGTTGCCGGCGGGTACGCTGACGTCGGTGAATGCGGATCTGAGCAAACTGACGGGGGCCGTGATCACGTATCCGGGGACGGGGCTTGGGTACATGGACAACGTCGATCCCGGCAGCACGGTCAACGCGCTGCAAGCGGCACCGGCGGGACTCGGCCTCCGGCCGCGCAACCCGGCCAATACGCGTGAGTTGATCATCGCAGCAGCGTCCACGGGCTACGAAAAGCTGGTCGTGTCGTTTGCCGTGATGCGTTCGTCGAGCGGCGCGGCACAGGAGGAGTTCTACTACTCCGCCAACGGCGGAACGACGTGGACGCTCGTGGGGTCAGCGTACAACATCGAGCTCGACTACGCGCTCAAGACGATCGACCTCTCCGCCATCACGGCGGTGAACAACAACCCGAATCTGAAGTTCCGCATCCTGTTTATCGGCGACTTGGCGGCGGGCGCGTCGGGGAACAACCGGTTCGACAATATCCTCGTGGAAGGCGTGAAACAGTAAGAGATCTGCGGGATCCGTTCGTCAACCGTTGAGCGAGGAGCTGTCGCATGGCGCAGGAGATCGAACGCAAGTTTCTGGTGACCGGCCCGTTTGTGGACCATGCCAGCAAACAGACGCGCATCGTGCAGGGGTACCTGTCATCGGTACCTGAGCGCACGGTGCGCGTGCGGATCAGGGGGACGCAGGGATTCCTGACCATCAAGGGGATCGGCAATCTCTCCGGGGCATCACGCTACGAGTGGGAGCGCGAGATCCCGCTGGAGGAAGCCGAACAGCTGTTGGCGATCTGTGAACCGGGCGTCATCGACAAAGTCCGATACCTCGTTCCGGTCGGCGCGCACACGTTTGAAGTCGATGCGTTTCACGGCGAGAACGAAGGACTCATCGTCGCCGAGGTGGAGTTGGCATCTGAAGACGACGTGATCGATCGGCCCGCCTGGCTTGGGAGCGAGGTGACGGGCGACGCGCGGTACTACAACTCCATGCTGATGAAACATCCGTACACGGGCTGGCCCGAGGTATCGTGATGACCGACGCGGTGACGCCTGTACCGACCGCTGCGTTGGGCCAAGCCGATCCGCTGGACATGCGGCAGTACCGGATTGAGCAGCTCCCCGTGCGGGAGCGCGGGCCGTTCGAACGGAATCTGGCGAGAGCAGGACTGCCGATCGCCCTGCTGCTCTTCGTGCTGTTCGCCTTCGTCGTCAAGCTGCCCTTCCTGCAGGACATTGACGCGTCCGCACTGTCGTCGGATGCGGCCAGGAAGGAGTTGACCGCCAAGGGCGCGGAGCTGTTCAGCCGCAACGGCGGCTATATGCTGGCCATCTTTGTCGCGTCGATGGTGTTGTGGGCCACCGCCGCCCTGCCGAACTACCTCACCAGCCTGATCCTCCTGATCTCGCTGGTGCTGACCGGCGTGCTCACCGAGCAGAAGGCCTACGCGCAGCTGGGACACCCGGTGATGTGGCTCAACATCATGTCGTTTGTACTCGCCAGCATGCTCGTCGCCACCGGGCTCGCCAAACGCGCGGCGCTTTGGCTCATCGTGCGTTTCGGCCACTCGGCCGCGCTGGTGTTTCTCGTGTTTCTCGTGCTGAATCTGGTGTTGTCGGCGTTTGTGTCGGCCACGACCGCCAAGACCGCGATGTTGCTGCCACTCTTCATGGTGATCGCGGCGATATACGGTGCACGCCCCGGCGGCGGACGCACGAACTTCGGTCGCAGCATCGTGCTGCAGAATTTGCTCTACAATAACCTCGGGGCCAGTGCGTTTCTGACTGGCTCCGGCGCCAATCTGCTCGCCGCCGCGTTGATCGCCGGCGCCGTGGGGTCATCGGTCTTCTTCACCGACTGGCTGATGGCCATGCTGCCGATCTCCGTCATCATGATGGGTGTCGGATATGTGCTGGCACTGCGCGTGTTCTTTCCACTCGCGGCGAACGAGCGTACCCCACAGGTGGCCGGCGGCATCGACCGGTTGCGCGCGGAGTATGCCGCGCTGGGACCCATTCGCGCGAAAGAAATTCGGGCGATCATCCTGTTTCTGATCATACTCGCGCTCTGGGCGACCGATCGCGTGCACCATGTGAGTCCAACTGCTGTTGCCTTCGTCGGTGGAATCGTGGCGCTGCTGCCGCGTGTGGGCATCGTCGAGTGGAATGAGGTCGATATTCCGTGGCATCTGATGCTGTTCTCCGCCGGTGCCTACGCACTCGGCGCCGGTCTCGATGCCACCGATCTTCCCTCCCTGGCGGTGAACGCGCTGTTCAACCACCTCGGAATCGGACCGCAAACGCCATTTTGGGCGCTGTATGTCCTGCTGACCGCGTTCATGACGTTCAGCGCACTGGCGTTCGAGTCGAAGACCATGCGTGCCATGATTTTTGTGCCCATCGCGATCGGCGTCGCCAATCGCTTCGGCTACAGCGTGGTCAGCCTCGCGCTGCCCGTCGCATTTCTCATTGAGCATGTCTATGTGTTGCCATTCAACAGCAAGCCGGCTGCCCTGCTCTTCGAGACTGATCGTTACAGTCTCGGCGATGCGTTCCGGTACGGGTTCACCATGATGGTCGTGGCATGGCTGATCATTGTGCTGGCCGGGGAAAGCTGGTTCCGGGTGCTCGGCATTACTCCACATGGGGTTTTCGGATTCTTCTGACCTCTATTTTCGCTGCAGGAGCTCGCGCATGACCAACGTGTTCGCGGAAAACCAAGCCACTACTGCCGAGGATGCTGCGCGTATCGTGCCTCGCGCAGAGTTTCGAGTATTCGGTACCAACCTCATCGAAGGCATCAAAGCGAGACTCTGGAACGGCAAGACGGTCCTCTATCAGGCGCGAAAGATGCCGGCAGAGATGTACTTTCTCTCGGTCAACACCAACGAAGCCAACGTGAAGGTTCGCGACGGCCTGCTCGACATCAAAACCAAGGTCGGCGAAACGCCAGACGGCTACGAGATCTTTCAGCCGCGTGGCAAGTTTCAGTTCCCCGTGGGCCGCGACGATCTGGCGACGATCCTCTCCCATCTGAGCGTCGCCATTCCACTCGACGAGCCGTCATACTCGCTCGAGGCCTTCGTGGGTATCGCACGCGCGCATCCGGAGCTCGTCCCGGTCACGGTTGAGAAGATGCGCTATGGATTCACCATTGATGGCATCATCTGCGAGTACGCGCAGGTCTGGTTCAACGGAGCCATGGTCGAATCCGCCTGCGTGGAAAGCGAGAACTACGCGGGCATGCAGCAGGTCATTGCATCACTCGGCATCAGTGCACTGCCGAACACCAACTACCTCAAGGCGGCCAAACGCGTTGTCGGATTGCTGTGACGCGGGCCGACGGCCACCCGTCGCCCTGTCGTTGAACTCGCGTATCGGATCCGCACCGTGAACCTGCGCGAGGTCATCGTCACGCGATCGCCATCCGCAGGCGACGTGTGGGGCGGACTTGCGGCGATGCTCGTCGCGCTGCCGGCGTCCATTGCGTTTGGCGTGACCGTCTACGTGGCGATCGGGCCCGAGTATGCCGCGCACGGTGCGTTGGCGGGCATCATTGGTGCGACGGTCATTGGGCTCCTTGCGTCGTGGTTAGGGGGAACCGACCGCCTTATTAGCGCGCCGTGTGCACCGGCAGCGGCGGTACTGTCTGCCTTTGCCATCGAACTCGTACATCGCGGCGTCGCACCCCTCGAGATCATTCCACTGTTGGTCCTGGTCGGAGTCATGGGCGGGCTCATCCAGCTGACACTCGGACTCGTGGGTGTCGGTGGACTGATTCGCTACATCCCGTATCCGGTGGTCAGCGGCTATCTGACGGCGGTCGGGCTGCTTATCATCGGCAGCCAGGTGCCCCGCGTGCTGGGATTGCCGGGAACGGTGTCATGGTACGACGCGCTTCGAGCACCCGCGGAGTGGGATGGACGAGCGATCCTCATCGCGTTGGTCACCGCGCTCGTGGCGACGGGCGCTCCGAAGTTCATCACGCGAGTGCCCGGCATCATTCTCGGCATTCTAGCCGGGGTACTCACCTTTCTCGTATGTCTCCTCGTGGATCCGGCGCTACGCACGCTTGATCACAACCCGCTCGTCGTCGGCGCGATGGGTGTCAACGGTGCGAGCCTGCTCGGTGCCGTGAGTCTCGGGTTGGCTCGTTTCGATCGCGTGAGTGCGACGGCATTCCTCAGTGTGTTCGGTACTGCACTGACGCTCGGCGTCCTGTTGTCTATCGATACCCTCAAGACATGCGTGGTACTCGATAGACTGACCCATAGCCGGCACGATTCCAATAGGGAATTGCGTGCACAAGGAATCGCCAATGTCGCCGCCAATGTACTTGGTGGGCTGTCCGGGGCAGGACAGATGGGCGCCACCTTGATCGGACTGAACAGCGGTTCGCGCTCGAGAGCCGCTGGCGTCATCGAAGGCGTGTTCGCGCTGGTCGCGGCGCTGGCGCTCAGCCAGTTCATCGCCTGGATTCCCGTTGCCACGCTCTCCGGAATCCTTGTGGTGATCGGCGTTCGGATGATTGATCGGGAACCGTTGCAGTTTCTGGAATCGAAGGAGACGATACTCGACTTCGCCGTGGTGCTTGTCGTCGTGGCGGTGGCGTTGACCGTCAGTCTGATCGCGGCGTCCGCCGTTGGCGTGGAATTGGCCATCCTCCTGTTCGTGCGTGAGCAGATCGGCAGCACCGTCGTCCGGCACAAAGCGTCCATCGCGCAGATTCCGTCCAGTTGGCACCGACCGGAGCGCGAAGTCGCGGTATTGGACGCGCAGGGCGACCAGGCAACGGTCTTTGAGCTGCAGGGCAGCCTGTTCTTCGGCAATACGTATCAACTGTACGCCGATCTCGAGCAGGAGATCAGCACCCGCCGGTATGTGGTGATCGACCTACGCCGTGTACGGTCGGTCGACGTGACGGCGGCGCAGTTGTTTCGCCAGATCCGCGATGCAATTCGAGAGCGAGGTGCGACGCTTGTCTTCAGCGGCGTGCGTGAGCGACACCGGAGCGGTCGGAACCTGCGCGAGTTCCTCGGACAAAGCGGCGTCTGGCGTCCCGAAAGCACGACGGTCAGAATTTTTGCCGATCTTGACGCCGCGATCGGGTGGGTCGAAGATCGCCTGCTTGGCGCGCTCGAGCGCGGCGTTGAGGCCGAGCCTCTCATGTCACTGCGCGAGATGGAGAGCTTTGCGCATCACCAGGACGACACGCTCCTGGCACTCGCGCAGCATATGCAAACGCGTCATGTCGCTGCTGGCGAGACCATCTATGCCCACGGCACACCGGGAAATGAACTGTACTGGGTGCGCCGAGGCATTGTCCGCCATGTGGCGCCGCTCGACTCCAAGACAACAAAGCCCGTCGCCACATTCGGGCGCGGCGACTTCTTTGGCGGATTGGCCTTCATGGACGCTCAGCCGCGACCGCATGACGCCGTCGCGCTGACCGATGCGGATGTGTACGTGTTGACTCGCGAGTCCTTCAGTCAGTTGGGTCGCGCGCACCATAAATTGGCGTTCAATCTGACCACCGAGATGGCGCGCACCTTTGCCCTGCGCCTGCGAGGTGCGGAGCGCAAGATCGCCATGCTGCAGGAATCGTGAGCGGGCTGCAGCGCGCGCAGCGTTGGCGCTGGTCCGGGACGACGCCCGACGGTGGGCCCGTGGTCGCGTAGCGCAGCGTCCCGCGCTACCTTCGCGGCATGCACGCACTCATCCGCTCTCTCGGTCTCATTCCGCTCGCCACGTGCCTCATCGGGCCTGCCGTGGCCGGTGCCCAAACGGCTGCTGCCAGTCGCACATATCCGCAGTTGCTGGCACTCTTCTCGACGTGGCGCAGCTTCGAGAGCGCCCCGGCGGCGGGGGTTCCTGACTACCGACCTGTTGCAAACGCGCGCCGGCTCGCCGCGTTGACGTCGCTGCAACGTCGGCTTCGCGCGATCGATACGACGGGATGGCGCATCTCCGAACAGGTGGACTGGCATCTCGTGCGTGCCGAAATGAACGGCATGCAATATCAGCTCACCGTGCTCAAGCCGTTCGCGCGCGACCCCGCGTTCTACGCGTCGATCAAGACGGACCAAAGCGATACGCCCTCGGAAGAGGGACCGGTGATTCATGGCGTGATCCGCCTGTGGCAGTATCCGGTGTGGCCCAACACCGTGTTCGACACGTCGAAGGCATTGAACGCCGAACAATCACAGCGTCTGGCGGCGCAGTTGCGCACCATTCCACCGCTGCTCACACAGGCACGCGTGAACCTGGCGGGCAGCAACACCCGGGATCTCTGGCTCGGCGGCGCACGGGCGTTCGAGGAACAACACGACGCGCTCAATCGGCTGAAAACGCTGGCGGGCGCCGGCGACGCGGAGCTCGTACGTGCCATCGACGCGGCGGCCGGAGCCACTGCATCGTTCGCGGAATGGGTGCGCGCCGAAGCACCGAAAAAAACCGGCGCATCGGGCATCGGCACCGCGCAGTACACGTGGTTCCTGAAGAATGTGCTACTGGTGCCGCTGACGTGGGAGGACGAAGTCACCATCACGCGGCGCGAACTGGCACGCGCCCACGCATCGCTGCGACTCGAAGAGCAGCGCAATCTCGGGCTGCCACCGCTCAGGATCGCCGAAACCGCACAGGAATACGCGGCGCTGCAGGAACGTGAAATTCCGCGCTATCTCGCCTTCGTGCGCGATCGGCAGATCGTCACCTACGAGCCATGGATGGAGCGTGCATTGCGCGAGCGAATGCCATCGTTCGCGCCGCCAGCAACGGCCAATTTCTTTGCCCAGGGCTCACAGCGTGATCCGTTGCCGTTGTGGACACACCTCTGGCACTGGTGGGACAACGGACGATTCCGTGAACATCCGCACACGAGTCCGATTCGCCGGGGGCCGCTGCTGTACAATGTCTGGATGAGCCGTTCCGAGGGCATGGCGACGGCGATGGAAGAATGGATGATGCACGCGGGGCTGTACGATGCGTCGCCGCGCTCGCGGGAAATCGTCTGGATCATGCTCATCGCCCGCGCTGCACGCGGATTGGGCAATCTGTACGCGCATGCGAATACGCTGACCATGCAACAGGCCGGCGATCTGCACGTAAACTGGACGCCACGCGGCTGGATGCGGCGCGATCCACTCCTGGGCTTCGAGCAGCATCTGTATCTGCGCCAACCGGGCTACGGTGCCACCTACGTAACGGGCGGGCGACTGATGGAAGAGACGATGGCAGAGCGCGCGCGCCAACTCGGTGATGCATTTTCGATGCGGCGCTTTTTCGACGAGGTGAATGGGGCAGGCATGATCCCGGTGTCACTGATCTATTGGGAATTGACCGGCGACGACCGCATGATCCGCGAACTGCGCGAGGGAGCCCGCCCCCTGCCGTTTCGGTAAGCCGTTTTGGGTGGACAATTCGGTTGGTCATTTCGCTAAGCGGCGTAGACGTCGTGCGCGCACTGTAACACCAGTGACGTGCACGGCGATCGCGGACGAAACGGTGCGCAAGGGAATTGCCGACCTCGTGTACACAATCGCCTGATCCAAGAGCGCGCTCAGGCAATGCACCATGAATTCGGAGAGCGTGAACGGTGCCGTGAGAACGGCTCCCGCGCTTTCCGGATTTCGTCGAGCCTAGCCACGACCGAGGTGTCGTATGCGTGCCGATGCTGTACGACGCGTGTGGACCATCCGCGCGATTCCCGCTGCGCTTCTCGTCGCCGCACTCTCCGCCTGCGGCGGTGGTGGCGACACTCCCGTGGATCCCACGCCGCCGCCGCAGACGGTGGCGAGTGTGACCCTATCGCCAACGACGGCCGCGCTCACGGTGCCGGCGACGGCGCAACTCACCGCCACGGCGCGTGATGCGAACGGCAACGCGATGAATGCCACGATCGCGTGGAGCTCGTCCGCCAGTACCGTGGCCACCGTGTCGCAAACCGGGCTGGTGACCTCGGTCGGCGCAGGGACCGCCATCATCACGGCCACGGCTGGCGCGCAGTCGGCGTCTGCCACTATCACCGTGTCGGTGACGCCGACCAGCCCATACGGCCCGGTTGTCGACAAGCGCGACATCACGAGCGCCGGCGGCACCGTGGGAAATGCGGATGTCGCCGTCACGATTCCGGCAGGCAGCTTTCTGACCACGCGCACGATCGAGGTCGTGCGCGACACCACCGCGTTCACTGGCATCGAAGGGCAACCTGGGAGCGCGCGGTACGTCGTGAACGGCTTTCCGGCCAATCAAATCACGACGGTCGCGGTCCGGATCAAGCCCACCACAACCGGGAGCGGTTCACCGGCCATCGCCTTGCAGCGTCCGGCGCAGGAGATGGGCGACTCGGTCACGACCGTACTTGGACTGGAGCTGCAGGCGGCGCGCGATTCGAGTGGCTACATGGTGGCGACGGTGCCGATCGCGGGTCGACCCGTGGGCGCCGGCCTCAGTGCGCTCTATCGGGCGCCGGTGGCCTCGGCGGCCGCCGCACCGTTTGATCCATCCACGATGACGGTGGACGGGCTGTTGAGCATCGTGCTTGGGCTGCGCAACGTGGTCTCGCCGAGTGGCCGATT